>JACCDY011016898.1_pt1 | contig 18849 bp, 14 predicted proteins | sample 7446391 | NCBI WGS metagenome assembly JACCDY01 (sample SAMN15323451, study PRJNA562643) | freshwater metagenome | isolation source: river surface water | place: USA:Blue River Watershed | collected 2017-08-18
TGAAGCTGCCGTTGGTTCGGTTCTGGATCAAGAGTTCGATGGTCAACTCGAGCTTCTTCTGGCTCTCGGCCCGTCTAAAGACAACACTAACGAGATTGCCGCAAGGTTAGCGAAAGCCGATTCTCGAATTCGACTCGTTGAAAACGCCGCCGGTCTAACCACCGCCGGAATGAATCTCTGCATCAAACAGGCCAAGGCCGACATCATTATTCGCGTCGACGCCCACAGTGAGCTTGCCCCCAACTACATTTCTCGCGGCGTTGAAATCTTGCAGCAAACAGGCGCAGACGAGCTCGGCGGCATAATGCTTGCCCGTGGTCGCAGTGCTTTTCAGCAGGCGGTCGCCTGGGCCTATTCCAGTCGGTTTGGCATCGGTGGTGCCGCATATCACGTGGGCGGCGAGGCCGGCGAGGCCGAGTCGGCATACCTCGGCATTTTTAGGGCGGATGCACTGGCTCGCGTTGGCGGATACGACGAGTCGATCATCCGAGGTGAAGACTGGGATCTCGCGCAGCGCATCAAGGCCACCGGCGGCCTGGTTTGGTTTAGCCCCGAACTCACCGTCACCTACTGGCCACGCGGTCGATTCGAAAAACTCATCAAACAGTTTTGGTCAACCGGTGTTTGGCGCGGCGACCTAACCAAGCGCAATCTAAAGGCAGCCTCGAAGCGCTACTTCGCACCACCTGTAATGGTGGCTGCGGTTGCCGCAGGCTTGGTTGCTACGGCGCTCGGGCACGTGTTGGGAATCTTGCCACTTGCGGGTTACCTCGCTGCCGTGGCGGCCCTCGCGGTAACGGCGGCCGACCTCTCGTTGAAGGCACGTGTTGCCCTGTTGATCGTGCTGCCGAGCATCCACTTTTCTTGGGGTGCTGGGTTCTGGTTTGGCTTTCTTCGCGGAGCAGCCAAGACCGTAGACCGAAGTCGGGTGAGCTAAATGCCAATCAAAAAACTTGTTCGCAAAGCAAAAATGTTTGCACCGACTCGTATCGCTGGGGCGCTGCGTCGTCGAGCTGGGCAGTATGTGCGCAAGCTTCAATACCGCCCGGGTTCAAAGCCGCTCAACAACAACGCCGTGCTGTTCGAGTCATTCCAAGGCAAGAACATCGGCGACAACCCGCTCGACATTTACTACGAGCTAATCAAACGTCGCCCAGATCTCGAATTCATCTGGACCACCAGCCCAACTACAGAGGCTCCGGCCGGCGCGCGCGGCGTTCGTTTCGGTAGCAAAGAGTGGCTCGACGCCATAGCAACTTCGAAATACCTCGTGAACAACTCGAACTTTCCTTGGTATTTCAGAAAGGTGCCTGGGCAGGTTTACCTGCAGACTTGGCACGGCACGCCGCTCAAGCGCCTTGGCCGAGACATACCCGACTACCAAATGACCAAGAGCTACATCGACACGATGGATCGCGAGGCGCTCGCCTGGGACTACCTGATTGCTCCGAACCAGTTTTGCGTCGAGGTGTTTCCGAGTGCGTTCAACTACAAGGGTCGATTCATTCTCACCGGCTACCCGCGCAACGACCGACTGACCACGACCACTCCGGCCGGTCGCCAGGCGATTCGCGAAAAGCTCGGAGTGAGTGACCCGAACATCAAGCTAGTGATGTATGCCCCGACCTGGCGCGATTTCAAGCGCACTGCCACCGGCAAATGGGACACCGTCAATTTTCTAGACGAAAACATTCAACTGCCCGAAGGCTTTCAGTTGTTGTTCCGCGGGCACCACAACACCCACGCGGCTCACACCGATTCGGTGGCGGGTAATGCAATCGACGTGACCAAATACCCCGATGTCACCGACCTCTACCTGGCCGCCGACGTGCTGGTCACCGATTACTCGTCGGTAATGTTCGACTACACCGTCACCGGCAAACCTATTTTGTTCTTGGCACCAGATCTCGAGCGCTACCGTTCGGAGCGCGGCTTCTATTTCGACTACGAAGCCGAGGTGCCTGGCCCGATTTTGAACACGGATGCTCAGCTGCTGGCTACGCTTGAAAACCTGCCTGCACTCACCGCCGAATACGCGCCAAAGTACCGCGCGTGGCAGGCCAAGTTTGATCACGCCGAAGACGGCCAGGCCGCCAAGCGTGTGGTCGACATCGTCTGGGGCGACTCGCAGTGAAGCAGCTGATTCGAAGGCTGGTTGGCTCTGGTTTCATACCGAACGCCTACTACGCCGCTCTGCGCTACCCGCGAATGGCCAAGTCGATCTCGCACAAAAACGACCCGTCGCTGCCCAAGGTCACGGTCGTGATGCCGGTTTACAACGTTGCTGAATACCTGTTAGACGCTTTAGTTAGCGTTCTCTCGCAGAGTTACAAGAACTTCGAGGTAATCGCCGTGAACGACGGTTCGACCGACGGTAGCGAGAAGATTCTCGAAATGCTGGCAGCCGAAATTTCGCACCTCACCGTGATCAACCAAAAGAACCTCGGCGTTGCCGAAGCCCGCAACCGAGGCGTCGCATCAATGTCGAGCGATAGCAAATACCTAATGTTCATCGATTCTGACGACCTGCTGCCCAAACGTGCAATCGCCAAGCTTGTGGCTGCCGCTGAGAACTCGGATGCTCAACTGACCGCAGGCAAGACCGTAACCTTCTACGGCGTTCGTTACTTCGACCGACCATCCACCGCCTCATTCTTTGCAGCCGATCGCGCAGGCATCAAGCTTGAGCAAATGCCTGAGTTGCTCGGTGACGCTGTGGTTTGGAACAAGCTGTTTCGCACCGACTACTGGCGGTCGCAGAAGTTCAAGTTTCCCAAGGGTGTCAACTATGAAGACATGACCCTGGCGGCTGATAGTTACCTCAACGCCGATCGCATTACGTTGGTAAGCGACCCGGTCTATTTTTGGCGGGTGCGTGCCGAGGGTGAATCTCGATCAACGGTTCGATTCGAGCAATCTTCTCTAGAAGACCGCCTGCTCTCGATGGAGCAAATCTCAAATCGCATCAAAGCTAAGCTTCGTGCGGGAGAGCTGTCGCCAGCGGTTCTCGAAAGCTACCAACAGCGCATCATTCGACACGACCTTCAGCTATTCGTGCCATACCTAGAACATGTCGATGCCACCTATTTCTCGACGCTAAAGGTGCGTTGCAAAGCGTTGGTCGGCAAGGTTGCGACCGAGCAATTCGAGGCTGCCGGTGGTCGCTACAACGAAGTTTTGCGTATGGTGATGGGTTCAACGCGCGCAGAAGCCATTCGAACGCTCCAAAAGTTAGAAAAGGCTGAAAATCGGCCGACCGCCTAGGCCAGATTTAGTTCGCCAAAGTTAGGCTTAAATCAGCGCTAAGTCAAAGCGGTGCGCCGGTTTTTCACGCTATCGACGACAGGAGCCAGGTTGAAAAAGTTTTTGGTTGCAACGGCCGTTGTGCTTGGCACGCTGACCTTGAGCGGCTGCCAGTATTTCTACCCCAACTGGGGCGCAACCTCCGCCCCAACCGACACCCCGACGGCTTCACCATCAGCAGAGCCGACCGCTAGCGAAACCAGCGAACCTAGCCCTAGTGCCAGCGCTACGCAGAAGCCCAAGAGTCAAGTCGGACTGCGCGTTCTCAGCAGCGTCGCCGACGCCGGCGCTGGTCAAATCACAGTGATTGCTGAGGTTGCCGACATTTCTGAAGACGGCGGAAGCTGCACTCTCAAGTTGACCTCTGGCTCGGTAAACAAGACCCTCACAGTCAAGGCCGAGAGTAACGTGACCGACACTCAGTGCTACCCGTTCAACTTGCCGTTGGCCGGCATTCCCTCTGGAAACGCCAGCTTCACGGTGAGCTATGAGTCAGCCGATTCGATTGGCGCAACTGGCGCTAACTCGCTGGTGATTCCTTAGGTTCTATGAGCAAGTTCACCAAGCGCATCCTCGCAGGTATTTCAGCATTGCTGATTGCCTTCGGCGGCATTGTCGCGCTTGACGAACAAACCGACTCGGCATCGGCGCTAAACGGAAACATGTTCGACCCGGGTCTGATCGTGTCAGACAGCGTGTTCTATGACTTCGGCACCATGACCGTTGACGAGATTCAGCGTTTTCTAGACAGCAAGGTTCCGGTTTGCAAGGCAAACGACGGAGGGCCAACCTGTTTGCGCCACTACAAAATGGACACTCAGGCCAAGGCCGGCGAGGCGGGGCGTTGCGACCCGCTTCCAGCCAAGAAAGCCGTGAGTGCCGCCCAGATCATCTTCGATGTCGCGAATGCCTGCAAGATCAACCCGCGCGTGCTGATTGTTGTCTTGCAAAAAGAACAGGGGCTAATTCAGGCCTCAAACCCAACCGAATACATGTATCGCGCAGCTCTCGGCTATGGCTGCCCCGATTCCAAACCCGAAATTTGCGGCAAGGGCTCTACCATCACCGGTTTGTTCAACCAGCTTTATCGTGGTGCCGGCCAACTTCAGTGGTACGGCGACCCGAGAGGTTCGTTCACGTATCTCAAGGTGGGCACCACCGTTTCAATCAAGTACCAGGCCGATTTTTGCGATGCCAGAAACGCTGCCGGCAGCTGTATCAAGTGGGTAGACAAATGTGGTTCAAAGAGCTTCATGCTCAAAAGCCAAGCCACAGCGGCGCTTTATTACTACACGCCATACACCCCGAATGCTGCGGCACTCAAGAACCTCTATGGTTCGGGAGACGCTTGCAGCGCATACGGCAATCGCAATTTTTGGCGCTTTTTTTCTGACTGGTTCGGTTCGCCCATCGGCGGTGGATTCTTGCTAAAGAGCGCCGATTCGAAGCCCTATCTAATCGTTGACGAAACCAAGTACGAAATTTCTGATGCCGCTTGGGTCGATGATCTCAAGCCACTCGGTCCGCTCGGCACCATTTCGCAGCAGTACCTCGACAGCTTCAAAGATGGCGGTGTTTTCACACCGCTTGTTCAGGCCGCTAACCAACAGAAATATGTGATCGCCGGTGGTAAGAAGTACACCCTCAGCAGTTGCGCGGTAGCCACCGAACTGGGTCTCGACTGCACCAAGGCGATTACGCTCACCAATTCTCAACTGAACGCCCTGCCCACCGACGGTCCGATTACCAGGCTTGTGGGTGGGCCAAACGGTGAGCGCTATTTCATCAACGACGGCAAGATTCAAGAAATCTTAGATGACGCTTCGGTTTCGGCAGCTGGCTTGAAGCTACCTGCCGTGACCAATGCCAAGTTAGCCGACTTTTCACACCTACCCTGGGGCACGCCGATCGTTGCAGACGGTTCCATGTTTCAAGACCGCACAACCAAGCAGTGGGGCATCTACTCTGGCGGTGTCTTCTATCGCATTGATGCTGACCTCGATAAAGACATCGACTTCGCCAAGTGGTTTAGACCAAGCGAGAGCACGCTTTCTTCAAATGGGCTCTCTGCCGTCGACACTGGCCTAAACCTGCGGCCGTTCATCAAAGACACCACCGGAGCATACTGGCTGCTCACGGCAGATGGCGCGCAGGCAGTGTCGCGAACATCCCCGATGCTCGCGGATGTGCCTCTTGTCGAATCGAAGTTCATCGGGGAACTCGATGTGATCACCGGCACCATAACTTCGCCGGCCTTTGTAAAAAACTCGGTGAACAAGCCGACCTACTTTGTGCGCGAGGGTGTTGCTCGGCAGGTGCTCAGCGGCACCGACCGAACAAAGCTTGGCGCTTTGGCAGCCTCGACCACAACCTATGTTTTGAGCCCGTCAGCCTTCGCTCAGCTCACCCTTGGTAATCCCGTTTTTGCTCCCGGCTCGGTGATCAAGGCGAAGACCAGCGGAAAGCTCTACATCATCAATGGCTGGTCGCGGGCCTTGCTTGCCCCAGACGTTGCCGCTATCGACGCACTCGGTGTGGCACAGCCGAGAACATTTGCAGACACCACGCTGATTGGCTACGACACCCGCTTCAAGTACTCGGGTCTAAAGTTCGTGTGCGACGGTGAAACCTATGCCGCTAGCGGTGGATTCGGTGTTCGCATTGAAGCGGATGCGGTTAGCCACTACCCAGGCAGCGCAACCAAGTTGAGCAGCTTTGTGTGTGACTCGATGGTCGCCGATTCCGATGTCTTGGGTCGTTTCATCCGCGTAAAAGACACCCCGACTTACTATCTCGTCGAAGCCGGCAAGAAGCGGGCGATTGCGAGTGCGGCTGCCTACCGAGCCTTAGCGCTCAATAAAACCAAGGCGGTGCTGGTCGACGCAAGTTTTGCTGCCCGCATTCCAAACGGCGCCCCTGCCCCGGCAAAAATCACCGAAACCAACACCGGTGGCGGTTCAAACGGTGGATTAACCGGCAACACCGGTGGTGCGACCCCGGTCACCTACACAGTCAAATCGGGCGACACCCTGGCCGGCATCGCGGCGAGATTCAAGACCACGGTGGCCAAGCTAATGGCTGCCAACGGAATCAAGAACGCCAACAGCATTCAGGTTGGTCAAAAACTAATCATTCCAAGTGCCTAGACTTGAGCCATGTCTAAACAGGTTGTCATTCTCGCCGCCGGCATGGGCACTCGCCTAGCCAGACCACTTCCGAAGCCACTTACCGAGCTTCGTGACGGTCGCTCAATCATGAAGCAGCAAATCGATAACCTCGGCTTCGCATTTGGCGAGAGTTACCGCGTGATGATCGTGGTTGGGTTCAAACTCGAAGCCATTATTGAGCGCTTTCCTGAGGCAACTTTTGTTTACAACGAACTTTATGATCAGACCAACACCTCGAAGAGCCTGCTCAAGGCGCTGCGTGCATCTGGTGACGGGGGAGTTCTTTGGCTCAACGGAGACGTCGTCTTCGACCCTCAGGTTCTGGTTCGAGTGACCCCCAAAATCGAGGCTGACCAGTCATTCGTGGTGGTCAACCAGTCGAAGGTGAGTGACGAAGAGGTCAAATACACCTTGGATGCTCACGGCTACATCAACGAACTCTCGAAGCAGGTCGTCGGTGGGTTGGGCGAAGCGGTCGGCATTAACTTTGTGGCAGCGCAAGACAAGCAGGCACTCATCGCCCGTCTGCAAGAAGTTGGCGATCAGGATTACTTTGAAAGAGGCATCGAACTAGGCATCGAGCACGACAGCCTAAAGTTCGAAGCGGTCGATATCAGCGATCTTTACGCTGTCGAGGTCGATTTCGCAGAAGACCTTGATAGAGCAAACGAACTCTTTTAGGCGACCGACCGAGTGGCTCCAGCCACTCTTCAGGGTCACGAACTTTCACGGCGAAAAGCGTCAGCATGACCCAGCCAAGCTCGCTCAACAAACGGCTTTCGGTGAAGTTCTGAACCACTAGGCCAACAAAAACCAAAATCGGCCATAGATAAAGCGCGCTGGTGTGACGCACGGCCAGCTGCCAAAGCCTAACGAAGGTAACCACCACCAAGGCAACAAAAAGGCCGGCAGCAATCATTCCGCCCTGTAACCACATGTCTAGAAACGCGTTGTGTGCTTGGTAATAAGGCACAAACTCGATCTTCACGAGCCCCTCATATGGCTTTAGATGAGGCATCCAGTAGCTAAGCCAGCCGTAGCCGGTAATCGGTTCGTTGCCGATCAGCCCAAGCACCTTGCGCCAAATCATGGTTCGACCGCTCATGTCTGGGGTCTTGCCAATCATGGTGAAGATTTCGGTGCGGTAGACGAAGACCAAGAATGCCAAAGCGCCAGCGCCAGCCCAGGCGAAACGGTAGTAGCGGTGACGCGTTTCGTATGGCTTGCCCTCTGCGGCAATTGAAACCACTGCCGCTGCCACCATGGCTAGCAAAGCAAACCCGATGCCCGCCGACTTACTTAGGGCAACGCAAGCACCCGCACTCAACAGGCCGAGTACGCTGAGCCAACGCGAGGTGCCGAGCACGGCGTATTCGACGCCGAAAACGACAAGGCCAATCATGGCCAGGTAGGCGAGCAGGTTGGCGTTGCCGACAATGCCCTGAATTCGCTCGCCGGTGAACAGATTTCCCTCTGTCCATTGGTTTGCCCAGTCGGGTACCCACTTCCATTCAAAGTTCTTGAACGGCTTATAAATAGGTGTGCCGAGCACAGCGGCGTAAAGCTCGAAGAGAAGCGACGCCACTAGGGCGAAGCGCAGAACGTTGGCGAACACTCTCAGCAAGTGACGCCAGTCAAAAGCGTGTGCCAACCAAAGACCCAGGCTCGCGGTGGCCATGCTCACGCCAACCGCGCCGAAACTCAGTGCTTGATAGTCAGAGAAAAGGGCGCTGAAGAGCAACGCAATATAAAGCCCAACCATCTGCACAGGGATGCGCTTGATGGTTTCCATCGGCTTCGATTTGATCAACATGAACGCCACGGCGATGAACATCACGCCGCACCAGATCCAGAAGCCCGTCCATCCGAGGGTATAGCGAAGCGTGTCACCGCAAGCAACGCCGAAGACCGCCAGATAGGCAAGCCAGGTTTTGCTTCGGTAATCCCAAGACTTCGTGTCAAAGACAACACGAATCGGCCGAGTTAGTGGCTCCATGTCACCCCTTAGATACTTGGCTAGTTTATGCCTTCGCGAGCTGACTCAAACTAGGCTAGGTAGGCGCAAGGAGCTCGAAGTGTTAGTCAAAATCGGCAATCACCCACGTGAATACGACTGGGGGTCTAAGACCTTGCTTGCCGACGCGCTGAACATAGAAGCCACCGGCCGTGAGATGGCAGAACTGTGGTTTGGCACTCACCCGATTTCTGAGGCTTTCGAGGTTGGCTCAAACTCGCCTCTGTCGAAACTAATCGGTGGCGAATTTGGACTGATGGCAAAGTTTTTGGCGGCCGAGCATCCGCTTTCGATTCAGCTTCACCCGAACGCGATGCAAGCCGAAGCGGGATATGCGGCCGAGAACGGGGCCGGGCTCGACCTAGCCGACGCGTCGCGCAGTTTTCGCGATGACAAAGCCAAGCGCGAGGCAATTGTGGCGATCACCGAGTTCGAGCTGCTCGCCGGTCTGCTTCCCGCTACCCAAATAGCAAAGGTTTTAGACGAGCTGGGCGAGTTCGTCAGTGAGGGTTCGGCGGCGCTGCTGGCCCGTTATTCGGCGCTGCTACTCAGTGCCGACGGCCACCGCGCCATGCTCGGAGACATTTTGGCCGGTGACCAGCCGAGCGAACTGCAGACCGGGCTGCTGGGCGAGCTGGTGGGTTTGGCACAGGCGAACCAAGAGTTTAGATACTTGGATGCTGCGCTGATGCAACGCTTAACCACACGTTTCGGTGCCGACCGTGGGTTGTTGCTCGCCCTCACCATGCAGCGGTTCAAGCTTGAGCCTGGGGCAGCAATGTTCGTCGAAACTGGTGTGCCGCACTGCTACCTCAGCGGACTGGGCGTCGAGGTTATGACCTCTTCAGACAATGTTTTGCGCGGCGGGTTAACCCACAAGCACGTTTCAACTTCTGATTTCATGGCCATGCTCGACGTGGCCGAGGCTCTAAAAACATCAACCACCGTTCCACGTCAGTTGGGGGCCGGGCTCTGGCGCTACGACTTCGCCGCCGAAGAGTTCGTGGTTCACCGTCTCTCGGTCTCTGGCGCGAATATGCTCATCGATTTCGGGCTGCCGGGGGCGAGCATCCTGATGTGTCTATCAGGTGAGTTGGCTGTGTCAAACAGCCTCGAAGAGCGTTTGGTTCTGCGCAAGGGCGAAGCGGCTTATCTGTCTGACGATGCACGCTTCTACAGCATCACCGGCTCGGGCGACGGCCTGCTGGCCAGCGCAACCGCCTAGCGACAGCTAGTTGGCCGAGGCCACAGCCTTCCACGCCGAACTAACGATCGACGCCAAGTCTTGGCTTGCCGACCAACCCAGTTCATTCTTGATGCGGCTAACATCGGCGCACAGGTATGGCGGGTCGCCGGCACGTCGAGGCAAAACCTCCGGTTCGAAATCGATTCCGGTCGCTGCCTTGATCTCGGCTAGCACCTCGAAAACACTCGAGCCGGTACCGGTGCCAACGTTGAAGGTGTCAAAGTTTCGGTCGTCGCGCTCGAGGTAGTCGAGGGCGGCCAGGTGGGCATCCGCTAAATCGAGAACGTGCACGTAGTCGCGAACGCAAGAGCCGTCGGCCGTCGCGTAGTCGTCGCCGAACACCTTGGGAGCCTCGCCAGCCTTGAGTGCCGCGAAGGCGATCGGAATCAGGTTGGCGACAGCGGTGTCTGCCAGGTCGTCCCAGCCAGCGCCGGCCACGTTGAAATAGCGCAGGTTCACGGCACGAAGGCCCCAGGCTTTGCCGGCCGCACGACCCAACCACTCGCCAATCAGCTTGGTTTCGCCGTAAGGGTTGATCGGTTTGCAGTTGAAATCTTCGCCAACAAAGTCAACGTCTGGCATGCCGTAGGTGGCCGCGCTTGAAGAGAAAACCAGGCGGGTGACGCCCTCGGCCTTCATGGCTTCGAGCAGATTCGCCATGCCACCGATGTTCTGCAGGTAATACCATTCGGGCAGTTCGACCGATTCGCCAACCTTTTTTCTGGCAGCTAGGTGAATCACAGAGGTGACGTCGTGGGCGCGAATAACGGCGCGGATGCTCTGAACTGCGTCTGCCTCAGCCAGGTCTAGCGTGGCGTGAGTTACGCCCTCGAGGCGACTCGGAATGCCCGTGCTGAGGTCGTCTGCGATGACCACTGCCTCACCGCGCTGGGTGAGTAGGCGAGCAACGTGGGATCCGATGTAGCCGGCGCCGCCGGTAACCAATACAGTCATGGGTCAAGAATAGCCAAGCGCCTAGCCGCAACGCTCAACCGAGCCTTGAACCTTGGCGAATTTAAACTTGACAGCAGGGGAATAACATCGGTGTAATTACACGCAAGAAGTTCTCTTCACGAAGTTGTGTTGCGAACGTGTTAGTTAGGACGAAGTACATGGAGAATTCAAACCGGGTTCCATTTGATTGGTTTGTAGATCCGCTAAAGCTCGGCGTTGCCGGTGCCTACACCGACTCCGAAGACAACCCGCTCGCATGGCAGGCAGACGCAGTTTGTGCCCAGACCGACCCAGAAGCATTCTTTCCAGAAAAAGGCGGCTCGACCCGCGATGCCAAGCGCATTTGCTCGGGTTGCGATGTTCGCCAGCAGTGCCTCGACTACGCCCTAGCAAACGACGAACGCTTCGGCATCTGGGGTGGCCTTTCAGAGCGCGAGCGTCGCAAGCTCAAGAAGCGCGCCTAAGCCAAAAGGCAAAGGCGACAAATGTCTAGCCAGGTAACCGCGGTAGTCGTTTGTCACGACACCGGCGACTACCTAACCCAAACCCTTCAGGCACTTAGCCAACAAACCAGACCGGCCGACCGCATCATTTTGGTCAACACATCAGGCGCGGCACTCGGTCAGCAGTTTGGGTCACTGCAAACCATTAATCTCGGCCGCAAAACAAAACTCCCCGAAGCACTTGCCGCGGCGACCGAAACGCTTATCAGCTCAGACACCGACTGGCTTTGGATTCTTCACGATGACTCGGCCCCAGAACCAACTTGCCTAGAGGCACTGCTGGCAACTATCGATACCACGGCCCTGGTCGGAGCCATCGCTCCCAAGCAGGTGGACCCCGAACATCCGCGCATCATTCGTCAGCTCGGGCTGACCCTGACGCCGCTCGGTGAACCACTGAGCATCGTCTCTGGCGAACTCGACCAGTCACAGCACGACACCATGTCAGACGTCATGGCTGTGTCGACAGCCGGTCTGCTTGTTCGCACCGACATCTATGAACAACTTGGTGGTCTCAGCCCAAAAGCGCCTCCACTGGCAGCTGACTACGACCTTTCGCTGCGCGTGCGCCTGGCCGGGTTCAGAGTGCTTGTTGCGCCAACAGCGCGCATTCGTCACGCGCAACTTTCACTCGAGGGCAAGCGCTCGCGGGCCTGGCTCGGCGGAAGCCCAAAGACGGCAGTTCGCAAAGCGGCCGTTCACCTGCGCCTTGCCTTTTCGCCGCTCTGGTTTGCTTTGACCTACTGGATGCTGCTGCCGCTCGTCACCGTGGCACGCACCTTCTGGCGGCTCTTCCAAAAGCGCCCAGACCGAATTCCGGCCGAAATCGTCGGCGGGCTGTGGGGCTTTTTCACGGTGGGGGCCCGGCTCTCGGCGCGCGCGGCCAGCAGCCGTGGCATCCGTGCAATTCGAAAGTCTTTTGACGCACCGTGGTCGATAGTTCGCGCAGCCAGTCGATCGCAGGCCGACCTTGAGCAGCAACAAGAACTGCAAGAGGCGTTTGCGCGCGGTGAGCACGAACTCGAGGCCCCGAGCGTTGGCAAGAGCTTCACGGCCGACCGAGGTTGGTTGTGGGTCGTCTTGCTGTTCGCACTCTCGTACGCACACTTTCCTGCCGCCGTGGCAGTGGTGTCTAACTCGACTTCGCCCCTAGCCAACAACTGGTGGCAGGTTTTTCTTCGTGCCGGTTCATCATGGCAGCCGATCGGGCAGGGCTTTGCCGGGCCAGCTGACCCGTTCAACTGGGCACTTCTAGCACTCAGCAGCCTCACCCCGTGGGCGCCTTCGCTATCGGTCGGGTTGCTGTTGTTCGCAGCTCCGGCTCTGGCTTTCTCTGGGGCATGGCGCACTGCAACGCTCATCACCACGAAAACCTGGATTCGCACTGCCTTTGCTCTTGGCTATGCACTTTGGCCGTGGTTCATTCAAGCGCGAAACGATGCAAGTCTGCCAACCGTGATTGCCGCAGTCGCCTTGCCGTGGCTGGTGTTCACCATCGCCAGGGCTGCCGGCCTCGGTCGTTCGGGTTCGGCGCGTTCGATGCGTCAAACCTGGTCTTGGGTAGGAGTTTCGGGTCTGCTCTTCGCGCTGGTTGGGGTTAGCTCGCCGGTGCTGGCCGCCACCGCGCTAATCGCTCTTGCTGTGGTTGCGCTCACCCGCATCAGAAGGTTCGGCTACCTACTCTGGATCGGCTTGCCCTTCTCTGCGCTCTACACTCCTTTGGCCGTCAACCTGATGCTCACGACCGCAAACCCGCTCGCACTTCTAACCGAACCGGGGGTGCCAACCTCTGGCGCGGTAACCGACCCAAGCGGCATGCTACTGCCTCAGCATCCGCTTGATTTCATGCAATACGGCTACGCGGTCATTGCCCTGGTTGCCCTGTTTGCGTTACTCACCAAGCGCTGGGTTTTGGCGAGCGTCATGTGGGCCTTCGCTCTCTTGGTGGTTGCCAGCGCGGTCGTGCACTCGCAAACTCTGTTCGCAAACCCGGGCGGGCTGGGCGACCTCGAATGGGTCGCAGGATCTTCGGCTACTTTGCTGATCGCACTAGGCCTCGTTTTGCTCGGCTTGGTAGCGATTGCGGCAGAGTATGCAAAGCCGAGCCTGCGAATGTTCATCGGCCTAACCGTGATGCTCGCAGCCGTGGCGCCGATGGCACTCTCGGCGGCTACCGCAACCCGAAACTACAACTTTGCCGACGACCGAGTGGTGCCATGGTTGCTAGAGGCCGATGCCCAGATTGGCAAGAACGTCAAGGTTTTGTTGCTCGATGCTCGTAGCGGCGAGTATTCGGCCAAGATTCTGCCGGTGAGCGGTTTGCAACTCGAAGACAACAGCATCGCCTATCGATACTCTCTCGCCGAGCTCAACCGCTCAGACGCCGCCTATAAATCGTTAGCCGGGTTGGTGGCCGCTTTGGTTTCGGCAAACGATGACAAGCTTTCAGAGAGTCTGACCGCTTCACATATCGCCTATGTCTTGGTTCCTAGCGCAGAATCTGAGAGCGCGGCCGACCTAATCAACTCGCTCGATTCACTCACCGAGTTGAGCTCGGCCGGCAGCACCGAATTCGGTCGTCTCTGGAGGGTGACTACAGCTGTAGATGAAGCGGTCGCCGAAGACAAGTCGCCTTGGTCGATCACCAAGCTGGTGCAGCTATCGATTTTGGTTGGCTTCATCTTGCTGGCTGTGCCAACCAACGGCTCAAGATCACGCAAATCGAAGAGCGCAGAAATTTTCATCGAGAACGATGGAGATAACGCATGATTCGCCGCATCCTCGCTCTACTCGGCGTGCTTAGCTTGCTGGCCGGCGGTTTTTGGGCATCGACCCTTACTCTGCCAATGCTCTATGTGGGCGGGTTGGTCGACTCTAACCAGATTGATGTCAAACCGCGAGACCTTTCGCTGGTGTGCCCTGGCCCAGTTGTTCGTGCCGGTGGCGCTTCTGGTACCGAGCTTGGAGTTCTAGACCGAGTTGGGCTTGCCAAGGTGCAGGGCCGGTTCGGCTCTACAGTCGATTCGATTACTGGTCGACAGGTCGGCTCAGAATCTGAAACCTTGAGCGGCCCGACTATCGGGTTTGATACTTCGAAGCCATACGTTTTTGTGGCGGCAGATGAGTCAGGCGATTCAGAGCAGGGGTCGGCCATGGCTACTGCGAGCCAACTGCAGCAGGTCAACAACGCTCGAATCAAGGGTCTGGTTGGGGCCGCCTGTCAAAAGCCATCGAGTGATTTTTGGCTGGTTGGTGGCGACACCACGACCGGCCGTGAGTCACTCTTGCTTCTAACCAACCCGAGCAAGGTTGATGCAACTGTGAATCTGCAGGTGTTATCAACTGAGGGTGAACTCAAGATTTCTGGCCTCACTGCAATCAGCGTTCCTCACGAAGACACCGTGATCATTCCGATTAGCGCACTCGCGCCGAAACTCAGCACGTTCGCGGTGCATGTGCAATCAACCGGGGGCGCGCTTGCAGGTTGGCTGCAGCAAAAAGCAGTTCGCGGCACCAGTGCCGCCGGCGTAGATTTCATCGCTCCTGTTGCCGATGCCTCGAAGAACCTGGTCATTCCCGGTTTCTTGGTTCGTGGTGCAAAAGATGCCTCTGCACTCAAAAAGGCCAACCCCGACTTTGCCGACCTGACCAACGTGCTTCGACTCACGAACCCTGGCGACAAACCTGCAGAGATAACCGCGCAGGTGACCGGGTCTGACTCAAAGACCTTCGGCACCGTCTTGCAGGCGACGGTCGCACCTCGATCGACCATCGACCTCGAAATTAATGGCCTCGCCGATGGCGACTACGCAATTTTCATCGAATCATCGGCCAAGATTTTGGCAGCAGCCAAGCTCAACCGAACTAATAAGACCGCCAATGTGGTTACCGATTTTGTTTGGCTGCCATCGGTTTCGGCCGAGGCCGGTTCTCGCTCAATCAACGTTCCCGCCGCCGGCATCTCGAAGTTGGCAATCGCTAACCCAAGCGACAAGACGGTCGAATACTCGATCAATGGCGGAGGGCTAGCGGCGAACCTAAAGCTCGCTCCTGGAGCACTGGTCAGCCTTCTGGTTACCGGCGGCTCGGTGAACATGACGGCTTCTGAAGCGGGCCTAGCAGCAACCTTGATCGTCGATGTTGACTCGTCCATCGCCGCAGTTCCAATGGTGGAGTATCGAAATCTAGGCGGCCTAATATCCGTGGTGATTCGCTAAGCCAACAGCCTTATCAGGGTTGATCAACTAATGGTCGTGGTCGTTGTCCCAAGGCTCTCGCCCCAAAAGCTTGGCTGCCGCCATGAACACAAACTGTTCAATGTGGTGGCGCTCGTCTAGGTAATCGGTTCGGCGGTTGTGCGTTAGGCGAATCACCGGCACTCGATAAATAGTGATGGTCTGGGTCGCCTCATCGGCGCTAAATCGAGGCACTTCGATGTCTGAATCTTCGAGTGTTGGAGAATCAACAACTCGCCAGTTGAGCTTGGCCAATTCAACCGGATGCTGCGCCCGAAGCCAATCGCAAGTCACCGCCACCACTTGCTCAAACTCGGTGAAGCCACTGCTGCGAGCGACTCTCTCGCCAACCAAAGGTGCCCGGTAGCGGTCGCGACCGTGGCGGTCTCTCGCCTTTGGGCTGTTTCGGTCGCTGTTCACTCCTTTATGTTAGAGCGACATCAAGCCAGGTGGCTCGTTTCGGGTAGTGTGATTGCTTGCAAAGGAGAGCAGATGGCCGTCAACTGGCAAGCAATCGTCAAAGCCTATGACGTTCGTGGGCTGGTTGGCACCGACCTAACCGAACCGGTGGTCGAAGCCATTGGTGCGGCCTTTGTCGAAGTCGTCGAACTTGCCGGCCAATCGGTCATCGTCGGTCACGACATGCGTGAATCTTCGCCTGCCTTAGCCAAGGCCTTCTCAACCGGTGCTCGCAAGCGCGGCGCAAACATTATCTTCATCGGGCTCTGCTCAACCGACGAAAACTATTTCGCTTCGGGTCACCTCGATGCAGCATCCGCCATGTTCACAGCGAGCCACAACCCGGCCAGTTACAACGGCATCAAACTTTCTCGCTCGCGGGCCCGCGGCATCAGCATCGACACCGGGCTTGCCGCCATTCGCGATCGCGCGGCCGAGTTGCTCGAGTCGGGCATCCCAGTGGTTGAACAGCAGGGGTCACTAATCGAGTGGGAATCACTGCCGGCATATGCCACGTACCTTCGCGGGCTGGTGCAGCTCGATGACATCAAGCCGCTCAAAATCGTCGTGGATGCAGGCAATGGCATGGGCGGACATACGGTGCCTGCCGTGCTTGGCGTGGCTGCGGGGTTGCCGTCTGCGCCGATCGAAGTTGTTCCGCTCTACTTTGAGCTCGACGGAACTTTTCCGAACCACGAGGCCAACCCTCTCGACCCCAAGAACCTGCGTGACTTGCAGGCCGCCGTTGTGGCCAACGGTGCCGACCTAGGACTGGCGTTCGATGGCGACGCCGATCGCTGCTTCGTGGTCGACGAAACCGGAGCTCTGGTAAGCCCGTCGATTGTTTGCGCCATAGTTGCCGAGCGCGAGATTGCCCGAGTCAAAGCAGCCGGTGAAACCGAGATCTCAGTGATTCACAATCTGCTCACCTCGCGCATTGTTGAGCAGACCATCCGAGCCTGTGGCGCGACACCGATTCGCACCAAGGTCGGGCACTCTCTGATCAAGAGCGAAATGGCTCGAACCAATGCCGTATTCGGTGGCGAGCATTCGGCCCACTATTACTTCAGAGATTTTTGGTTTGCCGACAGCGGCATGCTGGCTGCACTGCACGTGCTGCGGGCGGTCGCCGACTCTGGCAGCACGATGAGTGTTCTGGCACATCGTTTCGACCCTTACTTCGGCTCTGGCGAAATCAATTCGAAGGTCACCGATGCGCAGGCCGCCATCGCGCGCATCGAGGCACGCTTTGAGTCCCGGGCAGTGTTTGATCGTTTCGATGGCTTGACGGTTTCGAGTTTGACTGAAACCGAGGACTGGTGGTGGTTCAACGTGCGCTCATCTAACACCGAACCGCTGCTTCGACTTTCGGTTGAGGCCTCGTCACAGAGCACGTTAAACGCAATTCTCGAAGAAGCATTAATCGTTATTCGGTCGTAACATAGAAGGCATGACTAACGCACCGGTTCGCTCGGCGACTGCTTTTGAATACAAGGTCAAAGACCTTTCTCTTGCCGAAGCTGGTCGGCACCAGATTCGACTCGCTGAAAACGAGATGCCTGGTCTCATGTCACTTCGCGAAGAGTTCGCCTCCTCTGCCCCGCTAAAGGGTGCTCGCATAGCTGGTTCGTTGCATATGACCGTGCAGACTGCAGTTTTGATCGAAACCCTAGTCGACCTAGGTGCCCAGGTTCGTTGGGCATCTTGCAACATTTTCAGCACCCAAGACGAAGCCGCCGCTGCGGTTGTAGTCGGCCGTCACGGCTCGGTCACCTCGCCGGCCGGTTCACCTGTCTTCGCTTGGAAGGGCGAGAGCCTGCCAGAGTACTGGTGGTGCACCGACCGCATCTTCGACTGGTCTGCAGAGGCTGCAGCCGAAGGCGCTGACTATGTTGGCCCAAACATGATTCTCGATGACGGTGGCGACGCTACTCTTCTGGTGCACAAAGGTCGCGAGTTCGAACTTGCTGGGTCTGTTCCTCCCACCGGTGTCGACGACAGCGAAGAATACGGTGTGATTCTCGAACTGCTTCGTGGCTCACTAGCGTTAAGCAACGACCGCTTTACGCGCATTGCCAGCGAAGTCATCGGCGTCACCGAAGAAACCACCACCGGTGTTCACCGCCTCTATGAATTCTTCAAGCGTGGCGAACTGCTGTTTCCAGGCATCAACGTCAACGACTCGGTCACCAAATCTAAGTTCGACAACAAATACGGCATTCGCCACTCGCTTCCAGACGGCATCAACCGTGCTACCGATGTTCTCATCGGAGGCAAGACCGTCTTCGTTGCCGGCTACGGCGACGTGGGCAAGGGCGCGGCTGAGGCAATGGCTGGCCAGGGTGCTCGTGTAATCATCAGCGAGGTAGACCCAATCTGCGCGCTTCAGGCAGCCATGGACGGCTACCAGGTCGCCAAGCTCGAATCGGTTATCGAAACCGTAGACATCTTTATCACTGCAACTGGCAACATGGGCATCATCAAGCCAGAACACCTAGAGCGCATGAAGCACCTGGCCATCATCGCCAACATCGGTCACTTCGACGATGAGATCGACATGGCCGGCATCTCGCGCATCCAAGGTGTTCAAAAGGTTGAGATCAAGCCTCAGGTTCACGAATGGCGCATGCAAAACGGTCGCTCTGTGCTGATCTTGAGCGAAGGCCGTCTGATGAACCTCGGCAACGCAACCGGTCATCCGAGTTTTGTGATGAGCAACTCATTCAGCAACCAGGTGCTTGCCCAGATCGAGCTCTTCACCAAAACCGAAAACTACCCGGTAGGCGTTTACGTTCTACCAAAGTCGCTCGACGAAAAGGTAGCCAAGCTTCACCTAGCCGCGCTAGGTGTTGAACTAACCGAATTGACTAACGATCAAGCTCGCTACATCGGCGTCTCGGTCAATGGCCCATTCAAGGTACACCACTACAGGTACTAGGTAAAGAGAACCCATGACCGATAGAAAAAA
>JACCDY010065259.1_pt1 | contig 18848 bp, 16 predicted proteins | sample 7446391 | NCBI WGS metagenome assembly JACCDY01 (sample SAMN15323451, study PRJNA562643) | freshwater metagenome | isolation source: river surface water | place: USA:Blue River Watershed | collected 2017-08-18
ACGAAGAGAACCCTTCACTTGGTGTGCGCGGATTCCGTTTGATTCAGGACCACCGCCAGTTCATCGAAGACCAGCTGACCAGCCTTGAGGCTGCACGCTTGGCCACCGGCCGCGAGGTTTGGGTTATGGCCCCGATGATTGCAACCGTGCAGGAGGCAAAGCAGTTTGCCGAGTTGGCACGCAGCATCGGTGGCTACAAGGTTGGCGTGATGGTTGAGACACCTTCTATTGCAGCCATGGTTGACCAGCTTGAAGGCGTAGTTGACTTTGTGAGCATCGGCACCAACGACCTATCTCAGTACCTATTTGCAGCTGACCGCATGAACCCATCTTTGGGTGCTTTGCTAAACCACTGGCAGCCAGGATTGATTCGCACCCTGGCCCGCATTGCTGATGGCGGCAAGAAGGCCGGTATTTCAGTTGGTGTTTGTGGCGAGAGCGCGTCTGACCCAGCATTTGCTGTGGTGCTAGCCGGTCTTGGCATTTCATCGGTGAGCGTTTCTAAGTCTCAGGTGACTGTGGTTCGCAACGCATTGTCTTCACTAGACCTAGCCGACTGCAAAGAGATTGCCAACAAGGTTTTGGCGGCCACCTCTGCAGAAGACGCAAAGGCTGCTGCGCTAAATGCTCTCGCGAAGCTCTAAGGTCTCAGTTGTCGGTGCCGGCTCAGTCGGTGCCTCAATGGCCTACGCCATGCTCATTCGTGAGTCTGCGCGCGAGGTTGTTCTGTACGACATCAATGAAGCCAAGGTAACCGCCGAGGTTCTTGACCTGGCGCACGGAACCCAGTTCACCGGCGCATCTTCTATTACCGGCGGCACCGATATTGCCCTGACCGCTAATTCAGATGTGATTGTGATCACCGCCGGTGCAAAGCAGAACCCAGGGCAAACCCGTCTAGAGCTCGCTGGCATCAACTTTTCGATTCTTGAATCGATGATTCCAAAGCTGCTTGAGCACTCGCCAGAGGCCATCTTCTTGCTGGTCACTAATCCGTGTGATGTGTTGGCAACCGCAGCACTCAAGCTGACCGGGCTGCCGTCTAACCGCGTGTTCTCATCGGGTACAGTTTTGGACTCATCACGTTTGCGCTGGTTGCTTGGCGCCAAGCTTGGGGTCAGCACCGACAGCATTCACGCGCTGATTGTTGGCGAACACGGTGACTCTGAGTTTGCCCTTTGGAGCCAGGCGCACATCGGCCCAGTGCCACTGAGTAAGTGGATTACCGACACCGGCTCTGCACTAACCCGCACCGACCTTGATGAATTGGCGCTCTCGGTAAAGACTGCTGCCTACAAAGTGATTGAAGGCAAGGGTGCCACCAACTATGCGATTGGGCTTTCGGGCGCACGAATCGTTGAGGCCATTGTTCGAGATGAGAACGCGATTTTGCCGGTGAGCTCAGTGCTCAGCAACTATCGCGGTGTTGACGGCATTGCGATGTCAGTGCCGACTCTGGTTAACCGAAACGGTGCGGTTCGCGCGATTGATGTGCCGATGGATGCATCTGAGCAGTTGCTATTTGAAGCTTCGGCGAGCGCAATTGCAAACTCGCTGGCTCAGCTAAACCTTTAGAGCTTTTACGCGGCTGCCTGATGCCACGCGCTCGGTAGTCACGCCTCTAGCTGCCATGGCGTCTGCCATGTCATCGGCATGTTTTAGGGCCAGCACCAATACCGGAACCGTGGTGCGGCTCAACCTTGGCTTGGAACCACGGGCCGATTGAGCCACGCGAACCTGATTTACAAAGCCGGCCAGGACCGGAATGGTCGTGATGGTTATTGAGAGCAGCAAGGCCACAACCTCGGGCGCCACACCAAATCGGCGCAACGGCCCAAGCACACACTCAATGGCGATCATCATGTCTGAGGTCTTGGTGGTCAGCGAAAGCAGAGTGGCAAACATCACGCTGACCAGCACGCGACCAGAGTTGACCACAGTTTGTTCGAGGGTTAGAAAAATTAGCTGCGGCACAACCATCAAAAGCACCAACCAGCGGGTCTGCCAAAGGTCTTTCAAAAAGCCGCTGATGCCAAAGCCAGCAAATAGGTAAGTGACCACCATGGCGATCGCGGCCACCGATAGCGCAACCAGGTTGCGGCCGGTAATAGAGATGAGCAGCACGATGACCGCCAGGGCAATGATTTTTGGCCCGCCATTGATGCGGTGCAAAATGCTGGTGCCTGGGCGATAGAGGCTGAACACTAAACGCTCGCTAGGTAGCGATCAATAACTTTGTCTGGCTCGCCCATTTGCTCAAGGCGGCCGTCTTCAAAGTGCAACAGAACATCGCAGCGGGCTGCCAAGTTCATGTCGTGAGTAACCAAAACCAACTGCTGATCAAGTTCATCGAGCAAGAGGTTGGCAATTTGCTTGGTGTTAGCTGCATCAAGCAGCGCAGTAGGTTCATCGGCAACAATGAGCCCCGGGTTGGCTACCCAAATTGCACAGATTGCCAACAGTTGCTTCTGACCACCGCTTAGCGAGTGAGCAGGCTCTTCGGCCACTGCCAAAAGCCCAAACCTAGTCAGCGCCGCACGAACCTTGGCTTCTATCTCTGCCTTATCAAGGCCCGAGCCACGCAGTGAAAACGCCACGTCCTCTTGCACGGTTGGCATGATGATCTGCATGTCAGGGTTGCTGAAGATAAAGCCGACTTCTCGCCTAGCCGCCATCGGGTTTTTGCCCGGGTCAATCTCGTGAACTGAAACCCGGCCCTCGGTTGCGGTAACCAAACCGTTGAGCAGTCTTGCAAAGGTTGACTTGCCCGAAGCATTCAGACCAATGACACCAATTCTGCGCTGGTCCAACTTGATGTTGAGGTTGCGCAGAACCGAGCGACCGCCGAATCGTACGGTCACATTGTCAAAGCTGATTGCTGAGGTTCTTGGCATGCTAGTTTGCGAAAGCCTTTGGGTAGGCGCGGTAAAGCGCAAGGGTTACAACTGTTGCAATTACGACCTTTATTCCGTCACCAATCAAGAATACTGATGCACCGACCAATGCTTCGGTGAATGAAATGCCGAGAATTAGAGCCATGAATGGAATTCCGAAAGCGTAGATGGCAACGATTCCACCGAGGATGAAGCCAAGAACGGTGCGCACCACGCTCGGCTTACCAAGGTGAGCACGAACGATAAGACCGATAACGATCGCGCCGACGATCCAGCCGATTAGGAATCCGACGGTCGGGCCAACGAAGACACCCAGGCCACCGCGGCCACCGGCAAGAAGTGGCAGACCTGCTGCAACAAGCAACTCAAAAACGATTACCGCAACCGCACCGCGCCAAGGACCAAGAACCGCACCAGCCAGCATGACACCTAGGGTCTGAGCTGAAATTGGCACTGCGCCACCGAAAAGTGGGATGGTTCCAGGTAGACCTAGAACAGCAATAATGGCTGCAAACACAGCAATCTTTGAAAGGTCGCGAACTTCGATTGGCTTCCGGTTTGACATGGGGGTTCTCCTAGCAGTGGTGAGTGGTCATCGGGGTTAGTGGTCGAGCGTCTCTTGAACGCTGTTCACCTGAACACTGTTCAAGAGCATAGTATGCTGATTATCAAATGAGCAACTTGACTGAGTCAACCGGCAAATCTTCGCGTCACACTCGCGACGATGTGCTGGCCGCTGCCATGAAGATTTTGGATGAGCTGGGCCTACCCGACCTCACCATGCGCAGACTGGCCGCGACCCTTGAGGTTCAGCCAGGCGCTCTCTATTGGCACTTTGCCAATAAGCAAACCCTGCTGGCCTGCATTGCCGACGAGATCATCGAGCGCGCACAGGGAATCGGTGTGGGTTTGGATTGGAAAGCCGCGACCCGCGCTGAAGCCGAGTCACTGCGCGACGCACTACTTGCTTTTAGAGATGGTGCCGAAGTGGTTAGCAGCACACTGGCTTTGGGCTTGGGAGCCAATCAGGCCCAGGCGCGCTTGGCCGAAGCGGTTGCTGGAGGCGGGTTTGATTCAGCCACCGCAGAGACCGCGGCAGCCGCAATTTTGCACCTAATTTTGGGCCAGGTTTGGCACGAACAGCAGCGCATTCAGGCCGACAGCCTGGGCGTGGTTAGCGGAACCGCTTCCGTCACCCCAGAGCACGCAGCCCTTGGACTGCCGAGCAACCAGGCTTTTGAACTTGGTATTGCGCTGTTACTCGAAGGCCTCGAGCAGCTTGCGCACTCGAGGAATAACCTCGGTACCGTATAGCTCAATCGACTTCATCAAACGCTCGTGCGGCATTGGACCGTTGGCGTATTTGAGGTCAAAACGCTGAGCGCCAACCGATGTAATGGCGTGAACAATCTTCTTGGCAACAGTCTCAGGTGAACCTGCGTACACCGACCCGTGAATAACCTCACTCATGAAGTGCTGCGGGGTCGGCGGAGCCCATCCGCGTTCTTGACCAATGCGCCCAAAACCAGCGAGGTATGCCGGCCAAAGTTCGTTGGCCGCCTGTTCGTCGTCTTCGGCAATGTGACCAGGTGAGTGAATTGAGATTGGCAACTGCTCTTTGCCCAGCTCGGTCAGCTGCTGACGGTAAAGGTTGGCAAACGGGGCAAACCGGGCAGGGTCGCCACCGATGATGGCCAGCGCCAAAGGCAGACCTAAGCGGGCGGCGCGAACCACTGACTCTGGGCTGCCGCCAACGCCAACTCGGATTCCCATTCGGCCGCGATCGGTCTTTGGGTAGATCTCTTGGTTGTGCAGCGAACTGCGGGTGGTGCCCGACCAGGTGATGGCCTGCTCTCCCCACAGCTGAACTAGAAGCCCTAGTTTTTCTTCGAACAAAACGTTGTAGTCGCTGAGGTTGTAGCCAAAAAGCGGGAATGACTCAGTGAATGAACCGCGGCCAGCAGTGATCTCGACGCGGCCGTTTGAGAGGGCATCGATGGTGGCAAAACGCTGATACACGCGCACTGGGTCTTCACTAGACAGCACTGTAACGCCTGTGCCGAGGGTGATGTTCTTGGTTACGGTGGCAATGCCGGCGAGCATGGTGTCGGGGGCTGAAACCGCAAAGTCATCGCGGTGGTGTTCACCAACGTTGAATGCGTCGATGCCCAGCGAGTCAGCAAGTTTGGCCTGCTCGACCACATTGCGCAGCACTACTCCGGCTGACTGCGGGTTTCCCTGAAGGTCGTTGGTCATATCGCCAAAGGTGTCCAGGCCAAATTTGATGTCTTTTGAAATACTCACGAGATAAGTAAACCACCACTTGACAAGATTTTGTTCCCAGTAGATGCCGTAGGTTTTGACTATGGCCAAAATCACCCCAGCACAGTTCTCAGCCTTCGCGGCATCGCGCCGAACCACCCGCGATTTTTTGCCAACGCCCGTGCCAGAGAGCGTGATCGATGAATTGCTTACCGATGCAATGACCTCGCCGAGCTGGTCGAACACTCGCCCATTCTTGGTGGCAGTGGCCAGCGGCGATACGCGCGACCGAATCAGTGCCGAATTTTTGAAGCGCTGGGCTGCCCTGTCGGCTGCCCGAGTAGGCGGCCTAGTGCCCAAGTTGAAATTGATTCTGACCCGCTACGGCTTGCCGACCAGCAACCGGATGATTGCCAAGCCCTACCCATCCGAACTCAAGGGCCGCGCAGCCCGGGTTGGCAAAGAGCTGTACTCGGCCATTGGCATTGAACGCGGAGACAAAGTCGGCCGCGACGCCATGTGGGCCAAGAACTACGAATTCTTCGGTGCCCCAACCGAACTTTTTATCTTCGTGCACAGTAGCCTGGACATTTTTTCGGCCTCAGATGCCGGCCTGTTTATGCAGAACCTGATGCTCAGTGCGCACTCCCGCGGGCTGGGTACCTGCGCCCAGGGTGCGGTTGCTATCTGGGATGACGTGGTTCGCGGTGAATTTGAGGTGCCAAAGCAGTATCGCCTGCTCTGCGGTGTGGCAATTGGCTACCCATCTGACGCAAAAATCAATGCCTTTAAAGCACACCGATTAGACGTGTCTGAAATCAAGGCAACGCCCTATAAATAGCCCTTCACGGTATGCTTGACCCTTGAATAATCGAAAAAAATGAGGTCACTTTTGAAAGACTTTTTACTGCGCGCAAGCAAGTACGCACTGAAGCGCGGCAAGGTTCGCCGTTACACCCTGAAACTAAATGAGTTGAGCGAAAAGTTGCTCCTCATGGGCCCAGATGACATCAACGCCCAACTGATCAAGAAGCTTGAAAAAGGTAAGCCACTAGACGAGATTCTGGTTGCTCACGTTCGTTCAACTTACCCAAAGGGCAACCGTGTTGCTGCCCGCGGTGCGCTACAGCGCATTTACGAAACCGAGTCAACTCGCACTCTTGGTGCGTTGGCATTCGGCACCTTCTTGGCTCTTGACGGTTTGTCAGAGTCAGCACTCGGTTTCTTCCGCGAAGCAGGCGTTGACCTAGCCAAGCGCGTTGCCACCTTTGAGTACTTTGACGTTTACGTAAAGGAAGAGCCCAAGAAGGCCCTTGCTGAGGTTGACGCGCTACTAAACGGCACCACCTTGAACCCAAGCGACTACGCACAGCTAATCCGTGTTGCAATCAAGAACCAGCACACCAAGGATGTCCGCAAGTGGGTTGCCAACCTTGACACCCCGAGCAACCGCAAGAAGCTAAGCGCGCTTGAGGTTATTGAGCTTGACTGGTGGGTCAAGATGCTGGCTGACGATGGCAAGCAGGTTAAGGCCCTAAAGAACACCGTGAACTTTGCGGTTATGGACTACAACATGCTCGACTACTGGCGTTCATCATCTAACCGTGGTGACTACGTTCAGACCCTCGCAGCTATCTCTCACCTATTGCGTTTCCAGAACGTTGAGTACGTTGGCGGCAGCGACCTAGCTGGTTACCTAACCAAGCTGAAGTCACACGTTCAGAAGCACCGCCGCATTGAGGGCAAGGCTCCGGTCAAGGTTCAGCCAGTTGAGCTGCACCGCGACTACTCATCAGGCCGCGAGTACCCAGAGAACACCTGGTTGATCTCTAACGGTTGGTTCATGCACCGCCCTTATAAGGGTGAAGTTGACTTCCCGTACCCAAAGAACGTCAACCCAATCATGATCTCGTTCCACATTCAGGACGCAGACGTATTGAACGCCAAGGTTGCCGCTGAGCTAAAGAAGTTTGGCCCAATCGGTTGCCGCGACTGGACCACTGTTTACCGCTTGCGCGACTGGGGTGTACCTGCCTTCTTCTCAGGCTGTGTAACCACCACCGTTGGTCAGGTTCTACCAAAGGCACGCTTCGGCGGCAAGATTCCAAAGCTTGCAGTTGTTGAGGCTGGTCGTAAGTGGATGAAGTTCCGCTACATGTTCATGTGGAAGTGGTTCTACATCCAGATCGGTGACTACGTACGCCGCTTCTCACTTGTTGAGGGCATCGAAGACGCACGTGGCATGTTGGCCAAGTACGCCGACTACGGCAAGGTAATCACCAAGCGCCTGCACTGCTACCTACCTGCACGCTCAATGGGCCTCCCAGTTGAGTTTGTTCCTGGAAAGCGCTCAGATGTTCGTTTCGAGGGTCTACTTGACCTAAACGAGGCAGACTTCAACAAGATCCGCCACGGCATCGAGCACAAGCTTGAGGTTATTGTTGGCCACATTCTTGAGGGCAAGTCATACGAAGAAGTTATGGCAATCTGGCGCGAGCTAGTTCAGCCAGACGTTGAGTTTGCTGAGCAGTACGCAACCAACCTTGAGCCTTTGGGTGAGTCAGCAATTGACCTGCCTGAGGTTTACAAGAAGTTCAACTCACACGTTGTGAAGCTAAACGACAACAAGCGCGGCAAGAAGGCTGTTGACGTTGCGTTTGCATGTGACCAGAACCTGCAGAACGAGCTAATCGTTGTTATTGCATCGATGATGAAGAACACCAAGCGTGAAGTTAACGCCCACATTCTGACTCGCGGTCTATCTGACGACTACTTTGCCAAGGTTGCTAGCTTGTTCCCGAAGGTGAACTTCTACTTCCACGACTTCTCTGACATCAGCTATGGCAGCAAGGTCAACTTGATGAAGCACATCACTGTTTCAACATTTGACCGTTTGTTCTTGCCACAGGTTTTGACCGAGCTAGACAAGGTGCTTTACCTAGACGTAGACATCTTGGTTCGCGGAGATGTTGGCGAGCTTTACGACACCGCACTGGGCGACTACGCCTTTGCTGGTAAGAAGAGCCGCCTAGATGGCTGGTCAAGCTTGATCGACGTCATCACCCGCATCAGCTTGCAGTTGCCGGCTAAGCAGGCATGGGCGCTTCGCCGCCGTGCGCACGCTACCGGTGACCTAACTGCTGACACCTACAACGCGGGCATCTTGGTTATGAACCTAAAGAAGATGCGTGCTGAGAACTTTGTTGAGAGCAACCTCTACCTAGTAGAAGAGCTGCGCCTAAACGACCAGGATGTTATGAACTTCTGGTCACGCGGCCGCGCAGTTGCCCTGAACGACGACTGGAACTACGTTCCAACTCAGGACTACTCAAAGAACCCGCAGATCGTTCACTGGGCTGGCCCGGGCAAGCCTTGGAAGCAGGGCTTTGCTCTGTACAAGGATGAGTTCCAGAGCTACGCCAAAGAACTTGGTTTGAAGATCGGAAAATAAATGAAGGCTCCAACCAAAGCAGTTATCCCGGTAGCCGGGCTAGGAACACGTTTCTTGCCGGCCACTAAGGCCATGCCTAAAGAGATGCTGCCTTTGGTTGATAAGCCAGTCATTCAGTATGTCGTTGAAGAGTCGGTTCGCTCCGGCCTAACCGACATCCTGTTCGTCACCGGTCGCGACAAGTACGCACTGGAGAACCACTTTGACTCTGCCGAGGCCCTCGAGTCTCGACTAGAAGAAAAGGGTGACGACGAAAAACTTGCACTGGTTCAGAACCCAACCCACCTAGGAAACATTCACTATGTTCGCCAAGGTGGAGCCAAGGGTCTGGGCCACGCAGTCCTAGCATCTCGTTCGTTCACCGGAGGAGAGCCGTTTGCGGTTCTCCTCGGTGACGACGTGATCGAAGAATCAAGCCACCTGCTTGAGCGCATGATTGAGGTCTTTGTTGAGACCCAGTCATCGGTGGTGGCATTGGTTGAAGTGCCAATGACTGAGATTCACAAGTATGGATCAGTTAAGCCAGCCGGTCAGAATGGTGACGTAGTTAGCGTCTCTGACTTTGTTGAGAAGCCTAAGGCTGAAGTTGCGCCTTCTAACTACGCGGTAATTGGCCGCTACATTTTGCGCCCTGAGATTTTAGACATTATTGAAACCCTTGAGCCTGGTGCCGGTGGCGAGATTCAGCTGACCGACGCCCTGGCAATTGCTGCCCGCAACCCAGAGACCTCTGGTGGCGTGGTTGGCGTGCTGTTCTCTGGTGAGCGTTATGACGCCGGCGACAAGCTTGAGTACTTGAAGGCCACCATTCAGTTGGCCACCAAGCGTGACGACCTAGGTGCAGATCTTCTGACCTGGATGAAGCACTTCATCGCTGATAAGTAATTAGCTTAAAAACTCGGCAAACTGCTCGGCCGAGCCGGGTACTGAATTTTCATACAACTTGATGTCGTGTTTTTGCACGCGCGCCTTGAAGGCATCGATGTTGGCTTGATTGGTGCGGCCGCTTGGCAGACCACTCTCGAGCAACGCCTTGATCTGGCGTAAAGATAGCAGGCGGTCGGCCAACTTTTGGGTGTCGTTGGTCTGCTGGGTGATTGACTTGGCGCCCTCGGTGCGCACCCGCCACAAATAGACCGGCTTGGCCAAGATGTCGAACGAGTTGCTGACCAAATAAGCGCGGGTCATCAGGGTCATGTCCTCAAAGAACACCCCGGTCGGAAACTCAAACTCGTGGTGCTGCCAGAAGCTGAATTTGAACAGGCGGTTCCAGGCCGTGACATCTTGAATAGCCGCCGGGTGCTGGGCCAGTGTGGTGCGGCTGAGTGTGCCTTTGGCAAAAACCTGACGGGTATCAACGCGCTTGATGCGGGTTAGGCCCTTGATTCGCAGCACGTCGCCAACCACAAAATCGCTGTTGGTTTTGGTGGCCTGGGCAGCCAGCTCGTGCAGCGCGTTGGGGGTCAGCGCGTCATCGCTGTCTAAAAACATTAGGTATTCGGTGGCGGCAATGGCACGCACACCAGCATTGCGGGCGGCACCAAGGCCGGCATTAGCCTGGTCAACGATGGTGAGGTTTAGCTGGCCGGCAAAACTTTGGGCCACCTTGAGTGAGCCGTCAGTAGAGCCATCATTTACCGCGATGACCGCCAGGTTTGGGTAGTTTTGGGCAACCAGGCTCTGCAGGCACAGGGCTAGGTAACGCTCAACGTTGTAGACCGGAACCACGACTGTGATTTTAGGAGCATCGGTGTTGGGCTGTTGGTGGGCGGACTTGCCAGTTTTGGCCTTACTGGCCATGGCTTTGTAGCGGGCCATCAGCAGGGCATCAGAAACCTTGGCGGCAAACGGGTGCGAAAGCAGGTTGTAGCCGGCGCGAAGCAGGGGTTTCATGCGGGCTCCTAGTCGGCAGCCGCAAGCTGGCCGCAGGCGCCGTCGATCTCTTTGCCTCGGGTGTCGCGCAGGGTGGTTGGCACACCGGCCTTTTCGAGGCGGCGCACAAACTCATCGGTGACATCGCGGCTCGACGCAGTCCAGATAGAACCCGGAGTTGGGTTTAGCGGAATTGGGTTTACGTGCACCCAGCCCTTGCCGCGGGCGTTGAGCTTTTCGGCCAATAGATCAGCACGCCAGGCGTGGTCGTTCATGTCTTTGATCAGCGCGTACTCAATTGACACTCGGCGACCGGTGGCATCAAAGTAGGCGCGGGCTGCATCTAGAGCCTCGTCAACCTTCCACTTTGAGTTGACCGGAATCAGTTCGTCGCGCAGCTCATCATCAGGTGCGTGCAGTGAAAGAGCAAAAGTGACCGGGATGTTTTCTTCGGCCAGCTTTTTGATTGCCGGAACCAAACCAACGGTTGATACGGTCACACCGCGAGCGGACATGCCCAAACCCTCAGGCTGTGGCGCAACCATGGTGCGCACCGCGGTCATAACGCGTGAGTAGTTGGCCAGTGGCTCACCCATACCCATGAAGACGATGTTGGTAACGCGCGAAGGGGCATCGGCCAACTTGGCCTTGCTGCCACCAAGTTCTCCGGCAGCAATAGCCTGGTTGGCGCGCACTACCTGCTCAACAATTTCGGCAGCCGACATGTTGCGGGTGAGGCCAGCCTGGCCGGTGGCGCAGAACGGGCAGTTCATGCCACAGCCGGCCTGCGATGAAATACAAAGGGTGATTCGGCCGGTGTAGCGCATCAAAACTGACTCGACCAAAGCGCCGTCAAATAGGCGCCACAAAAACTTGATGGTGTCACCGTTATCGGTCTGTAAGCGCTTTACTTCTGTGAGCAAAGGAGGCAACATTCCGGCCACCAACTCTTCGCGGCCGGCAGCCGGAAGGTCGGTCATCTCAGCTGGATCGCTGGTGTATTTGGTGAAGTAGTGGGCCGCAATCTGCTTAGCGCGGAACGCCGGCATGCCAAGCTCTTTCATTTTGGCAGCGCGCTCTTCGGCGGTCATATCAACCAGGTGAACCGGTGGCTTGCCGCGCTTTGGCTCGGCAAACATCAATAACGGCTTGCCCTCAGCGTCTTTTTGCTGCTTCCAACCTTCGGTCTTCGGACGCACCTGCCGTAGTTCAGACATTTGGGCTCCTAAGGATTTGGAAGAGGCTGCCCTGGCAAAAGATTTGCGGGCTCTATAACAGTTTACCTTCAGCCTGTTTTTTGGCCTAGAGGGGCTATATCATTGTCTGGGACCAAAATGTAATCGCTTACCGATTTTGGTCAAAAACACGAGGAGACACAAAATGACTGGTGCCAGCATCCTGGTTTATGCAGAACGCGTTGGCGGCAATCTTGGGGAGATTGAGAAACTACTAAAGGGTCCACTTAAGGACTTCAGCGGCATTCACGTACTGCCGTTCTTTCACCCATACGACGGCGACGACGCCGGTTTTGACCCGATCGACCACAAGATTGTGGACCCACGTCTTGGAAACTGGGCTGACTTCAAGCGCATCTCAGAAACCCACGAGCTAACCGCTGACCTAATCGTTAACCACGCGTCAGCACTTTCTCCAGAATTTATCGACTGGCAAGAAAAGGGCGATGCCTCTGAGTACGCCGGCCTGTTCTTGACCTTCGACACCGTGTTCCCTAACGGTGGCACCGAAGAGGGAATCACCTCTTTCTACCGCCCACGCCCAGGCATGCCGTTCACCGCCTACGAGGTTGCTGGCAAGCGCCGCCTAGTGTGGACCACCTTCATGCCGTCACAGGTTGACATCGACATCAAGCACGAGAAGGGCCAGAATTACCTGAAGAGTGTTCTTGAGGCACTTCAGTCAGGTGGCGTAAAGGTTGTTCGCCTCGACGCAGTTGGCTACGCGGTCAAGACCCCGGGCACTGACTCATTCATGACCCCAGAGACCCTTGAGTTTGTTGAAGAAATCACCGAACTGATTCAGTCATACGGCATGCGCGTTTTGGTTGAGGTTCACGCTCACTACACCCAGCAGCTAGACATTGCTCCGCTAGTTGACCTGATCTACGACTTCCAGACTGCTCCCCTGCTGTTGCACTCGTTCTTCACCGGCACCGTTGACCGTTTGGACGACTGGTTCAAGATTCGCCCAAACAACTGCCTAAACGTGCTCGACACTCACGACGGTTACGGCGTTATCGATGGTGGGCCAATCAACGGCCGCCCAGGTTTGATTACCCAGGATGAAATGGCGTTCATCTTCAAGAAGGCCGAAGAAAACACCAACGGTCACTCGGCAATTGCATCAGTTGTGCCGCAGTGGTTCACCCTCCCTCACCAGATCAACGCCACCCTGCCAAACATCGTGGCTAACGACACCGCCTACACAATCATGCGTGCGGTGCAGTTCTTCTTGCCAGGTGAGCCTCAGGTTTACTACGTAGGTCTTTTCAACGGCATGGATGACATTGAGCTGTTCAACAAGACCGAGCAGGGCCGTGACGTAAACCGCCACAACTACACCCCTGAAGAAATTGCCGTTGCTCTTGAGCAGCCGGTGACCAAGGCCATCATCGCTTTGGCCCGACTACGCAACCTGCCAGTATTTGACGGCGATTTCTCATGGAACCTAACCGGCGAGAGCAGCCTGCGCATGGGTTGGGTCAACGGAGATGACTCAATCTCACTTGAGTTCAACACCTCAGTAGATGCGCCAGAGTTTGTCATCGAGGTAAAGGATGCCTCAGGCACCCGCAGCTACAACTCAGTTGAAGCCCTAGGCAGCGCAGAGTAACCATGAGCGCGGCAACCAGCGAGGTAAGCGGCCAGGGTTCTGCTGGTCAGAATCGATTCACTCTGCTTGACGGCATGCGCGGCTTTGCTGCCCTTGGCGTGCTGTCATTCCACGTGGTCGTGCTGTCGATTTACCCTTACCTCGACTCTTGGTACCTGCTGGTTGACTTCTTCTTTGTCCTCTCGGGCTTTGTGCTGTTTCCGTCGATGCCACAGAAGATCCGCAGCTTTCCAAAAGATGCCCTGCGGTTTGTTGTAAAGCGCGTCTTCAGATTCTGGCCGATGCTCTTGGCGGTGCTGCTGTTCACCTGGGCAGCGCACACCTATTTGATTCAGGCCGAGAACATTCTGAAGCCGGCACCGACCTTCCCGGACCCCAACTTCACCTCTGAGCTGTTTGTGCAGTCACTGCTGCTCATGCACATCTGGGTTTCGGCGGCAATTGCCATGAACTGGTCACTCTGGTCGCTGTCGGCCGAGTGGTTTGCCAACCTGATTTTCACGCCACTAACCGCGCTCAAGGGCATTGGTATCTGGCTCGGAATCATCGCAGGTTATGTGATGCTATGGTACGGCCTCAACCACGACCAAGACTGGATCGGAAATTCTTCAACCTTTGGTTCTGGACCGATTCGCGAGTGGGAGGCCTTGGGCCGCGCAATGCTTGGTTTTGGTTTGGGCCTTTTGGTTCGTAAGCACCTGACTGTTTTGTCGAAGATTAGAAACTGGTGGATGTTTGTAATTTCACTGGCAGTGGCATGGCTTTTGTTTCAGTCACACGGATTCTTCCAAGACGACATGGTCTACTGGACCACGTACTTTGCCGGCCCGGTCTTTGCGCTGGTAGTTCTTCAGGCATCACAGTTCAACCCAAGCGTGAGCGGTATTTGGGGCAAGTTCCTAACCTTCATGGGCAAGATGTCTTTTGGCATCTACGCATTCCACGTTGTGGTCTCACTGAACTACGACAAGATTGTGCCAGAGGCTCTAGGCTCACCATTCCCTGGTGACGAAAAGTGGACTATCTACTTGGTTACCAAAATTGTCATGGTGTCGTTTATCTCGTTCGTTCTGGCATACGGAACCAACTGGATTTTTGAGCGCCCACTGCAGGCCCTGGGCCACAAGGTCGTAAAGGCTATTCGCTAAGCGGTTTTGAACTTGAGCTTGGCCTGAAAGAGCACGTGCTGGCCGGCCTCTTGGGTTAGTGACCAGGAGCCATCGAGGTAGTCAACCCAGCTGCTGATAATTGCGGCTCCGCCACCGGGGTTTTGTGGGTTGCTGAGTGCGTGGCCATCGTTGGCGATTTGAAAATCAAAGTGGCCGTCTTGAGCAGCGATTGACAGCCAAACGTTTCTTGCCTGACCGTGCGCGGCAGCGTTCAAAATTACCTGCTCGGCAATTCGATACAGAGCCAACTTGGTGCGCTCTGGCAAGGCTGGCGACTGGACGGCAGAGTCAATTCCGATGGCAACCTTTACCTCTGGTGAATAGCGGTCGGCAATGTCACGGATGGCGGTTGCTACCGAGATTTGCTGTAGATCAGGAGACAGTTGCTGACTGGCCTTGCGAACATCTACGCGCCGGATGTGCTCAATTTCTTCGATGAACGAGTTGGCAATGGCAGCTTGGTCGGCCGGCAGGTTTTTGATTGAGTTGCGCATCTGCAACCCAAGGACCACCAGCTGCGATTGAAGGCCATCGTGCAGATAAGTCGCGATCTCTTTACGAACCTGTTCCTGAGCCTCGACAATCTTGGTGCGCTGCCCCTCAAGCTCGTGCAGCAAGGTTTGGGTTCGGTCAACCTCAGCAGCCAACTTTGCTGTGGAGCGGCCCATCGAGGCATTGATAGAAAGGTACATCAGCCCAGTGACCCAAAATAGCGGCAGACCATCGACCAAGTCTCGGTTGAGTCGAACATCAAACATGTCGATAAGGAACCAACGCATAGGAACGATGAGTGCACCAAGCAGAATGGCGGTTGCGAAGTAAATCGGGGCCTGCACTTTGGTGAACTTTGCCATAAGTGTGCGCCCGAGTCGGAGCGGCAAGAAGACCACGGCAGCGGTAATAACCGCGGGCATCGTCATTTTTTGAATGGCCTGAAAAGCTGTGAGCCGAGTGGCTTCATCGCCAACATTCATCTCAACGACTGAACCGGATAGCAGCACAAAAAGACTCAACAAAAATGCGATTTCTTTGTCTCGAATCGGCCATGGCCCAAGCGCCCTTAAGGCAGCCCGACCTCGGCTAGACATTGAATTCAGTGCTTCTGCTCTCACGCAGGTAATTTAGCACGGCTGTGGTTCTTAGATCAGTGCCAGGTTTAGGGTTAGGCACCAAGACCTTATAAACCTTGGATAAATCTTGACGAATTGTTACCGGCGCAAATCCGAGTTGGTTGGCAATTTCAACCGCGTCTAACCCCGATGCAGCCAGCGCCATGATTTGACGCTGCTTGGTGGTTAGCGAACCAAGGCCGCCACCAACGGTCACAACCTCTTCGCTGAGGCGCACTTTTGGGTCGATGATGTTGAGACCCTTAGCGGTCGAGTTGAGAACGTTGACTAGGTAGTCGATTGAGAGGTCAGCTGATTTTTGGATCATCGACCACCCGTATCCGGAGTCCTGCGGGAGTGAATCGGTGAAGGAAGCTGAGATCAACTGAGAGTAGAGCACGATGCCGATGTTTGAGTTTCGGGCGCGCAACTCCAGGCCGAGTTCGATGCCCGAGAGCGAGTGACTGCCGAGGCCAACATCGAGCAGAGCAACATCAACCATGCTGATGTTCTCGGCCAGCGCGTCATCGGAGGAGCCGGCTGTAATGACTGAGTCAATAGCTGGGTGGGCCCGCAGTGAGACGGCCAAAAGGCCAAGTAGTGCGGCATCGTTTTCTACGAATAGAACTCGCAGACCTCTCATACCCACCACCTCGTCATCAGGGCATTCATCCCGTGTGCCTCAAGGATAAGTCGAAAAGTGGGTGTCCGAACATATTCATACAGATGTATGGACATCACGACTAGCCTTAAGGGCGTGAATCTAAAACAATCGCTGACGAGTCGGCGCGCAATGGGCATTGGCCTGATTGTGCTTGGCGCAGGTGTTTTTGGAGTCACCGCCTACCAAATGACAATCGGCGAAGAGCTTGCACGACAGCAGCAACAGGCTGCTGCCGAAGCCGTACCGCTAGAGGTTGGCAACGGAGCAGCCGGTTCACTCGATGGCGCCCAGCTTGAGGTGGGCGAGGTCTTTGCCAAGCTCTATGTTCCGCGCTTTGGCGAGGATTACGTGAGGAACATCGCTGAGGGAACCAGCCTGAGCAAGGTGCTAAACACCGTTGGCATCGGGCATTACTCAGGCACAGCAATGCCCGGTCAGGTGGGCAATTTTGCTCTCGCCGGTCACCGCTCGGGCAACGGTGGTCCAATGCGCGACATCGATAAATTTGTGCCCGGCGACCTGGTCTACGTTGAAACTGCCACCACAAGGTACAGCTACAAGTTCGTCGAAGGCACGATTGTTAAGCCAAGCGGCATCGGTGTAATTGAACCGGTACCGGTTGGAATGGCCAGCGCGGTAAAAGGCGGCAAGTACCTAACCATGACCAGCTGCACTCCCATCGGTGTCAATACCGACAGAATAATTGCCTGGTTTGAGCTGGTTGATGAACAACCAGCTGCAAACTAGATCAACGTTTAGGCGCTGTGGCTAGCGCTTTTTGGCAACCAACGCCAACATGCCCGAGAGCATGATGAGCACACCAAAGAACAACCAAGCAAGGTCTTCTGAACCGGTGTAAGCCAAAGCCTCCCCATTTGCAGCAGCCTCAAGCTCAGCCAACTTTGCGGTCACCTTTTCTTGCAACCAGGTTGGTAGCTCGGTAAGCGGTAGTGAAGATGGGTACTCGAGCAAAATCTCTTCGAGCAGCTTCTCGTTGATTACCTCGGTGTCGCCAACTAGGCCAACCCAGGTAAATGCGCTTGAGCCAACCGGCACGGTGGTGGTTACTTCACCCTCTGGGCCACCCTCGCTGTCGTAAGTTACGCCAAGATCATCAGGAATACCGGTAACAACCTTCCAGTCGCCTGCGCCCAGGCTAGGGAAGATGTAGAAACCGTTCTCATCGGTCTGGACGGTCACGACTGCAGCCGGGCGAACAACACCGGCGGTACGGAAGTTGTATGACGCAGGGTTGATCTGGGTCACCTGAACTACCGACAGGGTGATGTTTGGCATGAAAGGCTCATCTGGGTCTTTCAAGCCGTCACGGTTTAGGTCTAGCCACACGATGCCTGAGAGCGACTGGTCGATGACAGTTTTGTCAGTCGGCAGGGTCGGCTCTTTAGGCTCGGTGCGCTCGGTCTCTGGGTCGTTGCCGGTGTACTCAATCTCGTCGAGTTCCTTTAGGTCATCGTCAACGTTCTTCTGAGCCTTTAGGTCTTTGACTACTTCCTTCTTTGGCAAACCGTCTTCGCGAAGAATGTTGTAGATCTCTTGAGTGGTCTGCTCACCACAACCAGCGACTTCACCGTTGTAGATCTTCTGGCCAAGTGGGGTCCAGTTCAGTGGCTGCCAGCGGTTCTGACCTGTTGGGTCAGCTGGGATGATGTCTCCCCAGTCCTTCTGGTTTGCAGGGTAGTTGACCTCTGAGTTGTAGACGTGGTTGGTCAGGTAGATGTCATCGTGGCCATAGTGGCCCGACTTGTTGGTGATTGAAGACGCAGAAACCGTAATCTTGCGATACGGGTTGGTGGTTGCGTTTGTTGCGTGACAGATGGTGACTTTGTCGTTCTCTTCAGCGGCAAGCTTGGTGCTTGAACCGGTGTAGTTAAGTGTGGTCTCGTCGGTCTCGGTGCGGCTTGGGTTTGCCTCAGACTGCTCGGTCTCAAGCTGAGCAATTTCAGCCTTGATCTTGCCCTCTGGCACACCAGATTCGCGCAACGCGTTGTAGTAGTTGAACGGGTCATAGCTCGGGCAGCCGGCTACGGTTCCGTTGTAAATCTGCTGGCCAAGAGTGGTCCAGTTAAGTGGCTGCCAACGGTTCTGCCCTGATGGGTCAGCTGGGATGATGTCGCCCCAGTCCTTGTCTTTAGCGCGCTTGTAAATGCCGGCCTTGAAAACGTGCTCGCCAGCGAAGATTTCATCGTGACCCTGGTGACCGCTTGGGCGGTTGACTGAGTTGTAGTCAACGGTGATGCGCACGTATGGGTTGGTCTCTGAGTGGGTGCGGTGACAGATGGTTACCTTGCGGTCTGGTTCTGTCTGCTGGTTGTTGTTGTTTACGACCGCGGTCCAAATTGCATAAAGCGTTGTGTTAGCAGTCGGGGTGTAGGTGTTTGAAACGGCAGTGGTTCCGCCGTCAGTTGCTGACCAACCACCAAAGGTGTAGCCCGAAAGAGTTGCGTCAGTGTGCAGTGAAACCGATGCGCCTGCAGCGGTCTGCTCTATGTCCGTGAATGAACCAGTTGCGGCTGACCCAACTCCTCCAACAGCTTTTTGAAACGAAACGATGTACAG
>JACCDY010520071.1_pt1 | contig 18843 bp, 17 predicted proteins | sample 7446391 | NCBI WGS metagenome assembly JACCDY01 (sample SAMN15323451, study PRJNA562643) | freshwater metagenome | isolation source: river surface water | place: USA:Blue River Watershed | collected 2017-08-18
GATCGACGAGATGCCGATGTCCATGAGCCAATGGGCCAGGTCTGGGTGATCGGAGGGACCCTGGCCACAGATGCCGACGTACTTGTTGGCCTTGCGACAGGCCACAATCGCCATTTCGAGCAGTTTCTTAACCGCCGGATCCCGCTCATCAAACGCATCGGCCACCAGGCCGCTGTCTCGGTCCAGCCCCAGTGTCAGCTGGGTCAGGTCGTTTGAGCCGATCGAGAAGCCATCGAAATACTCGAGGAACTGCTCCGCCAGCAGGGCATTGGACGGCAGCTCGCACATCATGATGAGGCGGAGACCGCCCTGCCCCTTGGCATCGGCACCCGAACCACGGGCCAGGCCATGCTCGGCCAGCAGTTCGTTGACCCGCTTGGCCTCGGCGACGGTGCGAACAAACGGCACCATGATCTCCATGTTGGTCAGGCCCATCTCCTCGCGCACGCGCTTGAGGGCCTTGACCTCCAATTCAAAGCAATCCCGGAAGTCGGGTGCGATGTAGCGAGAGGCTCCCCGGAAGCCCAGCATGGGGTTCTCTTCCTCCGGCTCGTAGCGCGAGCCACCGATCAGCTTGCGGTACTCGTTGGACTTGAAGTCGGACATGCGCACGATCACCGGCTTGGGCCAGAAGGCTGCTGCAATCGTGGCCACGCCCTCGGCGAGCTTGTCGACGAAGAAGTCCTTGGGAGAGGCATGACCACGGGCGATGCGCTCGACTGCATTCTTGAGTTCGGGGTCCACCTGGGGATAGTCCAGGATGGCCTTGGGGTGCACGCCGATGTTGTTGTTGATGATGAATTCCAGACGGGCCAGACCGACTCCCTCGTTGGGCGTGGACTGAAAATCAAAAGCCAGCTGAGGATTGCCCACGTTCATCATGATCTTGACGGGGATCTTGGGCAGGGCCCCGGTCTGGACGGTGGTGACCTCGGTCTCTAGCAGACCTTCGTAGACATTACCGGTATCACCCTCTGCACAGGAGACGGTGACGGTAGCGCCGTCTTTCACCGTGTCTGTGGCATCACCACAGCCGACGACCGCAGGAATGCCCAGCTCTCGGGCAATGATGGCGGCATGACAGGTGCGGCCCCCGCGGTTGGTGACGATGGCCGAGGCCCGCTTCATGACCGGTTCCCAGTTGGGGTCGGTCATGTCGGTCACCAGTACATCACCGGGCTGAACACGCTCCATCTCGCTGGCATCGGCAATCACGCGAACGGGACCGGCACCGATCTTCTGGCCAATCGCTCGGCCCGAGGTCAGGATCTGGCCATGGCCCTTGAGCTTAAATCGCTGCACCTGGTCATGGGCCGACTGCTGAGACTTCACCGTCTCGGGTCTGGCCTGGAGGATAAAGAGCTTGCCATCGCGGCCGTCTAGACCCCACTCAATGTCCATGGGCCGGCCATAGTGCTTCTCGATGATCACGGCGAACTGTGCCAGTTCGATGGTCTGCTCGTGGGTCAGTGAATACCGGTTGCGCTGCTCCACGGGGACGTCGACGGTCTTGACCGACTTGCCGGACTCGGCTTTTTCTTCAGGGGTGGCAAAGACCATCTTGATCAGCTTGCTGCCAATCTGACGGCGAATCACAGGAAACTTACCGGCAGCCAGCATGGGCTTGTGAACATAGAACTCGTCAGGGTTCACAGCGCCCTGGACCACTGTCTCACCAAGCCCGTAGGAGCTGGTAATGAAGACCACCTGGTCAAAACCAGACTCGGTGTCCATGGTGAACATGACACCGGCTGCACCCAGGTCAGACCGAACCATGCGCTGGATGCCCGCAGACAGGGCGACCTCGGCATGGGTGAATCCCTTGTGCACTCGGTAGCTGATGGCCCGATCGTTGTAGAGCGAGGCAAAGACATGGCGAATCTTGTCCAGCACGTCCTCGATGCCCTCCACGTTCAGGTAGGTCTCCTGCTGACCAGCAAACGAGGCATCGGGAAGGTCCTCGGCCGTTGCCGAGGAGCGAACGGCCAGCGACATCTTGGCGTCACCCTGGGTCAGGCGATCAAAGTGAGACCGGATCTCGGCCTCGAGCGCCGGGGGCAGTGGCGTATTGGCGATCCAGTCACGAATCTCTGCACCACAGGCCGCCAGGGCACGCACGTCCTCGGTGTTCAGGCCATCGAGCCGCTTGGCAATGCGCGCCTCGAGGCCTTCGTGCTGCAGAAACACCCGAAAGGCATGGGCAGTCGTGGCAAATCCGGTGGGCACCGCCACCCCGGCCCCATGCAGCTGGCTGATCATCTCGCCGAGAGAGGCATTCTTGCCGCCTACCGAGTCGACATCGGTCATGCGCAGCTCTTCAAATGGGACAACGAGGCGCTCTCCGAGCCGGGATTTGTGGCCCGGGCCCTGCGCCGATCCTGCGTGGTTCATCAAAACTCCCCTAAGATGTGAAAAATTCGTCAGTTGGCGACATTTTACCGGGTTTACCCGGTCGGTCCCCTGGGGCCAGCCCACCAAAAACAAGAACCACCAGCGGGGAGATTTCTGTGAACACCGACGTCAAGGTCCAGGCCGCAGGCCGCACCGTCTTCTTTGTCTCAGACGGCACCGGCATTACCGCTGAGACCTTGGGGGCCTCGATCCTGTCCCAGTTCGACCAACTGAAGTTCAAGCAAAAGCGCCTGCCCTTTGTGGACAGCCTGGAGAAGGCCGAAAAGGCTGCGCGCCTGATTGAACAGCAGCGTGAAGAGGATGGTCGCCGGCCGATTGTCTTCTCGACCCTGGTGGACCCCAAGACCATCGCCTGCGTTCGGGCCATCGATGCCGTTCACCTGGACCTCTTTCAGACCTTTGTGGTCCCCTTGGAAGAAGAGCTAGGCATCAAGAGCAACCACACCATCGGCCGCTTCCACCATGCCACCGACACCGATGCCTACAAGAACCGGATCGAGGCCATCAACTTCTCGCTGGCCCACGACGATGGCCAGTCGGCCAAGAACCTCGATGACGCGGACGTGATCCTGATTGGAGTGTCTCGCAGTGGCAAGACCCCCACCAGTCTCTACCTGTCCATGCAATACGGCTTGAAGGTCGCCAACTATCCGCTCATCCCGGAGGACTTCGAGCGCGACGGTCTGCCCTCTGCCCTCAAAGGCCTCAAACAGAAATGCTTTGGCCTGACCATTGATCCGCTGCGCCTGTCGGACATCCGAAACGAACGACGGCCTGGATCCAAATACGCCGCGCTGGAAAACTGTCGCTACGAGGTCGATGCCGCCGAACGCATGATGAAGCGCGAGGGCATTGGCTGGCTGTCGACCACCACGAAGTCCATCGAAGAAATCGCCACCACCATCCTGGACACCCTTAGCCTGGGACGCTGACCGGCTGTAGGGGCTTGCGCAACGGATCGCTCAGGCCAGCCGGCGGCGTCGCTCAAAGAGACAGACGGCCGCGGCTGCGTTGACATTCAGAGACTCGACCGCATCGCTCTGGTCAATGGTGAGGGCCCTGGCAGCCGGCCAGTCCAACAAGGTCGACGACAGGCCGCTGCCCTCCTGGCCAAAAGCCCAGACCAGTGGTGTGCGATCGCCAAGCCAGGACGCCTGGTGAAGAGACACCGCCCCCGAGTTATCTGCCGCGACCGTCAGGACGAGCTGGCCCCCGATCTCAGCCATGGACTGCTCCAACTGATCCATCTCCAGGTCCTCACGGATGACCATGCCGAACTGAGCCCCCATGCCCGCCCGCAGGGCCTTGGGCGAATGGGCCTCGGCCGAACCCTTCATCAGCCAAGCCTGACGGCAACCCGCGGCGGCGGCGGAGCGCAGCAGCCCGCCCAGGTTGCCAGGATCAGAGACCCGATCCAGCAAGACCACATCGGGCAGCCCGGGCTGCCCACTGCCAGCCGCTGGCAGACGGCCCGCTGCGGCGGCCAGGTTCATTGAGCCATCGCTGGTGGCATCATCAGCCAGGCCATTGAGCTGGGTCAGCAGCGCCATGCCCGGACCATGGACCAGCTGACTCAATCCGCCATAGAGCGCGTCCGACAACACCAGTTGGGCCGGCTCGCGGTCCAGTGCTGCGCACTGCAGGCTGGCCTGTCTGGCCGAGTCAGAAGCCTGCAGAGACTCGCTGACCACCAGTGCGACGGGCTGCCAGCGAGAGCCCAGTGAATCCGCTCTGGCCAGAAAGTCCAAGACCAGACGTGGGCCCTCGATCCACATGTAACCGTGCTTGCGCCGAAACCGGGGCTCGCTGGCCGCGCGAACCATCAGGCGGTACTGCTCGTTCTGGGCCGAACTGATCAACTTAAACACCACGCATCAACTCCTCAAGGCGCCGGGCCACCGGGGCAAAACTCCGACGATGAACAGGGCTCACGCCCAGGCTAGAGAGTGCCGCCAGGTGCTGAGCAGTGCCATATCCCGCATGGGAGGACAGGCCGTAGCCAGGATACTGTTGATCCAGTTCCTGCATGTGCGTATCGCGCGCCACCTTGGCCACGATGGAGGCGGCGGAGATCTCGGCCACCAGTCCATCCCCGCCCACGCAAGTCTCGGTCGGCCATGGCCAGTCCAGCCCTTGGGCATGGCTGCTCGGATTGAGATGTCCATCCACCATGAGCTGCACGGCCTGCTCGCCATCCAGCTGCGCTATCAGACCCTGCACGGCCCGCTGCATGGCCAGAAAGGTCGCCTGCAGAATGTTCAGGCCATCGATCTCCTGCACGCTGGCCCAGCCCAGGCTCACACCGATGGCGTGGTCCTGAATCTGTTGGGCCAGCGTCTCACGCCGCCTGGCCGAGAGCTGTTTGGAGTCCTTGAGGACCAGTGGTGGTTCCGGCCGCCAATCACCCAGGGCGACGGCACAGGCCGTCACCGGACCAGCCAATGGACCACGCCCGACCTCATCAATGCCCACCCGGATCACAGCAAGTCCCCCAGGGCCTGGGCCACTCGACCGGCGCAGCCTTGGGCCAGTTGCTCATGCAACTGCGCAAAGGCCTCCCGCATCTCACGCTGACGCGGCTGGTCTTCAGCAAGTGACCGAAGGGCTCCGATCAGCGGCGCAGGCTCGCAATCCTGTTGAATGAACTCTGGCACCAGATCCCGCTCTAGCAAGAGATTGGGCAGCCCAATGCGCTGGACCAGGGCCTTTCGCTTCATCAGCCAGTAGGTCAGCCTGGGCACGCGATAAGCGATGACCATCGGCAGGCCGTGAAGGGCTGCCTCCAGGGTGGCCGTGCCGCTGGCCAAGAGTCCCAGATCTGCTGCCTGCATGGCCTGGTAAGAGGCCGATGGCTCGCCAGACTGCGTCGGTTCGATCAGTCGTACGCCGGCCAACTCAGCCGCACGCCAATTGGGCAGTGAGCGAATCTGGTGGGCAATGGCCTCAGAGGCGGCCGGTATGAGCGCCTGATGACTCGCATTCATATGGATGGCCACCGACAAAAAACGCTCGCCCAGGGCCACGATTTCCGAGGATCGAGACCCAGGTAAGACGGCCAAGACAGGCTTGCTGGGCGCGAGGCCCAGACGTGCCCGCGCTTGGGCTCGGTCGATGACTTTTGGAATGCGATCGGCCAGGGGGTGGCCGACAAAGACCGCCTGTGTCCTGGTCTTTGCATAGAGCGCTGGCTCGTGCGGAAACAGGCAAAGCATGGTGTCGACGGCCTGCTCAATGGCCGGCAGGCGATCGGCCCGCCAGGCCCAGATGCTGGGGCTCACCAGGTGGGCCGTGCGCAGGCCTCGCCGATGCAACTCGGCAGCCAGCCCCAGGTTGAAGTCCGGTGCGTCCACACCCAGAAACAGATTCAAGTCAGAGGCGGCGAAGCGTTCAACCAACTGCCGACGCAGCCTGAGGAGACCAGGCAGATGCGCCAGCACCTCGACATAACCTCGGACTGCCAATCGGTCGCAGGACTCCCAACAGTCCATGCCAATGGCCTGAAGGGCACGGCCCCCAACGCCCATCAAGGCCAGCGGCTGGTCTTGGCCCAACTGCGACAGGGCCTGGGCGGCGATCAAGTCGCCAGAGGCTTCACCCGCGACCAGACCAATCCGATTCATGGGGCCAGTCGGCTATCGAACGATGCCGCGACCCGGTGCAGCCAGGAAGGTCTTGAAGGGGCTCAAGGCCGCGACCACCGAGGACTGACCAGCGGCCTGAGCAGACTGAAGATCAGACTCGAGCTGGGCCAGGGCCTCTGCCAGGGTGTGGCCTGTCTTGTAGACCGTCTTGTAGGCTCGGCGAAGGGCCAATAGCGCCGGCTCATCAAACCCACGGCGCTTGAGCCCCTCGGTGTTGATGCCATGCGCACCGGCCGGATTGCCAGTGGCCATGACATAAGGAGGCAGGTCTTGCAGCAGGGTGGTCCCTGCACCGGTCATGGCATGCGCACCAATGCGCACAAACTGATGAACACCCGTCAGGCCGCCCAGAATGGCCCAATCCCCCACCTGGACATGACCGGCCAGCTGGGTCGCATTGGCCATGATGGTGTTGGAGCCCACGTCACAGTCATGGGCAATGTGGACATAGGCCATGACCCAGTTGCGATCACCAATGGTGGTCACACCCCGGTCCTGGGCAGTGCCCAGGTTCACGGTGCAACACTCCCGAAAGGTGTTCTCGGAGCCGATGCGCAGTTCGGTGGGTTCACCGGCGTACTTCTTGTCCTGCGGTACGTTGCCGATCACGCAGTGGGAATGCATAGTGTTGTTGGCCCCCATGGTGGTGCGCCCAATCACCTGGGCGTAGGCCATGACCTGGCAGCCGTCTCCCAACTGCACCTCAGGACCAATGATGGCAAAGGGGCCAACCTGAACGTTCTTGCCGAGCTGGGCCTTGGAGTCAACCAGGGCCGTTGGATGGATCTGATTCACGGGAACTCGATTCCTAGCTGGCCACGGGTGCTTTAGGCACTTCACGCAGGGCGCACATCAAGTCGGCCTCGGCCGCCAGTTGACCATCCACCATGGCCTTGCCCTTGTACTTCCAGATGCCGCGAGCGTGACGCTCGATGAAGACCTCCAGCATGACCACGTCGCCGGGCACCACCGGGCGTTTAAAGCGCGCATTGTCGATGCCAGCAAAGAAATAGACCTGCTCATCGCTGGCCTGGCTGTCAATGGTCTTAAAGGAGAGAATGCCGGCCGCCTGGGCCAGGGCCTCGATGATCAGCACGCCAGGCATCACCTTGTAGTTCGGGAAGTGGCCGTTGAAGAACTCCTCGTTGGCCGTCACATTCTTCTGGGCCAGGATGCGCTGACCCGGTTCGAGCTCGAGCACCCGATCCACCAGCAAGAAGGGATAGCGGTGCGGCAGGGTGTCCAGGATGGCTTGAATGTCCAGTTTCATGTGAGGCTCTCTTGTTGGCTTTGTCTTGGTTGTGGTGATCAAGGACGGCTAGGCGTCTGGTGTGCGGTCTGGCTTGAGGCCCACCACCTGCCCCAGCCGACTGAGGCTGCGCCTCATCTCTGGCAGGCGACGAATAATAGCCGCACTCTTTTCCCATTGTCGCTCTGGGGCCAGGGGCATGACCCCGACATACTTGCCAGCCGTCTCAATAGACGACATGACCAGGCTCATCGGACCAATGATGGTGCCATCTGCAATCTGCAGGTGACCCAGAATGCCAGCGGCTCCACCGATCTGACAGTAGCGTCCAATCTTGGCGCTACCAGCAATCCCCACACAGCCGGCGATGGCCGTGTGATCTCCAATCTCGACGTTGTGGGCCACCTGAATCAGGTTGTCGAGTTTGACCCCATGGCCAATTCGGGTCGGACTCATGGTGCCTTGGTCGATCACCGTGTTGGCGCCAATCTCGACATCGTCACCCACCACCACCCCACCGACCTGTGGAATCTTGACCCACTGGCGATCGGCATTGGGGGCATAGCCAAACCCGTCAGAGCCCAGCACCGCTCCACTTTGGATGACCACGCGTTGGCCAATCTGAACGCCAGCCCCCAGACTGACCCGGGCATGCAGCAGACCTGCTGCGCCAATTCGGCTGTGGGCCCCAATCACGCAGCCAGGACCAATGTCGGTGTCGTCGCCAATCTCGGCCCCCTCCTCGATCACCACACCCGCCGAAATTCGAACCCTCTGGCCAAGCTTGGCTGTCTGGGCGACCACCGCAGAGGGATGAACCTGGGTCTCTTGAACCTGAGCGGCTCGATTCGAGGCCTGGATGAGACCCGCCACTTGGGCAAAATAGAGATAGGGATCGGCCACCACGATAGCCGCCTTGAAACGATCGGCCAACCGGGCCAGCGAGGGTGGCAGAATCATTAGACCAGCCTGGCAGGAAGAGACCTGCTCGGCCATTCGCTCATGAACGGCAAAGGCCGCATCCGAGGCACCCGCCTGGGTCAGCGGTCTGAACCGAAGAACGGGAAACGCTCGGTCTCCCCGGGGATCACCCCCGAGGCGTTGAATCAGGTCAGCAACCGAGAGAGAACTACTTGGACTGGCCATTCAAGACGCGAACGACCTTCTCAGTGATGTCAATTCGCGGAGAGGCGTAGACGGCCTCTTGGAAAATGATGTCGTACTTCTCGGCCTCTGCAATCTGGCGAATCGCCTTGTTGGCCCGCTCGACCACCACCGCCAGTTCCTCGTTGCGACGCTGGTTGAGATCCTCGCGGAACTCGCGCTGGCGACGCTGCAGGTCACGCTCGGTGTCCGAGATCTCGCGCTGACGCTTGCCACGATCGGCCTCTGACATGACCGGTGCATCCCGCTCGAGCTTTTCGACCATGCCACGCAGCTTGGCCGAGGCTTCTTGGAGTTCCTTCTCGCGCTTGGCAAATTCCTGCTCCAGTTTCTTCTGGGCGGCTTTTGCAGGAGACGACTCGCGCAGGACCCGTTCGGTGCTGACAAAACCCACCTTGGTATCAGCGGCCACAGCCGGCTGCAGGGGCAGCATCACGCCACCCAACACGGCCAAACAACCCATCGATCGTCCCATCACAGCCATCAAACGCATAAACAGTCCTTCTGTCTTGAATATCAAAAGTACGGGCGGTCAGCCAGCTGACCCAGTCCACAGTGTCTCATAGACCCCGGCGGCCAGGCCTTAGAAGCCAGTACCAATCTGGAATTGCAGCCGCTGGGTCTTGTCACCGGTTTCCTTGCGAATGGCATTGCCCATGCTGAGCTTGAGCGGTCCAACCGGCGACAGCCAGCTGAGGCCAACACCAGCCGAGGCCCTCAGGCCACCGTTGGTGCCCACCTCACCCCAGACGTTGCCCATGTCGAAATAGGTAAACAGGCGAATGGTGCGATCCTGGGCCATGCCCGGCAGAGGAAAGAGCAGCTCGTTGTTGATGACCAGTCGCCGGTTGCCACCGAGCGCAGTGGAGTTGTCGCTGCTCTTGGGACCCACGGTGCTGCTCGAGAAGGCGCGGATGGATCCAATACCACCGGCATAGAAGTTCTTGGTCGCCGGGTAATTCTGACCAGCCAGACCCAGGCCATAGCCCAGCTCGGTGTTGATGGCATAGGTGATGGACTTGGTTAGCCCCTTGAACCACTGGTGGCCATAGGTCAGGCGAAGATACTCCAGCTCACCGATGGGCGTGCCGTAATCACCATTGACGTACTGGTAACGACCGCTGCTGGGGGCAATGGACGAGTCGCGTGAGTCACGCGACCAGCCCAGGGTCAGCAGATAGGCATCGGCCCCGCCGGGGTAGGACTGCTGGTAGCTGTAGAAATTGGGGTTGGTGACACTGTTGGGAGACCCACCCACCTTCTGCTGCTCATAGGCCAGCCCAAAGAACACTCGGTCCTCCTCGGTATAGGGCACGCCAAAGCGCATGCCAAGACCGGCGGTCTCAATCGAGTACTGGCCCAGGGTGCTTAACTCATCGGCATTGAACTTGCGGGTGTAGAGGTCGAAGGAGCGGCTCACCCCATCGTCGGTCCAGTAGGGGTCGACGTGGCTGATCGCAAAGGTGCGGCTGACCTTGCTGGTGTTGACCTCGAACTTCACATCGGTACCTGTCCCCAGGAAGTTCTGCTGGGCCACCGAGCCAGACAGCACCAACTTGTCGGAACTGGAGAAGCCCACACCGAAGGTCAGGCTGCCCAGGGGCCGCTCCTCGACCTTCACGTTGACATCCACCTGGTCCGAGGCCCCCACCACCGCATCAGTGTTGACCTCGACGCTCTTGAAGTAGCCCAGGCGATCGATTCGATTACGAGACAGGCGAATCCGCTCGCTGTCATACCAGGACGCTTCGAACTGACGCATCTCGCGGCGAATGACCTCGTCGCGGGTCTTGGCATTGCCACTGATGTTGACGCGACGCACGTAGACCCGACGGCCCGGATCGAGCTGGAGGGTAAAGTCCACCCGCTTGTTGGCCCGGTCGATGAGGGGCAGCGGATTGACGTTGGCAAAGGCATAGCCCAGCTCACCCATGCGATCGGTCATGGCCTTGGTCACCGCCAGCAGCTTCTCTTGGGAGAAGACCTCGCCAGACTTCAGGGTCTGCAGTTTTTCGAACTGGGCAGGCTGACCCAGCAGATCACCCGCCAGTTTCACGGATCCAAAGTTGAACTTCTCACCCTCGTTGATCACCAGGGTGATGAAGACATCCTTACGGTCCGCCGACAAGGACACCTGCGTCGCGTCGACCACAAACTCCAGGTAGCCACGGTTCAGGTAGAAAGACTTGAGGGTCTCAATGTCGCCGGTAAGCTTCTGGCGAGAGTACTGGTCTGACTTGGTGTACCAGGACATCCAGGTGGGCGTGGAGAGCTTGAACTCCGAGAGCAGGTCTTTTTCCTTAAAGGCCTTGGCCCCTACAATCCGGATCTCTTTGATGCGGGCATCCTCGCCCTCGTCGATGGCAATCGACACCGCCACCCGGTTGCGCTCCAGCGGCGTGATGGTCGACTGGATCTGCACATCGTACTTGCCGCGCCCCAGATACTGGCGCTTGAGCTCCTGCTCAGCGCGGTCCAGCAGAGCCCGGTCAAAAATGCGGGCCTCGGCCAGCCCAGAATCGGCCAAGGCCTTTTTCAGGGTGTCCTTGTCGAACTCCTTGGAGCCGGTGATCTCGACCACGCCAATCGCCGGACGCTCTTCGAGCAGCACCACCAGCACGTCGCCCTCTAGCTCGACCCGAACATCCTTGAAAAAACCGGTGGCAAACAAGAGGCGGACCGACTCGGTGATGCCGTTTTCGGAGATTCGATCACCGACCTTGATCGGCAGGTAGGAGAAGACCGTACCGGGCTCGATTCGCTGCAGCCCCTCAACCCTCACATCGCGAATCACGACCCCAGACACCCCGCCGGCCGCAGGCTGGACTGCCGGTGCCGCCGGAGCGGGCAGCTGGACCTGGGCCTGAACCGACAAGGCGGACAGGGACAGCCCAATGGCCAGGCTCAGGCGAGTGAGGGTGGGTTGAAGCGTCTGTGTCGGCATGTTGTTCCTTTTGACTGTCGGTCCCGGCTGGTCTCGCTCGCGCGCCCAGCCTAAAGTCCCAAAACCCTTAAAACATCGTTGAACAAGGCCAGGCTGGTCAGCAGCACAATGGCCACCAGTCCCATCCTCTGGCCCAACTGCTGAGCCTGGGCGGACAGCGGCTTCCCACGGACCCACTCGGCCAAATAATACAGGAGGTGCCCCCCGTCCAGCATTGGAATGGGCATGAGGTTGAGCACGCCGATGCTCACGCTGATCAAGGCTAGAAACGAGACAAACGCGGTGATCCCCACAGCCGCAGACTGTCCCGCTGCACCTGCAATCGAGACCGGCCCGCTCAGCTCACGCCAGCTCAGGCTGCCCACCACCATGCGTCCGATGGCCTGCCAACTCAGAACAAACATGTCCGCCGTCCGATCCAGTCCCCGAACCACCGACTGGGTCAGGCTGTGACGACGGTGAGTCTCCTGGTACACAGGCGCCAAGGACACGCCCAGTCGCCAAGGTCTGGCGCCCACGCCTGCAGCACTCGCACCGGGAGCTGACTGCGCCGGCGTGACCGTCACGGTCTGCCTGCTGCCGGGCTGTTCGCTATGAGGATCATTGGCCATGGGCGTTGTCACGAGAAGGGCCACCGCCTGGCCCCCAGCCGCAGATACCGCGGCACTGATGTCCGCCGGCTGGCTGACCGACTGGCCATTGACCGCCAAAACGACCTGGCCCTCTCTGAGTCCCGCCAGGTCGGCTGGGCTGCCCGGCTGAACACCGGCAATGCGCACGGCCAGACTCTGTGGACGCAGACCCAGCTGGGCCATGAGGGCTTCGGGGGACCTGGGCTGACCAGTACTGGGATCAGGCTGGGAGGCCTGCTCTCTTGTGAGCACAAGCCTGACGGTCTTGTCCGGAGCAGCATTCTCAGCTGTGACCGCTCGACTGCCCTCTTCGGAGATCACCCGCATGGACACGTCCAATTCGCCCTGCGCCACCAGTCGTTGCAGCAAGGCCCAACGCAGATCAGAAAAACTCTCGATCGATTCACCATCGAGAGACAGGACGCGATCCCCGGAGGCCAGACCCACCTTGGCCGCCTGGGACTCGGCCTTTGGCTGGGCCAGGCTGGCCACCGGTTCGGGCTGACCGATCAGAAAGACCCCGGTGTAGGCCAAGACCGCAAAGACCAAATTGGCCAAGGGGCCTGCACTAACCACCCAGGCCCTGGCCCAGAGCGCTTTGGTCTCAAAGGCCTGGTCATCCATCTTGACAAAGCCGCCCAAGGGAATCGCAGAGACGGCCCACTCGCAGCCCTTCGCATCCTTGCGACTCAAGAGGACCCGGCCAAAGCCAATTGAAAACTTCTCGACCGGTACGCCCACAGATCGGGCGGCGATGTAGTGGCCCCACTCGTGAACAAAGACCAAGAGGGCGATGGCGACGAGAAAAGACAAGACTGCGGTCATCTGGCCAAGGCCTCCCTTAACCACTGCCCGCAATAGGCCCTGGCCTGCCGATCAATCTCAAATACATCCTCAAGACTGCTCGGCGGCGAGAATCGGTGACTGAGTCCACTAAGACTCTCGGAGATCGCCCTTGGGATCATGCCGAAGGCCATGTCGCCCTCGAGGAAACTGGCCACGGCCTGCTCATTGGCCGCATTGAAGATGGTGGTGGCTGCAGGCCCACTGGCCAAGGCAGATTGAGCCATGGCGAGAGCCGGAAATTTCACCAAGTCTGGCTGCTCGAAATCCAGCCGGCTGATCTGGTCCCAACGCAGAGCCTGCACGCCGGCCGTGATGCGAGTGGGCCAGGCCAGGGCATGGGCAATGGGGGTGCGCATGTCGGGCGATCCCAGCTGGGCCAGCGTCGAGCCATCGTCAAAGGCCACCATGGAGTGAATCAGGCTCTGGGGATGGACCACCACCTGGATCTGATCGGCTGGCATGGCAAAGAGCCAATGGGCCTCAATGAATTCCAGTCCCTTGTTGGCCAGGCTGGCTGAGTCCACCGAAATCTTGCGGCCCATCACCCAGTTGGGATGGGCAATGGCTGCGGCGACATCGGCCTTCTCAATGTCTGCTGCCGCCCAGGTTCGAAAGGGGCCACCCGATGCGGTCAGAACCAGGCCTTGAACCCCGGCTGGGCGCTCAAAGCAGCGATAGTCCGCCCCGAGGCACTGGAACATGGCGTTGTGTTCGCTGTCGATGGGCAGAATCGTGGCACCGCATCGTCTGGCCTGCTCCACCAACAAGGCGCCGGCACAGACCAGGGCCTCTTTGTTGGCCAACAGAATGGTCTTGCCAGCAGTGACAGCAGCCCAGACCGATGACAGTCCCGCCACGCCGACAATGCCAGCCACGACCCGTTCGGTCTGGGGATCGGAGGCAACGGCCTGCAGACCTGCCTCGCCCTCCAAGACCTCCGTCTGCTGCAGTCCGGCCTCTCGACAGGCCATCCGCAACGCCTGCGCCGCCTGGACATCGCCCATGGCCACCAGGGCCGGACGGTGGATTCGAATGAGCGACAACAAGCCCTCAACATCCCGATGGGCCGTCAGGCCACGAACCGCAAACTGCTCGGGGTGCTGCCGCACCAGGTCTAGGGTGGACTGACCAATTGAGCCGGTGGCGCCAAGAACGCTGATCTGCATGGTGTGATCCTAGCGCAGACGATCCGCGACAAACAGCACGGCCCAGGCCACTGGGGTCACGGCAATCAGGGCGTCGAATCGATCAAAAAAACCCCCGTGACCGGGCAGCAGATGACCCGAGTCTTTGACACCCGCCTGGCGTTTGAGCAGGGACTGATGAAGGTCTCCCATGACGGAGACCGCTGTGAGCAGCACCACCATCAGTACCGCACCGATCAGGCCGAACGCCTCGACCAAGACCTGCGGATAACTGGCAAACCAGAACTCAGCGGCCAGCCAGAGATAGACCAGGTTAGCGAGAACCGCCGTGAGGACCCCTTCCCAGGTCTTGCCCGGGCTGATGCGTGGAGCCAGCTTGCGCCGACCCAGGGCACGGCCTCCAAAGTAGGCGGCGGTATCGGCGATCCAGACCAGGGCAAAGAGCGAGACCATGAAACCCAGGGACTGCTCTCGTGACAGCCAGATCGCCACCCAGGTGCCCAGCATCAGCCAGGCACTGGTGATGGCCGCCGTGGCGCCATTGGCGGTTCGAACTCGAAACAGGCCATAGGGCACATAGAGCAGCCAGACCAGCCCCACCCAGACCACCAGGCCTGTGGCCCACGGGGTCTGAATCAACCACGGGTCCAGAAGCGCCCCCACCACCACGCCCACCCAGACCGACAGGACGAGCCAGCGCATGGACGCACCGATGCTGGTCAGAGACAGCCACTCCCAGAGCACCAGACCACACAGCAAGGCCGCCAGAGCAGCAAAGCCCCAGTCCGAGGTGTACCAAGAGAACGGAATGAGAAAGGCGGCTGCTACAAAAACGGTGAGCAGTCGCGTTGCTAGCATGCCACCGGCTTGCTCAGTAGCTGAGCCGAGGTCCGACCGAATCGACGCTCCCGCGTCTGATAGGAGGCAAAAGCCAGGGCCAGCGCCTGCTCATCAAAATCTGGCCAGAGGGTGTCGGTGAAGTAGAGCTCGGTGTAGGCCAGCTGCCACAGCATGAAGTTGCTCACCCGCTGCTCACCGCCCGTGCGAATAAAGAGATCGGGCTCGGGCAAGTCCGACAGACAGAGATAGGGGCGCAGCCGGTCCTCGGTGATCAAGGCAGGCGACTGAGCCAAGTCAGGGTGGTCCGTCATCAGCCGCTGGACAGCCGAGAGCAGATCCCAGCGGCCGCCGTAATTCACCGCCACCGAGAGCACCAGGCCTTTGTTGTCCGCCGTCTGGGAGACCGCGCGATCGATGGCCTTGCGAAGCTTTTGCGAAAACGCACTCAGGTCACCCACCACGCGCAGCTGGACCTGGGCCTCTTTGAGGGCCTTGACCTCACGCTCCAAGGCCATCAGAAACAAGCCCATCAGAAAGCTGACTTCTTCTTCTGGTCGGCGCCAGTTCTCGGAGCTAAAGGCAAAGACGGTCAGGGCCTCGACGCCCTGCTCCCCACAGGCCTGGACGATCTTGCGAAGGGCGGCTACCCCCCGCTCATGACCGGCCATGCGAGGCAGGTGACGGGCTGTGGCCCAACGGCCATTGCCATCCATGATGATGGCCACGTGCCGAGGCACCGAAGAGACCGCCGGCACCTCTAGGGTGGAGCTGGCTGGCTTGCTGGGCTGACTCGGGCTTTGCATGGCGAATACCAGTGAGTGACGGTGGGTTAGACCGTCATGATCTCGCCTTCTTTCTGGGTGATGAGCTTGTCGATCTCGGCGACGTATTTGTCGGTGAGCTTCTGGACGTCTTCCTGGGTGCGACGCTCCTCGTCTTCGGAGATCAGCTTGTCCTTGACCAGTTTTTTGAGCTGTTCATTGGCATCGCGACGAACGTTGCGAACGGCGACCTTGCCTTCCTCGCCATCAGTGCGCACGACCTTGGTCAGCTCGCGACGACGCTCCTCCGTCAGCGCTGGCATGGGCACCCGAATGATGTCGCCACTGTTGGCGGGGTTGAGTCCCAGGTCGGATTCCCGAATGGCCTTCTCGACCACGGCAAACATGTTCTTTTCCCAGGGGCTCACGCCAATGGTCCTCGCGTCAATCAGGGTGAGGTTGGCCACCTGGCTCAGGGGGGTGGGGTTGCCGTAATACTCCACCTGCAGGTTCTCGAGCAGGCCTGTATGGGCCCGACCAGTCCGAATCTTAGAGAGGGCCGACTTGAGAGACTCCATGCTCTTGGCCATCTTCTGTTCAGCGGATTGTTTGACTTCGGCAGTCGTCGTCATGTGGATCTCCAGAGTTGGCTAGACGTGAACCAGGGTACCCTCAGACTCGCCTCTGACGGCGGCCAGCAAGGCACCCTTTTTAAAGACACTCAGCACCCGAATGGGCAGTCGTTGGTCACGGCACAGCGCAAAGGCCGTGGCATCCATGACCTTCAGGTTTTTGGAAATGGCCTCATCAAAGGAGAGGCTCTGGTAGCGGACCGCAGAGGGATCCTTGGCCGGATCGGCGTTGTAGACGCCGTCCACCTTGGTCGCCTTGAGCACGATCTCGGCGCCGATCTCGGCCCCGCGCAGGGCGGCAGCCGTGTCGGTTGTGAAGAAAGGATTGCCGGTACCGGCCGCAAAGATCACGACCTTTTTCTCTTCGAGGTAACGGATGGCCTTGGGTCGAATGTAAGGCTCCACCACCTGGTCAATGCGCAGGGCCGACTGGACCCGAGCCTCGATGCTCCGCTGACGCATGGCGTCTTGCAGTGCCAGCGCATTCATCACGGTGGCGATCATGCCCATGTAGTCGGCCGTGGCCCGATCCATGCCCGCAGCGCCCAGGGCAACACCCCTGAAGATGTTGCCCCCGCCGATGACCACCGCCAACTCGGTTCCCTGATCGAGAACCTGCTGCACCTCATCGACAATGGCATCGATGGTGGCCTTGTTGATCCCGTAGGGGTCGTCCCCCATCAAGGCCTCGCCGGAGAGTTTGAGCAGAACGCGCTGGTAGGGCTTGTTGGACATGGTGATCGGCCTTCCGTCAGACCTTAGGCTGCGCGGGCCGCTGCCGCCACTTCGGCAGCAAAGTCGGTGACCTGTTTCTCGATGCCCTCACCCACCACAAACAGCACGAAACGCTCGAGCTTGGCGGATTTGGCCTTGAGCAGCTGCTCAATGGTCTGCTTGCCATCTTCGGCCTTGACGAAGACCTGGCCCATCAGGGTGACTTCCTTCATGAACTTGGCCACCGCGCCCTCGACCATCTTGGCCACGATATCGGCTGGCTTGCCAGACTCGGCTGCCTTTTCGGCGGCTACACGGCGCTCGGCCTCGATCAGGCTGGCATCCACGCCGGAGGCATCGAGAGCCTTGGGCTTGGAAGCGGCAATGTGCATGGCCAGGTCACGACCCAGGCCATCGTCACCACCCACCAGGTCCAGCAGCACACCAATCTTGGCGCCACCGTGGATATAAGAGTGGAAGCGGCCCTTGGCCTGCACTTTTTCAAAACGACGCAGGCTCATGTTTTCACCGATCTTGCCGACCAATTCGGCGCGGACCGAGTCAACCGTACCGCCAGCCAAAGGCAGCGCCGAGACCTGCTCCACGTTGCTCACGTTGTTGGCAATGATGAGCTTGGCCACGTTGTTGGCAAAGGCCAGAAAGTCGTCGTTCTTGGCCACGAAGTCGGTCTCGCAGTTGACTTCCAGGATGGCGGCCTGGTTGCCCTCGACTGCGATGGCCACAATGCCCTCGGCTGCCACACGGGAGGCGGCCTTGGAGGCCTTGGTGCCCAGGCGGACCCGCAGGATCTCCTCGGCCTTGGTCATGTCACCACCTGCCTCGGTCAGGGCCTTTTTGCACTCCATCATGGGTGCATCGGTTTTCTCACGAAGGTCTTTGACCATCGATGCGGTGATTTCAGCCATTATTTTTCTCCAAACAGTTTTCGTTAAAAAAAAGGGGCCAGAAACAGCCCCCGTTGAACCAGGCGGGCGGTCTTATCCGGCCTGGCTCGCGTCAACCTCGACGAAATCCTCTGATTGCGACACGGCAGCCACGACATCGGCCACCGCCTCGGTCTTGCCCTGCAGGATGGCATCGGCCACCGCACGGGCGTACAGACGGACCGCACGGCCAGCATCGTCGTTGCCAGGGATCACGTAATCCACACCCTCGGGGGAGTGGTTGGTATCCACCACGGCCACCACGGGAATGCCCAGCTTGTTGGCCTCTTGAATGGCGATCTTGTGATAGCCGACGTCGACCACGAACAGGGCATCGGGCAGGCCAGCCATGTCCTTGATGCCACCGAGCGTCTTGTTGAGCTTCTCGAGCTCACGGCTGTGGGTCAGGGCTTCTTTCTTGCTCATGCGCTCCAGGCCGCCATCTTCGGCCAGAGCCTCCATGTCCTTGAGGCGCTTGATCGAGGTCTTGACCGTCTTGAAGTTGGTCAGCATGCCGCCCAGCCAACGCTGGTCGACAAAGGGCATACCGGCGCGAGTGGCCTCTTCTTGAATGATTTCACGCGAGGACCGCTTGGTGCCGACGAACATGACCGTGCCGCGACGCGAGGACAACTGACGGATGAACTTGAGGGCATCGGCCATGTTGGCCACGGTGGCCTCGAGGTTGATGATGTGAATCTTGTTGCGATGGCCAAAGATGTACGGGGCCATCTTGGGGTTCCAGAAACGGGTTTGGTGACCGAAATGAACGCCGGCCTCCAGCATTTCACGCATTGATACTGACATGCTTATTCTCCTAGCAAGGGTTGTTTCCGGCCTTTTGGCAATGTCTCAAACGAGGGGATCCCCCACCTGACACACCCTTGCGCCAAAAGTGCGCGAATTAAAATGAACTGCA
>JACCDY011000099.1_pt1 | contig 18832 bp, 8 predicted proteins | sample 7446391 | NCBI WGS metagenome assembly JACCDY01 (sample SAMN15323451, study PRJNA562643) | freshwater metagenome | isolation source: river surface water | place: USA:Blue River Watershed | collected 2017-08-18
ATGCAATTGCTCTAACTGCAGCTAATTTCATTTCTTCATTAATTGCAGTTGCTCTAACATCTAAGGCCCCTCTAAAAATGAATGGAAAACCAAGAACGTTGTTCACTTGGTTGGGGAAATCACTTCGTCCAGTGGCCATGATTAGATCAGGACGAGTTTGTATAGCCAAATTATAATCAATCTCAGGGGTTGGGTTCGCCATGGCAAAAACGATGGGTTTTTCCGCCATGCTGAGAATCATTTCTGGAGAGAGAATGTTTCCTTTACTTAATCCAACAAAAACATCAGCACCAACTAATGATTCTTCCAATGTTTCAGCGGTAGATGTAGTCGCAAATTGGCTCTTGTATTTATCTAGATTATCGCGTCTAACAGAGATTACCCCTTTTGAATCAAGCATAATCAGATTCTTTTTTTGAATCCCAAGACTCACAAAAAGTTTGGTACAAGCAATAGCACTTGCACCTGCCCCGTTTACAACGAGTTTTACATCTTCAATATTCTTTCCAACTATTTCTAGAGCATTCAATAATCCCGCAGCGGAGATAATGGCTGTTCCATGTTGATCATCGTGCATGATTGGGATGTTAAGCTCCTCTTTCAATCGTTCTTCTATCTCAAAGCTTTCGGGAGCTTTTATGTCTTCCAAGTTAATACCACCAAAAGTGGGTTCCATCGCTTTTACCACTTTAATGAAGTCTTCCACATTTTTGCAGTCTAATTCAATATCGAAAACATCAATATCTGCAAATAATTTGAATAATACACCCTTCCCTTCCATTACGGGTTTAGAAGCTTCAGGACCAATATCTCCCAAACCTAAAACGGCAGTACCGTTTGATATGACAGCAACTAGATTTCCTTTGGCCGTATATTTATAGACATCTTCTTTATTTTCAGCAATTTTCTCACAAGGTTCAGCAACTCCGGGTGAATAAGCCAATGCAAGATCAAATTGAGTTCTAGTAGGCTTGGTAGAAATCACTTCAATTTTACCAGGTCTGCCTTCAGCGTGATATGACAACGCATCAAAGTACTTCTTATTCTTATTTAACATTGCCGCAAATTTAAGTTTTCAATTTACATTCTCGTTTACCTTTTCCACCTTAAAGGTATAAAGGCCCATGATGAAACCAATTATTCTTAGTTTAATGGGCGTTGCAGCGATGTCTGTATTGGTATCCCAAAAAGACAAAACCTCAGTAAATTCAACAAACTTCTTCGTGCTTGATTCGAATAAACATACCATTTGTTCGGTTTATGTATCACCAATTGGACAAGTGAATATTTCGAGTCAGAAGCAACGATTGGCCTATTTATCTAAAACGAAAGATTCAACTGGAATTGTGATGGGATTTAATTTGAAACCCGGAATACATAATTATCAGTTTAATTCAATGAACAGTTACTCGGAAGTTGCCGTTGTTCGTACAGGCAAAAAAACGGCACTACGGTCTGCGTATCCCAGTATGTCCATGGCTGCTCCCATGACTACAAGGAGTGAAGATGGAGATGAATCAATGATAGAATCAAAAATTGGTGTTTACAGCGAACCCATGATGGACAGAGATGAAGCTGATGTGAAGGCAAAATCAGGAGTTGTTACAGCCGGAATTTGGAGCGATTTAGAAAATTGGGATACATATTTTACTACTTATCCAAATACTCATGGTTTTTGGGGATTGGATTTTACAAAAAAGAGATTTTCAGTAGAAATTTTAAATCCAGATAAAACACCCGCAATTGGAGTAACCTTGATATTGAAAAAAGGCAGCGGAGAATCTGTTTGGCAGAGTCAAACTGATAACAGAGGTTACGCTGAGTTATGGTCTGGCATTTATTCATCAGAAAAAAACGATGAAAAAGAATCCTACCAATTATTTGAAAAACGTGGTGAGAATTACCGACCCTTGGGAAAATTAAAAGAAACGGGTTTCGCAAGAAGCACTTTATTTTTGAATACGGCTAAAATATCCCCAAAAAAAGTAGACATCTGTTTCACTGTTGATGCAACTGGATCCATGGGCGATGAGATCAACTACTTGAAAGAGGACTTGATACACATCATTCAAAGCTTAAAGAAAGCAAGTCCTTGCACAGAAATCAGGGTGGGTTCTGTATTTTACAGAGATAAAGGTGACGAATATGTAACTCGCAAATTTGATTTTTCTCCATATGTCGAAAACGCATTGATGTTCATTGGAAATCAAAGTGCTGGTGGTGGTGGAGATTTTCCAGAAGCGGTAGAAGAAGGATTGAAAGTTTCAAATGAAGAACTAAATTGGTCATCAGAGGCTGTGGCAAAAATCAATTTTTTAATCTTAGATGCCCCGCCGCATGCTTCTGAGCAAGGAAAAATTCAAGAGCAAATTAGATTTGCTGCTTTAAAAGGGATAAAAATAATTCCAATTACAGCTTCAGGAATTGATGCTTCTACTGAAATACTGATGAAACAGATGGCCATTGCTACAAACGGAGAATATTTGTATATTACTGATCATAGTGGAGTTGGCGGTTCTCATTTAAAGCCAACAGGAGTAAAGGAAAATGTAGACTTATTGACAAACCAAGTAGTGAAAGTGCTTAAGAAATTTTGCTTAACTCCAGATTGCAATCCTGATCAAGAGCCCAATAATCCGCAGCAAGACCCTAATTTTGTAAATTTTGGCAATAAAGACGTAATCATTCAATGTTATCCCAATCCAGCAACGGAATACTTAGATTTTGAGAGTAGCAAGAACATCAACGAAATTAACATTAGTGGCTTCAATGGACAGAAAATATTAACTGTTAAGCCTTTAGATAAAAAATATCGATTGAATTTACCATTAGTAAAACCGGGCATTTATGTGGTAACTGTAATTATTGACCAAATGTACTTTAATACTAAAATTGTCATTCAGCCAACCAATGGCCAAGGCAAATTAGACTAAAAAGATAAAATCACAGCTACTGTCAACCCTGAAATTGCTGTAACGGCAATGTCTGTAATAGAGTCGGTACGTTTTGCGGCATCCCAAGTGCCGGCTCTTTTATTTTTATTAAAATCATATGCCTCTTTAATGAGGGCAGCAGCAAGAGTTGATCCCATTGCAACTCGGAGTCCTCTTCTTTGTGTAGCAAGGGGACTCTCAAGTTTAAAGTTCTGAGTTGTAAAATCATAAGCAATGAAGGATATCAATGCCCCGCCTACAATATGGTAGAACTTATCGTTGGTTTGATTTTTGAAAATGGTGGTATTTTGCGCTTGCAAGTTTGTTATAAACAGAAGAATAATTCCAAATAATAAAATCCTGATTTTCATGATGATATGGAATGGTCAAAATTAATGCCAAACCTTTAAATAGTTAATTCGATTTGGTGGATTCACTTTTGTATTTTTGCAGTATCATGACTGAATTTCGTATTGAACACGACACCATGGGTGAGGTGAAAGTACCAGCAGGTGCTTATTGGGGAGCCCAAACAGAGAGAAGTCGAAATAATTTCCGCATCGGACCTGAAGGTTCTATGCCTGTTGAAATCATTCGTGCATTTGCTATTTTAAAAAAATGTGCAGCAAAAGCCAATCATGAATTGGGCGTATTATCGAAAGAGAAATATGAGTTAATCGCAGAAGTTTGCGACGAAATTTTTGATGGTAAGCACGATAAAGAATTCCCTTTGGTAATCTGGCAAACCGGAAGCGGCACTCAAAGCAATATGAATGTCAACGAGGTCATTGCTAACCGAGCGCATGTATTAAAAGGTGGAAAACTCACAGATGAGAAAAAGGTTTTACATCCTAATGATGATGTAAATAAGAGTCAAAGCAGTAACGATACTTTCCCTACTGCAATGAGTATAGCTGTTTTCAAGCAGGTTATTGATTACACTTTACCAGGGCTGCAAGCATTGAAAACAACCTTGAAGCATAAAGCAAGGGAGTATAAGGACATTGTTAAGATTGGTCGTACGCATTTCATGGATGCAACACCTTTAACTTTGGGACAAGAATTCAGTGGCTACGTTACTCAACTTGACAATGGAATTGCTGCCATTAATCGTGCCATGAAACCAGCTGCTGAATTGGCCTTGGGCGGAACAGCTGTTGGAACTGGCTTGAATACGCCTAAGGGATATTCTGAGTTGGTTGCGCGTTTCATTGCTGAAGAAAGTGGTTTGCCTTTTGTGACTGCAGAAAATAAATTTGAAGCATTGGCTGCACATGATGCCATGGTTGAACTACACGGTGCAATTAAAAGAGCTGCAGTGAGTGCATTCAAAATTGCCAATGATATTAGAATGTTAAGTTCTGGACCAAGAAGCGGTATTGGTGAGATTTTAATACCTGAAAATGAACCAGGTTCATCCATTATGCCCGGAAAGGTCAATCCAACGCAACCTGAAGCACTGACAATGGTGTGTGCTCAAATTTTGGGTAATGATGTAGCTATTTCATTTGGTGCAACTCAAGGACATTTTGAATTGAACGTATACAAACCTTTGATTGCCGCAAATATGCTACAGAGTGCTCGTTTATTGGGACAAGCTTGTTTAAGTTTCAATGATAATTGTGCCATTGGTATTGAGCCTAATCATGAAAATATCAAACGTTTGGTAGACCAAAGTTTGATGTTAGTCACTGCTTTAAATACCCATATTGGATATGAGAACGCTGCTAAAATTGCTAAAAAAGCCCACAAAGAGGGTACAACTTTGAAAGAAGCTGCTCTTTCCTTGGGACTTTTAACTTCAGAACAATTTGATGAATGGGTAAAACCTGAAAGCATGGTTGGAAATCCTGACGAAGTAATTAAATAATTTAAATAACCCTATCCAAATGCCCATAATTCAATTGGTTGGACAATCCAAATCTTTGGAAGTCACAAAACCATTGATTATGGGCATTTTAAATATTACCCCTGACTCATATTTTAGCAATAGCCGAATAAATTCAGTTAAGCATGCTCTGATTGTAGCTGAACAAATGTTAAAAGATGGGGCAACCATTTTAGATATTGGCGGACAAAGTTCTAGGCCTGGTTCGAATCGTATAACTTCTTCGGAAGAGCTACAACGCGTTTTACCGATAATTGAAGCACTCAGAATGAACTTTCAAGATGCTTGGATAAGTGTAGACACGTATTATTCCGAAGTTGCAAAAACATGTATTGACGCTGGTGTGGAAATTATTAATGATATTTCTTTTGGGGAAGATGACCCTAAGATGTTATCGGTGATTGCCAATAAAGACATTACTTACATAGGTATGCATAAAAAAGGCGATCCGAAAACCATGCAAGAAAATCCTAGTTATGATTCTGTTGTTGATGAAGTTTTTGAATATTTAATTAAGAGATCTATAGATTTTTCTTTTGCAGGAGTGAGGAACGTTTGGATTGATCCAGGATTTGGTTTTGGTAAAAGTATTGAACAGAATTATTCTCTTTTTTCTCAATTAAGTCGATTTTGCCAAACTGATTTTGGGGTCTTGGTGGGAATTTCTCGTAAAAGTATGATTTATAAACTTCTGGAAATCAACCTAGAAGACACACTCAATGCAACATCTTCTCTAAATCTTTTAGCTTTAGAAAAGGGCGCGAAAATTTTGAGGGTACACGATGTAAAAGCCGCGAATGAAGTTTTGAAATTGCATGCTGCTTTGCATAACTTTGCCCAATGAAAATTATTGCTCCATCAATCTTATCTGCCAATTTTGGCAATTTAAATCAAGACATTGATATGATAAATCAAAGTGAGGCTCAGTGGTTTCACGTTGATGTTATGGATGGAGTATTCGTTCCAAATATTTCCTTCGGTTTTCCTGTAATGAAATCCCTTCAAAAAAGAGCGGAAAAAACATTGGATGTTCATTTAATGATTGTTCAGCCGGAAAGGTATATTGAAGATTTTGCTCATGCGGGGGCAAACATTCTAACTGTTCACATTGAAGCTTCAACTCATTTACACCGAAGTTTGCAACAAATTAAAGCTGCTGGAATGAAAGCTGGTGTGGCATTGAATCCCCACACTCCTATTTCAAGTTTATTTGATGTTTTGGACGATGTTGATTTGGTTTGTTTAATGAGTGTTAATCCAGGTTTTGGTGGACAAAAATTCATTCCGAATACCATCAATAAAATTAAGGCGTTAAAAACAGAGATTGAAAACAGAGGATTAAATACTTTGATTGAAATCGATGGCGGTGTAACCCTCGATAATGCTCAAACATTGTTTCATGCTGGCGCAAACGTATTGGTCGCTGGCAATACTGTTTTTTCTGCCGAAAATCCATCTGATACTATTTCACAATTATTGGCTTTATCAAAATAAATTCAGGCATTGCAGCGTTTAGATGCCACAGTGAAGTTATTCTCTCTCATTGCAGTTTTATTAATTGTACTGCCTGTTTATTCTCAATCGAATATTTACAGAGCAAAAGTTGTAGGCTGTAAAAACTGTACCCAAATTAAAATCATTGATTCAGAAGGTGCTGTTTTGACTTCTGTTGATTCAGTGGGCAAATTTGAATTAACGCTACCCTATGAACCCTATCTTTTCTTTGGGACTTTTGGAACTTCAAATGATGAGAAGATTTTTGGAAAGTACGCTCGCATAAGCACATCAATAGATTCAATTTCAATTGGTGCAGGACTCGATTTAATTGGACAAGTAGAGGTAAATATTGAAGGTTCTACCCCATTTATGGATGAGATTAAAATGCGAGATTTAACTCTAAATGCAGGAGTTGGATCAGGCGTTGAAAATTTAATCAAAACCTTAGGTGGCGTAAGTAGCAATAATGAGCTTTCATCGCAATTTTCAGTTAGAGGTGGTAATTTTGATGAAAATTTGATATACGTCAACGATATTGAAATATATCGGCCACAATTAATCCAAAATGGTCAACAAGAAGGCCTCAGCTTCATCAATCCGCAATTGGTAGATAAGATTAAGTTTTCTGCCGGTGGATTTGAATCGCAATATGGTGATAAAATGAGTTCTGTATTGGATGTACAATACATCAAACCTGATTCTACGCGTGCTTCAATTTCCTTAGGCACGATGATTAACAGTTTCACCGTTGAAGGTTCTAAGAAGCATGTTTCTGGCCTTTTATCTATTCGACATTTTACCAATTCATTATTGACGGGCACCTTAAATACAAAAGGTACTTATTCCATGAATTTCGCTGATGTGCAGTCGTTTTTAAAATGGGATATATCAAAACGATGGTCAATTGATTTTTTGGGCAACTTAGCAGGAAATGCTTTTCAGTTGATTCCAGAAAGTAAGACAACTGAATTTGGTACTATTCAAAGCGCATATCAATTGAACGTATTTATGGCAGGCCAAGAGAATTTAAACTACAACTACTCGTTAGGGGCGCTTACTTTAAATTATCGTCCTAATGTTAGACAAAATTTCAAATGGATTCTAAGCGCAACAGCCATTAACGAAGAAGAGCATTTTGATGTACAAGGGGCATATAATTTGTCTGAATTAGACCGCGATTTGGGTTCGTCTAACTTAGGGAAACCTCTAAAAACCTTAGGTTATGGTTATTATTTAGATCATGGCAGAAATCAAATGCAAAGCCGAATCTTCAATTTTTCACATTTAGGGAATTTCGGAAAGCAAAATGCTCAAACCCAACTAAAATATGGTATTCGCTTAAACAAAGAATTCATTGTAGATCGATTTTATGAATGGTTGTACATGGATAGTGCAGATTACAATTTAGCTCCTTGGTCATTTGCCAAAGACACCATCATCCTTGATGACATTACACGTTCAAACAACCGTTTAAATTCAACCAGAATCAACGGTTTTGTGCAAGTAAAGCATTTTATTGACCGAAACAAGAAACTATCTCTAAATGCCGGGATTCGAGCATCATGGTGGTCTGTAAACGAGGAATTATTATTGATGCCCCGGATTTCTTTGTTCTATGAACCTAATAAATTATTGAAATATAATTCTAGAGATACCAATCAAAAACTACCTGTAACTTATAGATTTTCATTTGGTGCTTACCATCAACCTCCATTTTATCGCGAAATCAGGGGATTGAGTGGATCATTAAATCCAATGACGCGAGCGCAAAAATCATTTCATTGGGTATTGGGAATGGACCGAGTTGTTACGTTATGGAATCGAAAATTTAAATATACGAGTGAGGCTTATTATAAATACTTGGATGATTTAATACCATATTATTACGATAATATAAGAATCAGATATTTTGCTGAAAACACTTCTAAAGGATATGCTGCAGGATTTGATAATCGTTTGTATGGGCAATTCAACAAAGGATTAGAAAGTTGGTTTACTCTGAGCTTGCTTCAAAGCAAAGAGAGAATCACATACACAGATGCTAATGGAAATGCTATTACTTCTGACTGGTTGAGGCGCCCTACAGATAGACGAGCTAATTTTGCTGTTATTTTCCAAGATAGGCTAAAACAAAATCCAAGTATCAGAGTCAATTTAAGTATGGTAATAGGCACGAATATCCCTTATTATTTAGACGGAACGGCCAGATATTCTAACACACCGAGCATAGTACCACCTTACAGGCGTGTCGATATTGGTTTTAGCAAGACCTTAAGGGAACCAGGATCAAAATCAAAGAAATACTCATTTATAAAACAATCTTGGTTATCCGTTGATGTCTTTAACTTATTGGACATAAACAATGTAATTGCATACAGTTGGGTAAAGGATCTAGAGAATAACCGTTATGGTGTGCCAGAGTATTTAACTGGCCGTCGGTTAAATGTGAGATTCTTCTTAGGGTTTTAATACCGGGTTTCGGGTAGCGGGTAGCGGGTAGCGGGATTCTGAAAACCAAAATCTGATGCCCGAAACCCGATACCCAACTCCTATTAATTAATTCGCTTCCGGGTTGCCTGGCGCAGGTGCTAGCTGTGATTTACACTCTTTTAATTGAGTCTGAAGTGTTGAAACCTCAGATTTTAAACGAGTTATTTCAGCATTATTCTTTTTGATAATTTCGCCAAGCTTACCCATATCTTCGTCCATTTGTATAATTTGTGCTTTTAATTGCTCATATTCATCAGATGTTTTTGCTTTTTCTTCATTGCATTTATTCAATGACGCTTGAATTTGAGACTTTGCATTGTCGCATTCATCCAATTTAGATTTCAAATTCTGAATTTCAGAATTCTTTGAAGTTAATTGCTTTTGTAATTCTGCAATTTGAGCTTCTAGTTGGGCATTGTTGTTTGAAGAAGAAGCTGAGGCTTGAAGAGCTGATTTTTCTTCATTGCATTTTTTCAATTCAGCTTGTAATGACGTTACCTGTATTTGTGCGGAAGTAGTAGATTTCTTCGCTTCTGCCAATTGAGCTTCAAGTGATGCAATCTTGGTGTTTAAAGCGGTTACGTCAGATGACGATTTCTTTGCTTCTGCCAATTGAGCTTCAAGTGATGCAATCTTGGTGTTTAAAGCGGTTACGTCAGATGACGATTTCTTTGCTTCTGCCAATTGAGCTTCAAGTGCGGTAATTTTAACTTTATAAGGACCGCAATCCTCTCCAGAAGCAGGAAGTGGGGTGTTGTTCAATTTATCGCTCAAGGCCTTTTTCTCTGCAGTCAATTGCGCCACTTGCTTTTTGAGCGCCTCGTTTTCAGCAGTTAACTGTGCATTTTTTGTTTTGATTGGAGCACAGTCTTCTGTTGCAATAATTTTACTATTGGCAGCAGTCAACTTTTCTTGGCATATTTTATTATCCGATTCTAGATTCTTGATTTTCAATTCTAGGGCGGCTTTTTCTGACTTTAGTTGTGCTACCAACTTATCGCACTCATTGATTTTATTGATTAAATCAGTGTTGTCTTGGGTTGCTTCAATTTGTGAACCTGTTTTTAATTTTTCAGTAGCTAGATCAGATTCGCATTTCTTCTTCTGATTTTCCAATAGATTAATGCGATCAACCAATGCAGAGTTTTGAGATTTTAATGCTTCAATTTGAGCTTTGTTTCTCAATGCTTCATTTTCAAGAGCTAACTTTTCATTCTTGAGGATTGAAACTTCTAATTTCAAAGCTGAAGCTTCTGTACAACACTTCTTTGCCTCATTTAATTGGGTTTGAAGGGCAGTTTTCTCAGCCATTAAATCGGCCAATTTCTTATCTGAAAGTCCATCTGAAGTTGCTTTGATTTGATCTTTTAGATTTACGATTTCAATATCTGCTTTCTCCTTTTGTCCTTTCCAAACTAGTATTTCGGCTTGGGCCTTGTCGTTGGCTTCTTGGAGTTTCTTTTTCTCTTCGTCGCATTTTTTTTCAGTAGCTGCGATTTGGGCTTTAATTCGTCCCAATTCTTCGTAACTGTTCTTCAAATCTGCCTTCGCCTTTTCGACATCAATTTGAGCTTGAGTTAACTGCTTTTTGCATTCATCGCAGTTGTTAGTTGGACTTGGAATAGGAGAATTTTTTAACTTTTTAATTTCGTCTTCCTTTGCTTTGATATCGGCAAGGATTTGGGCTTCTCTCTTTTTCCAATCAATGGCCTCGGCTGTAAGTTTATCGACCTCTGATTTGCATTTTTGTGCATCAGCTGTTATTTGAGCTTTTGATTTATCACAGTTGTCTTTTTCTTGTTTTAGCCTATCATTTTCCTTCTTTAGTTTATCAGCTTCAGCTGAAATTTTGGCAACTTCTGGATTAACCTTATTCTTTTCTGTAATTACAGTGGTATCGTTGATGGTCTTTTTTACCACTATTTTAACCGTATCATATTGATAAGTGGTATCGTATTCGGTTTCTCTTTGAGTGAAGGAGTACCAATCTTTTCTATTGTAGCACCCTCCTATTTTAGATCTAAATCCGAAATAGAAACTCGCACCAGTATAATTGTTGTTGGCAATGTAATTGCTTAAACCGTATAGATTATCTGAACCGATGGTAACTGGTCCCATTCTAACATATGCGCCTACTTGTTGTTTTGTATAGTCGTGGGAAAGGGTTAACGGAAAACCGTATTCTAGATTTTCTGATTGGAAACGAGGAACTACACTTAGGTAGGATGCTCGTCGTAAACCTACTGAATTCCATTGTCTTAAGCTGTGAGTCCAATATGCACCGAGATGCCATCCCCCGAAAAAGCGTTTATCAAACTGCATATTGAATGCAACGGGTGAATAACTCAAGAATTCATATTCTTCGTTGGCACCTAAATCACCAAATAGGCGATTATGGAGGTCATCTAATTTATTATCACCTTGTGTAAATTGACCGTTTTGAATGATCAGTGGATCAATTTTCCAAACTTGATTACCTGTTGAAAGAATCTCGCTTGCACGTCCCCAATAAGAGATAAAGCCCAAATCGGTAATACTTGCACCCCATTTCCATGAATATTCAAGACTTTTTTCGCGGTCGCACATGCTGTTAGAAAGTCTTTTCATTCCCGCATTTGGCCTGTATTCATACATTACACCAACATCCATCCCTGCTCCAGCACCTTCAACAAAATCAAATTTACCTCCGAAAGGTCTAATAAGAGTTCGCATATTTCCTGCCGAAGTAAGCAAACGAGCGTTCATTTGGTTGATGGTTAATTGAGTAGGATTATCAATGGTGAAAGAAATATCGTCGGCACCAAGATGACCGACACCCATTCCCAATAACAGCTTAGAAGTTAAGCCCCATCTCCAAGAGTGTTGTTTTGAAGTATTGTTAAAACCAGAGAAAGTCATATACCATTCTTGATATCTCTCTGTATTCATAGAGAAATGGTTCTGATTGATGGTTTGACCTACTTTATTATTAATTTGGGGCATACCATAACGCATAATACCGCCCAAATCGGCATCTAATCCATTGATAGAGAAACCAGAAACAGCTTTCATTCCAAATCCCATAGCACCAAAATTACCTAAGGGGAGAAAAACCGATGGCCCCCAAACTTCGTTTAAATAATTCAAGTTCCAGTTGTCTTTTCCAAGATTTGTAGGTAACCAATCTTGATTGAATGCCAAAGTACCGTTGGTATTGACTAATTCTTCAGGATAATTGCCATTTGCCCATTGACCAAGACGAAAAGGGGCATTGTATGACATGAAATTATTTTCAGCGTTCACAGATCCACCCCACCAATTGATGTAGAGTCTGTTTCCGGGATTTGTTCTTGACAGTGCCGGATTCAAGGAATAAGAATAAGGGCTATTGAAGTCCCCCACCATCAATCCAAGAGGATGCTGAGCAAAAGATGCTGATAAAATTCCTAAGGAAAAAAGGGCCGCAAAAATCTTTTTCATAGTTTATAACGAATTCACAAATTTATGTGAATCATAGCATAAACCGTGCCTTATCGTATCACCTGAATGTAACCCTTGAATTTTATATCTTGTTCAGTGTGTCTTAGATAGTAGAAATAAACCCCATTTACAAGCTCTTTTCCTTCAGAATCAGAGCCATTGAATGAATTATCATAAGGTGATTTTTTCATGATCACAGCGCCTTGCCTGTCCATTATTGTGACTTCATATTTTTCAAATTCGGGCAACATATCGATTCGCCAAGTTTGATTCAATGCATCGCCATTAGGACTTATGATATTAGGAAGTTTTACGCTGTAAGGGTCTAGTACCGTGATGCAAACCGTATCAGTTCCTACACAACCATTAGCAGCTTTTCCATAAACTATATAACAAATAGAACTTTGAGGCTCAGCTAAAACAACATCACCTGTTGAATCACTCAATCCGATAAATGGTCTCCATGAATATGATTGTGCCCCGTTGGCGGTCAAAAACACACCATAACCTTTGTAGATGGAAGTATCAGTATTCGTAGATACTCCATAATTATTCACCGTTGCCACGATTGAGTCTTTTATACTTGTACAAAATCCATCGTTTTGGGTGAGATAAAATACTTGTCTAAACAATGAATCGACTCTGGGAACTGGAACGGTATCAGTACCAGAAGTATCATATAATGACGAATACCATTTGATATTTGACCCATTTACATTCAAATTGTGCGGTTGATTTAGACAAAGTGTTAATGGGGAGACAAAGATTGGCTTTGAAGGTAATTTTCTAGCATTGATTTTCATTTTACTTAATGCAGACAAACACCCTAATGGACTTAAATATTGTGCATACCTTATGATAGAATCGCGTTTTGCTGTAATTTTATACAAAGAACCCGTATCCAAAACTAAACCGTTTGTATCTATCCACTTGATAATGAAACCTGAAATATGGGCCACTTTTAATGTTAGTTCTTGATTATCGCAAACAGTGGTATCAATGGGAGTTGGTGGTTGTACATTTTGGAAACCAACTACAGCAGAATCCTCCGAAACACAACCGTCTACCCCTAAAATTTGAACTTTATATTTACCTGGTAGAATTCCATACAATGAATCTCCAAAACTGTTGTTTGACCAAAGGAATGAATCAATGGATCTCGTACCTGAGTAGGTGATTTTTAAACTTCCATCATTAGTATTAGCACAACGTGCATCATATGTTTGAATATTTGAACTGTCTTCGATTAAAATTCCTGATATTTTAAAAGGCACTAATGGGCCAACACATCCATTTTTATTGTTGAACGCATAGAACCCAACCAAAGAATCGCCCACTTGCTGAGGCAACTTAAATTGATTGCTATTTGACTTTATGACTGATTTAGATTTATTAAACCAGTCGGCCGTGTAAATAGATGAATCTGAGTTATACAAAACCAATTTTTTTCGAGCAATTGCGCAGTAAGAAGTATCAATAGGCAAAGGTTGTGGATTGAATAAATTAAAGTTAATCATGACCGTATCGGTTCTTGAGCAACCTTTCATATCTGTGGCAGTGATGAAATTGAGACCTGATTTTAAATTTGAGACTGAATCAGTTGAAGATCCGTTTGACCATTTCCATGATTTCAATGCATTTAGTCCGTTGTATTTAACTTTAGCTTTCCCATCAAAAGAGGTGGAACAAGTTGCATTATAAGTTGATATATTTAATTTCAATGGTGTGAACGTCACTTTACAGGTGTCGTACTTCCAACAAGTATCACCGCGATAAGTAAATGTTACTTTCACCCAATATTCACCGGATGTTTTAATCTTAAGTGTTGGCTTGGTTGTTCCATTGCTCCATAAATATCCAAAAGCACCTTTATAGAAATTGGTGTTTAAGGTAATTGAATCTCCTTGACAAAGAATAGTGTCAGGACCAATTCCCAAATTTTGTTTGGTGGTATTTTCAAAAATCCAATTTTTATTTCCTGATACATCTACACTATTTGAACCTATTTTTTGTTGTACAGGTGATAGAACCAATTGGTCACGCATTTCAACGAAATCAATTAAGGTATTGGTTGTAGAAGAGAATTTTAGGGTATCAACATTATTTACCAATGTTGATTGTATAGTAATTGGGAAGCAAGAATTTCCCACAGCATCGAATAATTTATTGACTGTAAAACTCTTTTGATTTTCGAATTTATAGATTCCACCTGGGTTCAACTCAAGAGTATCAAATCGTTGATATCCAAAGAAATCACATTCATTCTCATATTTGGCGTACCTAAATGTAGCATGTTTGATGTGATTCCTATTTTCCACGTTTGGGTTTACATCCGAATATTGACCATACACTTTCTCTTTCGCATGAATTTTTCCAACTTTAGCGTAAGGAATGCTCAATTCTTGCAGGTAACTTTCAAAGAACAATTCGTTAAATTCCAAACTATCTGTAGCTCTAAAGTAATCAGTTCCTTGAGGATTACTGCATTTATCAAGGAACGAAATTTTATTGAATTTCACCCTAGGATATGTTGACATATGATAAAAGGCTTTTCTCCAATCTTTGCGCTTTATTGCCAAGTGAGAGCGATCAGCAGTTAAATAAAAGTTCTTACCATACACTTCCCAACCGTTATCTGGCGGATTGTTTGCTTCTACATAACTGCCTGCCATATTCCAATGTCTATCGGCTTCTCCGTAGGAATAATATTTTCTCATTCTTACATAGTTACCTTGAGTGATGAATGTGCCAGATGTATGCATGATTCCCCATTGATCTCTATCACCAACGACTTGTAGTGAATCATACAATCGCCATGATCCAGTTCCAACAATATTTAATCTTACGATGGGTTTGAAATAGGGATAGATTGCATTTCCGGTATCTGTAGCTTCTAGATTGACAAATCCTTCTAGTTTATAATCCACATTGGGTCTTAATCTCAAATCCCCAAAGATTTTTAGGGTACTTGTGTAAGGACCTTTAAATACGGCTGGCCTGACGGTAAAGTCCCAAGTCATATTATTGCAACTTGCATTTTCAACATCTATGTAAACAATTTCTCCGTTTTTGCTGAATGAATTTCCATCATAAATGACATTATCCAATTGGCTTGGAATACAACCAGAGGGCGAGCCTCCAGATGTTAACGACCAATGATAAGGATTGCTCCACATTCCAGAGTCATTTACCCAATAATAGGTTCTTCCAGTTAATAATGATATGTTCCAATTCTTATTCCCCCCTCGATTAGATGCATTTTTAGCGATGTATTTGGCTGTACCCAATCCTTCTATATCCTGAAGTGCTATATAATCACCGTGTGCGGTATCTTTCTTGTAATCAAAGGAGGTGAGTTCACCTTTTTCGCTCGAAGTGAGTGATATCAACCCTCTACAATTCCCTTTTATGCCTAAATATTTACTGACCGTTTGGGTGTTACCTTTTTGAAATTGATTGGCCGAACCAGGGTAAAATATGAGACTATCAAAAAGCGTATTGCCATACATAGCAACATCTTTGTAGTATCTAGCACTATTGATTTTAGCTCCCTGGGAGTTTTGATAGAGTACCTTTTCATAGCAGTTCAATTTATTTACCACTGCCCTTTCAATTGAAAGTTCGCCTACATAACTCTTTAGGTTGAGTTCACCAAATCCTGCACTGTCATTTACTCTTATTAGGTCTGTTCCTTGGGGATTTTGAACTAAGTCTTGAAAACTAACCTTGTTGTATTTTACGTAAGGGGTTTGTGAAAAATGATAAAACACCTTTCTCCAATCGGTTCTATAAATCTGTATATGGTAATTGGTAGAATCCATCTTGAATTTACTACCCTCCACGTACCACGCTGGTTCCCATGCGTCTTTTGAATACCAATTGGATGTCCCCATTTTGATCTCACGGGAGCGATGCCCATAACTCGCAAATCTTCGAGTATTGACCGATTGGTTTTTTGTTACTAACAAACCGGATTTCAACGTCAGAGCCTCATTTTGGGCACCATCATTAAAACCCACTACAGTAAGAGAATCCAACAGCTCAACACCACTAGTAGCAGTTTCACAATCAATTTCAAGCCTTGAAAATGGAAAATTCGAAGACTTTAGGGAGTTCACCGTTGAGGCTGAATTGTTAATAATCCACTTTCCCTTCATATCATTTTCTGGTTTTGTATAGAATTGGATATTACCAGTAGTTCTTAGCGTGTTTGAATCTGTGGAATGAAAGACACTAGTATTGGCAGTGGCTGCGTAATTGATCTGGAAACAAGTATTTTCTCTTAAGTCAAGATACAATGTATCTAGATTATTTGTAAAGGAATTTTTATCAAAAATCACATTATCTAGAGGGCCAGGAATACATGTTTGTCCCGGGCCTCCACTCGAATAAGACCAATTTGCTGGATCGGACCATTTTCCAGTTTGTCCTACCCAAAAGTAAAATTTTGTTGCTAAGTTGTTTGTTGATCCTAAACCCGTAACAGTTGTAGTGGCAATGTGATTGGTTGCAGTCACCGTGGAAGTACCTGTAAATTTCAAATGGTGTAATCTACAATAATCAATATTCTGTGCAGCAAGAGTATTAATCACAAACTCTACTGGAGTACCTGGGGTATTGCTTCTAATGTTTACATGTCTTCCACAAGACCCTTTCCAATTCAATAATTTATTGACCGTAATAATTTGTCCACCCCCAAACTCATATGTTGCACCACCTTTTAGTGATAAAGTATCTGTTGTGAAGCTACCATCTAAAAAAGATGAATTATTCAATACCAACCGTCCAATTTTGGCAAAGTTGAGTCTCATATTATCCACTCGCTCATAGCAAATGAGGGTTTTCACATTGATTCCATTTAATTCAGCATCATTAACTGTACTCTTGATCTCAATTTTATTAAAGCTCGTTGAATCAATACAATTGAAGTTATCTCCAACTACATCTCTTGGATATTTATATTCAACTTTTAAATTGTAAAAAACCGACTTAGGACTTTGTACTCTGTGATAAAAACTCTTTCTCCAGTCTTTGTAGAGCATATTGATTTGTGATTTTCCCGCATCTAAATGGAAATTATTATCGATGGCATACCAACCACCCTCTGCATCCACTAAATTAACGATTGAATTTCCTAATGTTAGTTTTCTCCAATTATTACCTAGAGTAATGAAAGACCTTAATTGTAGGACTTTATTATTGGTTTTAACATGGCCACTGTAAAGTACAAGACCCCAACCATTAACGTCGCCATATAATTTCAATGAATCTTGCAAAGTCCATTCGCCATTAAGTCCTTTAAATTCAAACTTTTGAATTTTGAAATTAGCAGTGGTGATTTTGTTTCCGGTGGACGTTGATTCGAAGGTGAAAAATCCGTCGTAAGCAAAATCCATGTTTTTATCCAACTGTAAGTCTCCATAAATACGGATAAAATAACTTTTATCACTGCTCGTGAACTTGGGTTTATTTTTAACTCCATTCCAAATCAAACTCTTGCAGACTGCGTTGGAAACATTTAAGTTTACCGATTCACCCGTTGTTGAAAATGAATTAACATCAAAGAAAACATCATCTTGAAAAGTAGGAACTTGATTGTGATAGGTATTTCCACCGGAAGTAGTTGCCCAATGCGTTAAATCTGACCAAGAACCACTTCCGCCCACCCAATAATAATTCGCTCCATACAAATTGGAAGAAGCCCAGATCAAAAGATTGAAAATTAATGGGCTTTTCAATTTATTCAACGTTATCTTCATGTTTTCTTTTTTCAATATTAATCAATCTCTTAGCTACATCCAAAATGGCTTAGTGAATTATCGGAGTATTTGATTCTTTCAACGAAGTTTCTCTGTTGCAGTTCTCAATTTTCATAGATTTGTAGTTTTATGAAGCGATTTCTAAAATACTTTGGAGTTTTCTTACTGGGTTTTTTCTCCTCAATTGTGACTCTCGTCATTTTGATTGCTATTTCAGTAGCCCAATTTGGAGGTGAAAAAGAACCTGAACCACTTTCAGAAAATTCTTGGTTAACTATCAATTTGCCATCGGTTTTAAACGACAAATCTGAATCTGATCCTTTTGGAGAGTTATTTGCTGGCTTTGCTGGACAAGAACCTTTGGGATTAAACCAAATTATGAATGCTATAGAAAATGCTCAAAATAATGATAAAATTACAGGCATATTATTGGACCCGGGTTTTTTTGCAAGCGGATTTGGACAAGCAGAAGAGATCAGAAATGCGTTATTGAATTTTAAAAAGTCTGGTAAACCCGTAGTTGCTTATTCCGAAAACTATACAGAACAAGGTTATTACATAGCCAGCGTTTGCAGTAAAATATTTTTAAATCCCAAAGGTCTTATTGAATTCAATGGTTTATCTAACGGAGTAGTCATGTACAAAGGCATGCTTGATAAATTAGGTGTTGAATTTCAAGTTTTCAAAGTAGGTAAATTCAAAGGAGCTGTAGAACCGTTTATCCAAAATCAGTTATCAGATGAAAATAAATCCCAAATCAGAGAATATATCAACAGCATCCATGATCATGCTATTTCAAAAATATC
>JACCDY010873894.1_pt1 | contig 18822 bp, 13 predicted proteins | sample 7446391 | NCBI WGS metagenome assembly JACCDY01 (sample SAMN15323451, study PRJNA562643) | freshwater metagenome | isolation source: river surface water | place: USA:Blue River Watershed | collected 2017-08-18
ACGGGAACCATCAGCGCTTCTTCAGCAGGAAAGAATTTATTATTTTTTTCTAGCGAAATAAAATCGACAGACTTTTCAGTAATTTTTTTAGGTGCTGGGGAGAGTTGCTTAGCTTCTTGTAAAAATACAGATCCAGCTACTCTTTGGCGTCCATCACCATTTTTAGGAAAGATAGAAAAATCGGGTGCAATCCAGCTATGCCCTGAGCCACTTCCGTTTGGCGAGATATGTATATAACCAAACTGATCAGCCTTACTTAAAACAGCGCGCGCTAAAACTTGTAAATCATTTGAATTTTCAGGTGCTGATCTGTTTAGGACAACATCAATTTTTTCCCGCAATACATGCAATTGATGCGGCGGTAGATCATCTAATAATGCATCAGCACCAAACATTTTTTTCATCAACATAAGTTCGAGTACATCGCGTAAGGCACGTTCAAATGGCGCCAGATAAGTCAGCGTAGAATTTTTTTGATCAACCAGAGCTTGCTGTAGTCGAATATCACATTGCAAAATGGATTGATTTAAGAGCACGCTAGAGTGTTGGTAATTCAAAGCGCAATATTCAACTTGATCAGGCACTATAGTTAGCTCAAGTTGTGTAGCAATATCTTGAGCTGTCTTTAATAAAATTTTCTCGGCATCTTTGCTGCTTTGCTGCCTCTTCCAAATAGAGGCTGCGTCAAACAAAATTTTTCTTATTGCAGAATTCCAATTTGGTGAAAAAGCCTTCTCCAATTGTGATGAACTAATCAATTCTGAACTCATTGTTAATTCATTTAATATTGAAAATAATTGATTAGGTGAGAGCAGCTCTATCATTTTTTCACGCTCTCTTTTCTTGCCATTGCGCTCTACGATTTCATAAATAGTTTCATGTCCTACATAATTAAAATGTGAAATTTTTAGTATGTGTGCCAACTGCTGTAATTGATGGCTACTTAAATGTTGTAAATGAGATTTCAATAAATTTTTATAAGCATGTGGGTCGCGGGCAGATTTTGTACCCGGATCAATAATGGCTTTCATCAGTGAGATTAAGGCAGCATTGATTTTTTGATAGCTCTGTGGATGTGGCTGTCTTGCGGCTGTGTCGAGTAAGGCAGAAAAAATTAAATAAGATTGATGATTAGCAGCCCAGTAGTAATTTGCGTGATGAATGCGTGGGCTAATATTTTTAATCGTGGGTGCACGCGGTGAATTTTTAAAGGATGTTGTCGTCATAGACGATGGTTGTGCATGCGCGAGAGCAAGTTGAGAAGTGGTCCTGTTATGTGTAAAAAGTGAACGCATGTGAGCTCCTATAAATAAACGTGATGAACATTGAAATATTCGTCACAGGAGCAAATTAATTGTTCGTTGGTCAGACTAAAAAAACACGTGATTGCTTTGCACCAAACAGATGCATTACAAACACGTGCACTAGAAAAGAATTAATGCGCACCAGCCATGTGCTTAATCCATTCCATCAAGCCATTCAATCTTATCCAGAGTTCAGTTGGGGACTCTGGTGTGGCGAGTCCTTGGTTGTAGTGATTGAATAAAGCAAGTGCATCTGGCTCTAATCCATCTTGTACTGCTTTCCAGACTGTCATCCTGCAACCAGTAGCAGGGGTGTTGCTATCCATATTTGCAAAACGGTAGGGAGTTTTATTTGCCTGCCATTCTGCAATCACGCCTAAAGCAGAAGTTTGTAATCGTGTTTTTGTGACCGGAACAGTTAAATACCAAGTTGATTCAGGCGGATAGATTTGTGCATTTTCTTTTGCAGTTAAAAATTTTGTAGGCCATTCACGTATGGTGTTTTGCTGCGGTCTAAGATGAAATCCAGTGTGCATGTAATGCATGCCAATGACATCAGATGGTGAGGAAGTATCAGGTATCAAAGAAAGATCGGGCGTAATCCAAGCATGGCCTAATGAGATGCCGGCAGAAGGTTTGATTTGTATCTGACCATATTCATACGACCGTGACCAAACTGATCGTGCTTTCAAAGGCAAACTATGATCCGTTATAGTCGGAACGTAGGTTTCTGTAATTTGCTCAATCGCTAGTCTAATATTTCGGCGATCAATTGCCTGTAAATCAGGTAACTTAGTTTGCGTGCCAGTGAATTTTTGAATTAAAAAAACCTCTAATAAATCACGTAGCACGCGATTAAGTAGGGCTTCATTTTTGTTACCTTGTAAATCCAACACGATACCAAGGTCGATAACGATATGTTCATTTTTTAGCCGTACAGTCGTCCCATAAAGATTGAGTTCTGTTGCGCAGATTTGCGTAGGCAAGCTAATTAAATCGAGTGCTATACCGATGCGACAAGCGATATCTAATAAGTCAGGAAGAATTTTCTGTGAATGCGGCCAATGTTGTGCTGCTTGAGCTAGTACATCACGCAATTCCTGCTTAGTGCCATGACTTAAGGGCGCAATTAGACTGCTATCAGTTTTTTGTACACCTTGTGAGCGTTGTAAATCATCGAGACAATCAAAAAGATTTTGAGTATGAAATAAAACGCGCTCAGAAGAATGTGGTGGGCCATTACAAAAACCATACTCCAAATAAAACTCATCATCAATCACGGTCTCATTGATTAAGCATTTAAATTGCGTGGACTGTAAATGACTCTTAAGTTTTAAGCATTCATCATTATTGAGAGATGATAAATGCATGCGTAATAAATCGAGATATCGTGCTTTGCTTTGCTCTTCATCTACATAGCCAGGTTTAATGGAATGTAGTAAGCGCTGCATACAGTTGGTGAGTAGTTGTAAATTGGGCGGCAAACCTAAGGATTGATATTGATGATCAATTTGCTGAATGAGGGTACGTAATGTTTTTGCAGTTTGCTGTGCGGCGTCTATGTAATATCCTGCTTTAACTATGTTGGGCCAAGCGACTTCGCGTGGTTTGGGGGTGGGTTGATCAATGCGTGGTCTAACTACTGGATTGAATAGAGTGCGTTCGCTACGATGAGATGATGATAGGTTGGGCGCGGCAGACAATGCCAGACGTCTTGCTAGAGATTGCATAGAGATTCCTCAATGATAAAAGTCGATCACAATAGATCGGCAGTTATCAGTGCCATGTAACCAGTTGGTTGCAGTGATTTAGTGCAGAGGACTTTTGATGAAGACCAACAGAGTGCAGTTAAGCATAGCTAATAAAAAACAATGCTCAAGCAATAGATAGGAAAAGTAGAGAAGTCTGTAAGCTTGCATGCTGAAATATCATCAGCATGCAGGTAACGCATTATTGATAGCTACGATCGTCAGCAATCACTTTGCCATCATTCGGTAAGCTGCCAATTGCAACGAGCTGAACTTCTGCGCGAAGTTTAGTGACATCGCGTATGGAATTCACAATCGCTGCTACCAATTCAGATTTAGAACTAGGATTCTCGACTTCGCAATGCAGTGTCATGATGTCGTTCGCCATTTCACCAGTGACGACTAGGCGTGCTTTTTTGATTTCTGTATGACGACGCGCAATGTCGGCAACTTGTGAAGGATGAACAAACATAGCGCGGATTTTTGTTGTTTGATCCGCACGTCCCATCCAACCTTTAATACGCGTATTCGTGCGTCCACAAGGCGAAATGCCAGGTAAAACAGCAGACATATCACCAGTGCCAAAACGTATGAGTGGATAGTCAGGATTAAAAGATGTGATAACGATCTCGCCCACTTCACCTTCAGACACAGGATCGCCAGTACCTGGACGTACGATTTCTAATAATAGAGTTTCATCTAACACCATGCCAGGACACAGCTCACCTTGCGCTAAGGTTTCATAAGCGATGTTGCCTATGTCAGCTGAGCCATAAGTTTGCAAAACATGGCGCACACCATTTTCTTGCAACCAGTTGCGTAAGGAAGGCGGCAATGCTTCAGCGCTGACCAATGCTTTGGATAGGCTAGAAATATCAGTGCCCATTTCCTGCGCTTTTTCTATGATGATTTTTAAGAAAGAAGGCGTGCCTACATAGCCAGTGGGACGTAATAATTGCATGGCTTGCACTTGCATTTCGGTTTGACCTGTTCCTGCCGGTATCACAGGACATCCTAGTTTTTTAGCGCCACCTTCAGCCATGAGACCTGCAGGTGTGAAGTGATAAGCAAAACAGTTTTGTACGATATCGCCGCTACGTAAACCTAATGCATATAAAGGACGCGCAAAGCGCCACCAATCTTCGCCGCGACCTTCTGGATCAAAGATAGGACCGGGCGACATAAAGATTCGACTCAGTTGATTTACTGGCGTGCTGTTAAGTCCACCAAAAGGCAAAGCTGCATGTTGCAGATCTTTTAAATCAGATTTGCGCGTAACTGGACATTGCGCAAGTGCAGCGCGCGTAGTGATTTCAGCAGGTGTTACATCTTTCAGTATGGAAGCCCAGCCTGAAGTAGTTTTAGCGCGGGTAATTAAAGCAGGTAATGCAGCTAACAGTTCATGTTCACGCGTAGCAGGGTCGCGTGCTTCTAATGCATCGAGCAGATCAGACATGGCAGCCTAAAAAATAAATAGTAAGAGAAAAAACTAAGCCAGCCAGCGTTTGCGGCGGCGATAAAATTTCATATCACGAAAGCTTTTACGACCTGCACCAGAAACACCGAGATAAAATTCTTTCACATCTTCATTGGCAGCTAATTCTGAAGCAGCACCTTCCATCACAACACGACCGTTTTCTAATATGTAGCCAAAGTCGGCATAGCGTAGTGCGACGGTAGTGTTTTGTTCTGCAAGTAAAAAAGATACTTGTTCAGTGTGATTTAAATCTTTCACAATTTCGAAAATCTCTTCTACGATTTGTGGTGCTAAGCCCATGGAAGGCTCATCCAATAAAATCATAGAAGGCTTAGCCATAAGCGCACGACCAATTGCGCACATTTGCTGCTCACCACCTGAGGTATAACCTGCTTGTGAAGTGCGACGTTGTTTTAAACGTGGGAAGTAGTGATAAACCTTCTCCAATGCTTCTTTTAATTCATGACGATTAATCTTGCGAGTGTAAGCACCAGTGAGTAAATTTTCTTCTATCGTTAAATGCGCAAAACAATGACGACCTTCCATCACTTGCGACAATCCGCGACGCACTAATTCATTGGGCGTGAGTTGATCAATTCTTTCACCATTAAATTCCACACTACCTTTTGTGACATCACCGCGTTCACCACGCAGTAAAGTGGAAATAGATTTTAGTGTGGTGGATTTGCCAGCTCCATTGGCACCCATTAATGCCACGACTTTACCTCTAGGCACGTTGAGCGAGACACCTTTTAAAACCAAAATCACATGGTCATAGATGACTTCAATATTATTCACGGCGAGGATGTGTTGGGCAGTGCTCATCTCTAAATCCTGTTGTTAGGGCAATGCTGATAAATGCCGAATACTTATTCTAGTTAGCTTACGTTGTGTGATGCGAGCTTTAAAACAAAACCGCTGGATTGCATCAACCCAGCGGTTTTTATAGTTACTTTAGACAGCCAGGGGTAATCCCTTTTTCTGCTGCATATTTTGCAGATGACTCTTCTAATAATTTACGCACCAGTGCTTTATCGCCTGTGATCCAAGTCTTAGAAACAGCAACCCATTGCTTGCCATCCCACTGTACAACTTTGACAGCACCAGAACCTTCATGATCATCGCATGAGGTTTTTATAGGTGGGAACATATCAAACACACCTAATGCTTTTTGACGTGCTACATCGACATTCAGATTTTCAAATCCCCAACGTACTTGTTCGCCGGTCAGAGTTTTACCTTTGCCGTACTTGTTTTGTGCAACACGCATCGCTTCTACCATTAATACAGCAGAGGTCACGCCACGCATATACATCACATTACCAACACGATCAAGTTCTTTTAAATTGCCTTTACCTTGACCGTAGATTTTTTTACGGATGTCATCTAACACTGGATAATTACCTGGTGTAGTGAAGCTCATAGCAGCGTAACCTTTAGCTGCATCACCTGCTGGTTCAGTATCTTCTTCTGAACCTGCCCACCATACACCGATGATTTTTTCACGCGGGAAGCCATTGCGTTGCGCAGTTTTTAAACCAACTGCACTCATCACACCAAAGGTCCACATAATCACGTAATCAGGATTAGCCTGACGAATTTGCAACCATTGAGATTGTTGATCATTACCAGGTGGAGCAACCGGAATCTTAATGAGTTCAAATCCATATTTCGCAGCTTCTGCCTCTAACACCGGTAAAGGTTCTTTGCCGTAAGCAGAGTCGTGATACAGATGCACGATTTTTTTACCTTTAAGCTTATCCATACCACCGGATTTTTCTCCGAGATAAACCACCATAGCGCCTGCTTGATTCCAGTAAGTGGAGAGCAGAGGGAATACATAAGGGAAGACTTTACCGTTTGCTGCATCAGAGCGACCATAGCCCAATGTGGTCATAGGAATCTTGTCAGTGCCAACACGATCCAGAATGCCGTAAGCAATACCAGTGGACAGTGGCTCAACTAAAGAAGCACCGCCATTTTTACTTTTTAAACGCTCATAACATTCCACGCCACGTGAAGCATTGTATTCAGTTTCACATTCTTCCCAACTGAGTTTGACGCCATTAATGCCGCCATTCAAATTAGTCAGATTCATGTAGTCGATCAAGCCACCAAAAAATGAAGCACCGTTAGATCCATAAGGACCTACACGATAAGACAACAATGGCACGTACTGATCTGCCCATGCAAAGCTAGTAGCTGCGAGTAATGATGCGGCGACTAGTAAGGATTTAATGCATTTCATAAGCTCCTCCGAGGGTCAAACAAACTAAAACTAACTAACAATTTTTAAGCATGCAATTAATGCGGGAACGGCCACAAACGTAATTTTTCTTTAGAGATTTGCCAGATGCGTGCTAAGCCATGTGGCTCAACAATTAAAAAGAAAATAATCAGCGCACCAAACACCATCAATTCAAGATTTGATGCAACTGAAGTCGGTAATGAAAGAGCATGCGCAAACACATTCAAGAACACAGGTAACAAGACAATGAAGGCAGCACCTAAAAAAGAACCGAGTATGGAACCCAAGCCGCCAATAATCACCATGAATAAAATACGGAAAGATAAATCCAGGCTATAAGCTTCAGGTTCAACCGTACCCAAATAAGCATAGGCATACAGTGCACCAGCTACACCACAATAAAAAGAACTGACTGCAAAAGCGAGTAATTTTGTACGCATTAAACGTATGCCTATCACTTCCGCTGCTACGTCCATGTCACGCACTGCCATCCAAGAACGTCCTACGTTAGAACGCACCATATTTTTAGCGAGCAGTGCCATGACACTCACAATCGCGAGTACTAATAAATATTTAGAAGATGGTGAGCTAAATTCATAGCCAAACATTTCCATTTTTTGTGCAGTGATCACACCAGAAGAGCTGTAGTTAGTGAACCATTGTATTTTGGTCAATGCCCACACCACAAAAAATTGTGTGGCTAAAGTAGAGGCGGCAAGATAGAAACCACGTATACGGAGTGAAGGTAAACCAAATGCGATACCGACTAATGCGGCAGACAAACCACCCAATACAAATGCCAACAATAGTGGGATGCCAGGTATGCGCAATATAAAGTTATAAGCACTGAAAGCGCCTACTGCCATGAATGCGGCTGAACCTAAAGATAACTGACCTGCATAACCTGTCAAAATATTTAAGCCGAGTGCTGCTAGCGAAAAAATTAAAAATGGAATCAGAATCGCTGAGAAAAAATAAGCTGAAGCGAATTGCGGTATGGCGACGAATGCCAGCACTAACAGTAAAGCTATACCCAATCTATCTTGACGGAGTGGGAATATTTGACCGTCAGCTTCATAACTTGATTTAAATTGACCTGCTTCGCGGTACAGCATAGTGAAATCCTTGTTTTACTTAATGCACTTAAATTCTACGGATGATTTTTTCGCCGAATAAGCCTTCAGGGCGAACTAGCAAAAATAACAAAGCCAATACATAAGGGAACCAGCCTTCTATGCCACCGCCAACAAAAGGACCTAAATACACTTCAGCTAGTTTTTCAGTTGAACCTATGATGAGACCACCAATGATGGCGCCAGGTACTGAAGTAAAGCCACCGAGTATCAACACAGGCAAGGCTTTAAGTGCGACAAACGTTAGAGAGAATTGCACGCCATTGCGTGAGCCCCATAACAAACCAGCCACCATCGCAACAAAGCCCGCTACTGCCCACACAATGCCCCAGATATGTTGCAGTGGAATGCCCACTGCTAATGCGGCTTGATGATCATCAGCCACAGCACGCAATGCTCGACCTATCTTGGTTCGTGAAAAGAACAGTGCTAAGCACGTGACAAGAATGGCGCAGATACAAGCGGCTACCACATCAAACTTCGACACAATAATGTTGAAGTTATTCAGCAAGCTCTCCATCGGCACATCTTCGATCCCTAAATCTAAACGCTGTACTTCTGCGCCCCACATGAGTTGAGCTAAGCCTTCAATAAAAAAGCTTAAGCCTATGGTCGCCATGAAGAGTGATATTTCAGGTTGATTGACGAGAGGGCGTAGTACTATGCGCTCAATCAGCACACCTAATAAAGCCATGGTTGCAATCGTGACTAAAATTGCAAGCCACAACGGAAAGCCCCAGTGATTGACTAAAGATACGCAAGTCAGTGCTGCAAAAAATACCATTGCACCTTGCGCAAAATTGAACACGCCAGACGCTTTGTAAATTAAAACAAAGCCCAATGCGACCAGTGCATACATCACACCAGATAAGAGGCCGCCGATTAAGACCTCAAAAAAGAAATTCAGATTCATGCGTTTGCTTTCTTTGATACATCATGCATTCATTACAAAAAACATCTACCGAATAGTGTAGGCAGAGACTGCAAAGAAAATTAATGCGCTACACCGAGGTAAGCATTAATCACATCTTGATTGCTGCGTACGGCGTCCGGTGTGCCATCACCAATCTTCTTGCCATAGTCAAGAACAACCACACGATCAGAGATATCCATCACCACACCCATGTCATGCTCAATCAATACGATTGTGGTGCCAAACTGTGCGTTCACATCGAGTATGAAACGACACATATCTTGTTTCTCTTCTACATTCATACCGGCCATAGGTTCATCGAGCAAAAGAATTTGCGGTTCAGCTGCCAATGCACGACCTAATTCCACACGCTTTTGCAAACCATAAGGCAAGCGACCTACTGGTGTTTTACGTATATGTTGAATCTCAAGAAAATCGATGACTTCTTCCACCTTCACACGATGGGCGATTTCTTCTTTACGTGCAGGTCCGAGATGCAGAGCTTGCAGTAAGAAATTCGTTTTGATTTGTAGATTGCGGCCAGTCATGATGTTGTCCAACACACTCATGCCTTTGAACAGCGCAATATTTTGAAAGGTACGTGCTATGCCACTTTTTGCTGCTGCATAGGTATTCATGTCACGCAAATGCTCGCCGCGATAAATGATTTCACCTTCCTGTGGACGGTAGACACCATTGATCACATTCAACATAGAACTTTTGCCGGCACCATTTGGACCAATGATTGCGCGGATTTCATGTTCACGTACATCAAAAGAAATATCGGTGAGTGCTTTCACGCCACCGAATGAAAGTGAAATATGGCGCAAATCGAGAATTACATCACCGATTTTGCGCGTAGCTTGCTGATCCATGGCTGTCATGCTGCTTGCCTATTTGCGCTAAAAGTTTTTACATCTTTAATTTCAAGGTCGGCACTGACTTTGCCTTGACGTCCATCTTCAAATTTAACTTGTGTTTCTATGAATTGACGCGCTTTGCCTGTATAGAGCGCATCAATCAAGACAGCATATTTTTCTGCAATAAATCCACGCCGTACTTTACGTGTACGTGTAAGTTCATCATCATCGGGATCGAGTTCTTTGTGTAAAACAATGAAACGATGAATTTGCGAAGTGGCTAACAAACTATCGTTTGCTAAATCAGCATTTACTTTTTCTACACAATCCGCAATTAAGTGAATAACATCAGTTTGCGCAGCGAGATCGGCATACCCACTATAAGCAATATTGCGACGTTCAGCCCAGTTGCCCACTGCTTCCATGTCTATACAAACAAATGCATTGCAAGTTGTGCGGCCATCACCAAACGCCACAGCTTCTTTAATGAAGGGGAAAAATTTAAGTTTGTTTTCTACATACTTAGGTGCAAACATACTGCCATCTGCCATACGACCTACATCTTTAGCGCGATCAATAATTTTTAGATGACCATCTTTATCAAAAAATCCTGCATCACCAGTATGAAAATAACCTTGTGCATCGATCACTTCTGCAGTTGCATCAGGGCGTTTGTAATAACCTTGCATCAAACCAGGTGAGCGCACTAACACTTCACCATTCTCAGCGATCTTCACTTCAACACCAGCCATAGGTCGGCCTACGGTATCAAGCTTGACATCACCTGAGCGTTGCATACAGACCGTGACGCAAGTTTCCGTCATGCCGTATAACTGTTTGAGATTAATGCCAATCGAGCGATAGAAATCAAATAAATCCGGACCGATTGCTTCGCCACCTGTATAAGCCACACGTACACGTGAAAAGCCGAGTACATTTTTTAGTGGGCCATAAATTAAGATTTCACCTAAGGCATAGAGCAGTCGATCACTAATGCTGACACCATCTTTTGCATCAAGTATGCGTAAACCTGCACGACGTGCCACACCCATAAAGAAGTGAAAGAGATTGCGTTTAATCCAACCCGCATCTTCTATACGTATCATCACTTGTGTGAGTATGTTTTCATACACACGTGGCGGACCAAAATAATACGTAGGACCGATCTCACGTAAATCAGTCATCACCGTTGCGCTTGATTCAGGGCAGTTCAAACAAAAGCCTGCGATGTGCGCCATGCCATATGAGTAAAGAAAATCACCTATCCATGCTAGCGGCAAATAACACAGCATTTCATGATCAGCACCGATAGCATCGAATTCAACTAAAGTACGACCAGTTGCAATCATCGCTGCATGCGTATGACAAACGCCTTTAGGTTTGCCTGTTGTGCCGGATGTATAAAGAATAGCTGCGACATCTTGTGCTTGACCTGCAAGCACAGACTGCATAAAAAATTCTGGATGTTGTGCAGAGTAAGTGCGACCAAGTTCTTGTAATTCTTTTAAAGAGATCACACCGGCTTGTTTGTAATCGCGCATACCACGTGCATCATCATAAATAATATGTTGAATGCCAGCGACGGTTTCACGTATCTCTAACAGCTTATCAACTTGTTCTTGGTCTTCAACAATCGCAAATTGAATCTCTGCGTTTTCAAGAACGAATGCCATATCAGCAGCAGGTGCATCTTGATATAAAGGCACAGACACACCGCCACAACATTGTGCCGCCGACATGCTCCAATAAAGACAAGGTTTGTTTTCACCAATGATGGCGAGGTTCGTACCACGTGTGAATCCTAGTGACGCTAAGCCGCACGCAATTAAACGTACCTCTTCAGCAGTTTCTGCCCAGCTCGTGGTTTGCCAGATGCCTAGATATTTTTCACGAAAGGCCGGATGGTTAGGCCGTATTTGTGCATGCTGCAACAACAGTCGGGGAAAGGTATCCGCCGACATGGTATGTGTCTCCGCCATGGTGTTTCTCTTTATATCGAACTTTGTTTGAAATGCCGCTGCTTTGCTTGCGACTTTCAGTCGGCTTACAGCGCGACAGAAGTTCTTTTTATTGGTTTAAGTGAAGCAGTGCTATGCACTACTTAATGTGACGTAATGATAACGGTCTTGATGCAAATCTGGTGCTATTCGGCAGACTTTTATAAGACTTTTAATGCTGCGCTGCCGCAAGGCGCAAAGAATGAAATTGAACAATATGAAAAAATACTGGGTAACTTTTTAGGGTTATTGCGATTATCTTTTGATAACACATCGATTGCTTCAAGCTATGTGAGCCAGAGCCTTCATCCATCAATTTGTTATTGAATATGAAATAAAACTAAGATTGCAAGCAACATTCACTCACCAATAACTTACTGTGAGGTGGTGGTAAGTGCGGTCCAAGGTTGGCGCACATTCCAATCATCTCTCCATGACTCAGGCATCACTAAAGAGAGCGCACCTATGTCAGCTACCAGCTCACCCAAGCCCGCGCTTTGTAGAACAACGCCACTCGTCAGCGCAGGAAAGCGTGAATGAATTTCTTTTTCAACCAAAGGCGCTAACAAACTCGCATGATGTCGCCAGACACTACCGCCCATCAAAATACAACGCAGATCTAAAGTCGTGATCAAGTTATAAAGCCCGCGCCCTAACCATTTCGCGGCATCTTCAGCTATCGCTAAGCTAGTAGGATCACCATTGGCAGCAGCAGTAAAAATCACTTCCAAAGGTTGTTGCAAACGCTGACTTAAATTGCGACCAGAAATTAAACCTTCTAAATCACCTTGATTGCCACAGCCACATAGCGCTTGCGAAACTTCAGATAACAACATATGACCTGCATGCCCCGCATTGCCATGCTTGCCGCGTAATACATGACCATCAACACATAAACCAAAACCAATTCCCGTACTCCACGTCACATAAGCGCAATTTGATTCATCTTGAACCGCGCCAAAGTAACGTTCTGCAGTCAAGGCGGCAATGCAATCATTGTCAATCACCACATGAGCGCAGTGTTCTTGCAGAACTGAAGCTAGAGGAATAAAAGTCCAGTCATTGGGTAAATCTTCTGCTTTGGATAAGCCGCCACATAAATTAGGCGCGACTAAACCAAGCAAATTATCTTGATAAGCAAATGGTCCACAAGCACTTACACCAATGCTATTTATCTTAAAAAAATCAATGTCAGCTTGATGACAAAGAGACTGCAGCAAAGAGAGACACTGTTCGGGAATAGCGCTGGACGTGCCAGTTTTAACAGTGGGTTGAATCAAGCGATAGCGAGGACCGCTAGCATCAGCAAGTGTGACAGCAATTTTACTGCCGCCTATATCAATAGCGGCTATCCATTCAGAAGGAGAAGACATGCGGTGATGATTAATTTAATAATGCCTTGCATGAAAAATGCAGTATAAACCTGAAATCATCACCGGGTTAAGTGGTTAGAAAAATCTTAATCAAGATTCAAGAGTTGGCGTAAGTTTGTCAAGATAAGACTGAACAATCTCTAAGCGATCACTTATATGTTTGCGAAATTCATTTACATAAGTATCTTCGTTATTTGGTAGTAGTTTTAAGCTTAGAGTGAATATGGTGTCTAATTTTTGAAAATCTGTAAGATTAAGTTTATTTAAATTATTAGGAAAATTAGCGTCAAAATTCTTCAGATATTCTTCTATAAAGTCAGTGTTCATTACCATAGAAATCTTTTTCTTGGCGAAATCAATCAGATCTTGTTTTAATTTATTTGAGCTGGGATTATTGATTTGTTGAGTGATTAGTTCTTCAACTTCTATCGGTAGATTCTTGGGAATTTCTTTGAAAGCATTGCGAGCTTGGAGAATCTTGTTAAGTCTAGTTTGATTAATGACGTCTTCAAATGCATCAATAACAGTTGATTCGTCAATGCCTTGTTTTACATTAATTTTTGCAGCCATAACTGAGTATCTATTATCACTTTTAGCATTTGCATCAAAAATATTTTTAATGCGCATGGCTGCAGCTTCTTGCATTTCTTTTTGCATAAAAATTTTTTTAAACATAATTTTTATTTTTAAGAAAAAAGAATTATTTTCATTTCTGCTAAAAATAATTTTTTCATTTCCAGTAATGGGGGTGAATATTGGAAGATCGACTAATACTTTGTAATTTGAATGTGCTTGCATGGTCTGGGCTTTCTTGAAAAGTGATAACAAGAAATTCGTGCCTCAGCCTAGCCTTGTGTTCCAGAAAACATTAATTACGTATCTTTGAGGCAATTAAAAAAGCCGACGCACACTGCCGTCGGCTTTTTATTTATTCCAATAATGGTTAATACTTCTTTAAATCAATACTCTCTTCTAAAAGTAAGAGCCTTAGATCTTTCTAGATTGCCTTAAATAAACATCGCATTAAACAGTCAGTGGTTTATAACGAATACGTTTAGGTTTGGCGCCTTCTTCACCCAAGCGTTTTTTCTTATCGGCTTCATATTCCTGATAATTGCCATCAAAGAAGGTAACTTGTGAGTTGCTTTCAAAAGCCAGAATATGGGTAGCAATGCGATCTAAAAACCAGCGATCATGGGAGATCACCATGACGCTACCGGCGAATTCAAGTAAGGCATCTTCTAAAGCACGTAGTGTTTCTACATCCAAGTCATTGGATGGTTCATCCAGTAGTAAAACATTGCCACCCATGAGTAAGGTCTTGGCTAGATGTAGGCGACCACGTTCACCGCCTGAGAGATTGCCTACGATTTTTTGTTGATCACCACCTTTAAAATTAAAGCGTCCAAGATAAGCACGCGAAGGCATTTCAAAGCGACCAACGGTGAGTATGTCGGCACCTGCTGCAACATCATCAAACACGGTTTTCTTATTGTCTAAATCATCACGTGATTGATCAACCAGTGAAATTTTTACGGTTGAACCAACGACGATTTCACCACTATCCGGTTGCTCTTTGCCCGCTAGCATACGGAACAAAGTTGATTTACCTGCACCATTGGGACCAATAATGCCGACGATGGCGCCAGCAGGAATACGCATCGATAAATTATCAATCAACAACCTATCGCCATAGCCTTTGCTGACATTTTTAAATTCAATCACTTCATTACCTAAACGCTCAGCAACGGGAATAAAAATCTCCTGCGTTTCATTGCGTTTTTGGTATTCGTGTTCTGACAATTCATTAAAGCGTGCAAGACGAGCTTTGCTTTTTGCTTGGCGACCTTTAGGATTTTGTCTAACCCACTCTAATTCTTTTTGCAGTGATTTTTGACGCGCTGATTCAGTAGCTTCTTCTTGTTTGAGTCGCGCTTGTTTTTGATCTAGCCATGAACTGTAATTGCCTTTCCATGGAATGCCATGACCGCGATCCAGTTCTAAGATCCACTCTGCCGCGTTATCTAAGAAATAACGATCATGGGTGATAGCAACGACAGTACCAGGGAAGCGATGCAGGAATTGCTCTAACCAGTCAACGGATTCAGCATCAAGATGGTTAGTAGGCTCATCGAGTAAGAGCATGTCAGGCTTGGAAAGCAGTAATTGGCAGAGAGCGACGCGGCGCTTTTCACCGCCAGACAGCACGGCAATTTTTGCATCCCACGGTGGTAAACGCAGAGCATCAGCTGCCATTTCTAATTGCAAATCTAAATTGCCACCATCGCTAGCTGAAATAATCGCTTCTAGTCTGCCTTGCTCTGCAGCCAATGCATCAAAGTCTGCATCGGGTTCGGCATAAGCAGCGTAGACGGCATCAAGTTTCGCGCGGGCTTCAAAGGCTTCGCCTAAGCCACTTTCTACGGCTTGTCGTACTGTTTGCTCTGGATCGAGTTGAGGTTCTTGAGAGAGGTAGCCGATATTCAAATTCGGCATAGGGATCGCTTCACCCTCTATATCTTTATCTACTCCCGCCATGATTTTCAATAGCGTGGATTTACCTGAGCCATTCAGACCGAGTACGCCGATTTTTGCGCCTGGAAAAAAAGATAAGGAAATGTCTTTTAGGATTTGACGCTTGGGTGGGACGATTTTGCCCACGCGGTTCATGGTGTAAACGTAATTTGCCATAGTTATTAATAAATCAAAAAAAGAATCGGGATGTCATGTGAAAAATGACGCAGTAGACAAGGATACCTGATTGCTGAGTGAGTGCGATCACTGTTTGCAGAATGGTATTGAATTTCACCCAGCATCAGTGGTGAATTGAATGTATCAAGAAGAGGAACGCTAAATAAAGATACGGTTACCCAGAACATTCACATCATTTAGGATTCATCATGAAACGAACTATTGGAGGAAAACCCACATATGAAAATTTTCTACGAATACATTACCCATCACAATTAAATCCAAAGTTAAAATTTTTTTAATCTGAAAATTATTGGATACGCATTAATTTACTTTAATGCATTGTCTTCAACGAGACTTAGAATAAAAAAATAGTTTGTGAATGCTAGTCAACTTGTAAGTAAAGATATTTCTAAAGCGCTGCGTTAAAGGAACTATTACTGCATATCTAAAACATAGGGCGTACTCAATTCACTTAGAGGTAAATATGAAGCGCACGCATAGCAATGAACATCGACCACTGTTGGGGCAAAGAGCAAAAATTGAGGAAACACAATCTCGAACTAGCATACCCAATCAAGAAAATCGTCCACGCATGTACAACAGAGAGGGAATGCAAGTAAGTGGATTGGGCGCAGGAATTGTTGATAATCCACAATCAGTATTAAATCCACCTATGAATCAATTGATACCCACAAATCCTAACTCAATCATACCCACCGTATTGAGTGTTGGAATTATCGGTAATTCACAATCAGTACTAAATCATCCTATTTTTCAATTTGTATCTACAAATCCTAGCGCACTCAGACCCACAATATTGAATGTTGGCATTATCTATAATTCTCAATCAGCATTTAATCCATCTGTGAATCAATTGGTATCCACGAATGTCAGACTAGTTACTCCCAGTAGTGATGTGATAAGCCGACCACAATTCACATCGCAATTATTTCCAACTGTTATTGCGGCAATAAATAAGAATGAGCTAGAAAACGCAATCCAAATTAGTGGGACGAAGACTATAGAGGAGTTGGCTTATTTAACCGATGAGCAAGGTAATACGTTGTTGGCGCATGCAGCTGAACATGGTCATCCAAAACCAATTGAGATATTGCTCAGTAGTGTGTTAAATCCGCAGCGACTTGCGCAAATAAAAAATAATGCTGGACAGTTCGCACTCTTATTGGCTGCCAAAAATGGACATGCCAATGCAATTACGGCGTTATTAAAAGGGGTGACGAATCGACAGCAACTCGCAGAGCAGACTGATGGTCAAGGCAATTCGGCGCTACATTACGCAGCGTCATATGGTCATCCAGTAGCGATCACGGCCATACTCAGGGATGTGAGTAATGCAGCCCAATTAGCAGCGCAGCAAAATAATTTTGGCTATTCAGCATTAATGCTTGCGGCTGATAAGGGTCACGTAGAAGTAATCACATCAATATTTAGTGTAGTGAATAATCGACAGCAATTAGCCGAGCAGATAAATAATTTTGGACAGACAGTATTGATGAACGCTTTGCTCTCTGGCGCAAGTGCATTAGTCATCACAAAGATACTTGAATCTATAGAAGATCCGGAAAAATTAATTTTTCATGTGAATAATGAAGGATTAAATTCTTTTACGTATGCTTTGAAGAGGGGGCATATAGATGCAGCGATAGTACTATTTGATAAGGCAAAAGATAAAAATGCACTTTTATACAAGAAAAATAATCCGGATCATGAAACGGCAATTAAGATGATGAAGCCAGAGATTCAAAGTATTTTTTTAACAAAATTTATTAGTCTAATCATTAACTAATTTTACGGTCATCAATTTAGAACGCGCAATCAAGGCAGTCTTGATTGCGCGTTTGCATTTCTAGTCATAGAAAAATTAATCAGTGCGGTGAGTGTCGCCAGGCTTTCCATAGACTTTCTATTGAATACAATCCTAGTGCACACCAGATCAGTCCGTAACCAATGAATTTGGTTGAACTAAATGCTTCGTTGTATAAGTAAATGCCTAATAAGAGTTGTATGGTGGGGCCTATGTATTGCAGTATGCCGACGAGTGAAAGTGGTATGCGTCGTGCGCCGTAAGCAAATAATAAAAGTGGTATCGCGGTTACAGGTCCTGCTGCAATGAGTAACAAGCTGGTGTTGATTCCTGCGTTAACAAAAGCATGGGAAGAACCGCTCTCTGGTAAAAGTAAAAATAATGCTGAGAGTGGCAACATGACTAAGGTTTCTAGTGTGAGACCTTCTAATGCGCCCAGGGATGCTGTTTTACGCAATAAGCCATATAGCCCAAAGGTAAAAGCGAGCGTTAAACCTATCCAAGGTAATTGACCTGCACTGATGGTTAACCAAGCGACACCTGTGGCTGCTAAGCCTACGGAAATCCACTGCCAGAGTCGTAGGCGTTCGCCTAACATGACGCCGAATAAAACATTAAAGAGTGGGGCGATGAAATAGCCTAGCGATGCATCAACGATGCGATCGTGATTAATAGACCAGATATAGACTACCCAGTTGATTGCCAGCATGCTTGCGCTTGCAATAAATGCTGCTGTAATACGGGGATTTTTTTTGATGTTGGTAATCCAGTACCATTGATGACGCACGGTGAGTATCAATGCGAGCATGACGAAAGACCAAAAAACGCGATGCGATAAAATTTCTAGCGGTGGGATGGCTTTAAGGGTTTTTAAATAAAGTGGAAACACGCCCCACATAAAAAAAGCACAACCAGCACTCAAGACTCCAGCCAACATCTGTGATGCCACCTTTCAGGTGTTGAACATTCCAAGGTATCTCGCTGTGCTAGTTTACTAATGTCGTAAACAAAGCAGCAGCGAGAATGAATTACATGCTACGTCGATACTGGCCACCGACTTCAAACAAGGCATCGGTGATTTGTCCTAAAGAGCAAACACGTACAGCATCCATTAATTTTGCAAAGACATTGTCATCATCAATCACAGCTTGTTGTAATGCTGCCAGAGCTGGGCCGGATGCCTTGCTATGCAGCGCATGAAAGTCTTCTAAGCGTTTGAGTTGCGATTGTTTTTCATCATCGGTAGAGCG
>JACCDY010022812.1_pt1 | contig 18812 bp, 19 predicted proteins | sample 7446391 | NCBI WGS metagenome assembly JACCDY01 (sample SAMN15323451, study PRJNA562643) | freshwater metagenome | isolation source: river surface water | place: USA:Blue River Watershed | collected 2017-08-18
CGCCACCATGCTGATCGCTGTGCCGACCGGCGTGAAAGTGTTCAACTGGATCGCCACCATGTGGCAGGGTTCGATGAGCTTCGAATCGCCGATGCTGTGGGCCATCGGCTTCGTCTTCGTGTTCACGATGGGCGGCTTCACCGGCCTGATCTGCGCAATGACCCCGATCGACATCCAGCTGCAGGATACCTACTACGTGGTGGCGCACTTCCACTACGTGCTGGTGGCAGGCTCGCTGTTCGCTCTGTTCGCAGGCTTCTACTACTGGGGCCCGAAGTGGACCGGCTTCATGTACAACGAGACCCGCGGCAAGATCCACTTCTGGGCTTCGATGATCTCGTTCAACGTGACCTTCTTCCCGATGCACTTCCTGGGTCTGGCGGGCATGCCGCGTCGTTATGCTGACTATGCTGCGCAGTTCACCGACTTCAACATGATCGCAACCATCGGCGCGTTCGGCTTCGGCCTGTCGCAGGTGTACTTCCTGCTGTTCGTGGTGCTGCCGTCGATCCGTGGCGGCGAGAAGGCCGCGACCAAGCCTTGGGATGGCGCAGAAGGCCTCGAGTGGACCGTGCCGAGCCCGGCGCCGTTCCACACCTTCGAGACCCCGCCGGTCGTGAAGTAATCTGAAGTTCCGGTAATTCGGAAACTGATGCAACAAAGCCGGCGGCTTCGGCCGCCGGCGAAACAAAGTTCCAATGTCTGACCAGAAGAAACCAGGGAACCTGCGCACCGCGCTGATTCTGTTGTCCGTCGCGGTGGCATTTTTCCTCGGCGTGATCATCAAGCAATCGCTGCTGCGCTGAGGGCCGGATGAGCGACGTACAGGACGCGCGCCAGCAATCGGGGCGCCGCGGGCGCAAGAATGCGCGGATGCTCGGCAAGTTGTTGCTGATCGCCGTGCTGATGTTCGGTTTTGGTTATTCGTTGGTACCGCTGTACAAAAAGATTTGTGAGCTCACCGGCATCAATGTGCTGGCCGTTCAGGAAACCCTGAACAACAAGACGGCCAACACCCAGGTGGATACCAGCCGGACCATCACCGTGGAGTTCGATGCGAACACCACCGGTCCCTGGCGGTTCAAGCCTGCAGTCGCAAGCCTGCAGGTGCACCCGGGCGAAATGGCGCAGGTGATCTACGAAGTCGTGAATACGCAGGGCAGGGCCATGGAAGCGCAAGCGATCCCGAGCTATGCCCCGCAAGAGGCGGCGCAGCACTTCAAGAAACTGGAATGCTTCTGCTTCAAGCAACAGACCCTCGGGCCGAAAGAAGCGCGGCAAATGCCGGTCAGCTTCTACATCGATCCGGCGTTGCCGAAGAATGTCAAGACGATCACGTTGTCGTACACGTTCTTTGAAGTCGGCGCGAAAAAGGGAAGCTAGGAGCGCGTCATGGATGATTTGAAACAGGCGACCCAGCGACAGATGTCGTTTGGCCAGACGGTGAAAGCAGTGCTGTGGTCCTTCTTTGGCGTGCGCAAGAACAGCGCCTACGAAGAAGATACGCAAAAGCTCAATCCGCTGCACGTGATCATTGCCGGCATCGTTGCCGCAGTGCTCTTCGTGATCGGCCTGCTGATGGTTGTGAAGTTGGTAGTAGCTGGATAATCTTTAATCAGGGGAAGTAGATGAGTACTCAACAAGGCCACGCGCCCTATTATTTCGTTCCCGGTCCGTCACAGTGGCCGGTCCTGATGGGCACGGCCATGCTGGCCACCATGATCGGTGCGTCGGGCTGGGTCAATGGCCTCGGCTGGGGCAAGCCTCTGAACATCGTCGGCATCATCGCCGCCCTGTTCATTTTGTATAACTGGTTCGGCGACGCGATCGCTGAATCCGAAGGTGGCCTGTACAACGCCCGCATCGATACCTCGTATCGCTGGAGCATGAGCTGGTTCATCTTCTCCGAAGTGATGTTCTTTGGTGCTTTCTTCGGCGCGCTGTTCTACGCCCGTGCGATCACGATGCCGTGGCTGGCCGACCTGGACCACAAGCTGCTGTGGCCTGACTTCGCTGCCGTCTGGGGCAACACCGGTCCGGCAGGTACCATCGAGAAGTTCGAGACCATGGGCCCGTTCCCGATCCCGACCATCAACACCGCACTGCTGCTGACCTCGGGCGTGACGCTGACCATTTCGCACCATGCCCTGCGCGCCAGTGAGCGCAGCAAGGCCGCGTTGTGGCTGTTCGTCACCATCCTGCTGGGCGCAACCTTCATGGGCTTCCAGGCTTATGAATACATGCATGCCTACCATGAACTGAACCTGAAGCTGACCTCCGGCATCTACGGCTCGACCTTCTTCATGCTGACCGGTTTCCATGGCTTCCACGTGACCATGGGCGGCATCATGCTGTCTGTCGTGCTGTATCGCCTGATGAAGGGCCACTTCACGGCTGACCACCACTTCGCCTTCGAAGGCGCCGCCTGGTACTGGCACTTCGTCGACGTCGTCTGGCTCGGTCTGTACGTCGTCGTGTACTGGATGTAATCGGTACCCGCCAAAGAAGAAGCCGCACTTCGGTGCGGCTTTTTTCATGGGGCGGAGCATGTTGCACGCATGTCCAGCACTCAGCCTCATCGTCGGCGGTCCGGCCGGTGTGCCGGCGTGCGGGATTTAATAGATAATCCCGGTCGGCTGTATCAAGCCCATCCGGTGCATCACCAGCAGCAGGATGAACAGTGCAATCGAGAAGCCGACCCGAAATGCGAGCGCTTGCACGGTGCGATTGCTGCGGCCCTTGTCACGCATCAGGAACACGAGCGCCGAACCGAGGCTGCCGATGATCAGGATGAAGGCGATGGCGACAAAGATTTTCATTCGGAATTCCATGGCCGGACGCGCCGGCATAACGCGGTCAAGCGCCGCTAATTGAACCAATACCCTCGATTGTAATGCCTGTGATGCGACTGCCCATCCGCCTGCGCTGGATACCCCTGATCGCGACGGCGCTGGTCGTCGCGACGGGTATCTCGCTGGGCAACTGGCAAACGCGCCGTGCTGAGGAGAAGCTCGCCATCGAGCAGGCAATCGTCGAGCGCAGCAAGCTCGCACCGATCGCGGCCGCCAGCCTCAAGCCCGGCCAGCAGCCGGAAGAATTCCGGCGCGTGAATGCCGAGGGTGAATTCCTCGCCGACTGGCCTTTGTACCTCGAGAACCGCCCGCACGGCGCGCAGTCCGGCTTCTACTTGCTGATGCCGCTGCGGATCGCCGACAGCGGCGACATCGTGCTGGTCGCGCGGGGCTGGTTCCCGCGCGATCCGGCCGATCGGACGCGCATCCCGGACGTCGCCGTGCCCAAGGGCCGGCAGCACATCGAAGGCGGCGTGCGCAGCCATGCGACGCGCGTGATGCAGCTGGGCGAGGCCTCGGCCGTCAAGCCCGGCGCCCTGTTGCAAAACATTGACCCGGCCGCATTCGCGGCCGCCAGCGGCCTGCATGTCCACGCTTTTATAATCGAGCAGCGCAATGACACGCACGATGGCCTCGTGCGTGACTGGCCGGCACCGTCAGCCGGCGTCGACAAACACCGCGGCTACGCGTTCCAGTGGTATGCACTGGCTGCCGTGGCTTTCCTGTTTTACCTGATCACGGGAATTCGAAGTGCACGCAAACGAAATGAACAAGCCTGATCCCGCCAACCCGCCCGCCGCACCGGCACCGGCCGAGGTCAAGCGCCGCACCAACTGGACGCTGTTCCTGGTGCTGGCCGTCTGCGCGGCGCCGATCATGTTGTCTTACCTGACCTATTACGTGATCAAGCCGCAGGCGCGCAACAACTATGGCGAACTGATCGACCCCCGCAATTACCCGATCCCCGACCTCGGGGCGACCACGCTCGACGGCAAGCCGGCCTCGCTGAAGGACTACGCAGGCAAATGGCTGATGCTGCAAGCCGATGTCGCCGCCTGCGCCCAGCCCTGCACCGAGAAGCTGTACTGGCAACGCCAGCTGCGCCTCGCGCAGGGCAAGGAAATGGAACGGGTCGAGCGCGTCTGGCTGGTACTCGACGATCAGCCGATCGCTACCGAATTGATCAAGGAGTATGACGGTACCCGCATCCTGCGCGTCGATGCAAAAAAGCTGGCGGCCTGGCTGCCGGTGCCGACGGGCGGCAATGTGGCTGAGCACCTCTACATGATCGACCCGCTGGGCAATCTGATGATGCGTTGGCCGAAAGCGCCTGATGCCAACAAGATCAAGAAAGACATCATCAAGTTGCTAAAGGCGTCGAGCATCGGCTAAGCGGCCAGTTCTGGACGGCCAGCGCCGACCGGCGCGGGCCTATGCCTCTCGACACCTGATCTGACCACTTTGGATTCAACGACCATGCTGCTATTACTTGCGGTAAAGGCGCTGCTGGTGGCCACCGTGCCACTGACCATCGTCTACCTGTCGCGCGGCACCGACCGCTATCGCAAGCTGGCGTGGGTGATGGTGTTCTTTACCTTCGATTTGATCGTGTTTGGCGCCTTCACGCGGCTGACCGATTCCGGCCTCGGTTGCCCCGACTGGCCCGGCTGCTACGGTGAAGCCAATCCCTTCCTTGCGCACGAAGACATCAGCGCGGCAGAGGCTGCCATGCCGACGGGGCCCGTGACCGTGTTCAAAGCCTGGATAGAAATGATCCACCGCTATCTGGCGATGGCCGTCGGCTTGCTGATCATCGTCACGCTGGTGGCATCCATCCGTTTATGGCAGCGTGAACGGCAGCCACGTCACGCGCCGCAGTTGCCTGCGCTGTTGCTACTGTTCGTCTGCGTGCAGGGCGCGTTCGGCGCATGGACCGTCACCCTGAAGCTGCAACCCGTCATCGTCACCACACACCTGCTGCTGGGCATGTCCTTGCTGGCGCTGCTGGCCTGGCACGCGATGCGCCAGAGCGAGTTCCCTGGCGTGGCGGCTGCCGCGTCCCGTCTTCGCCTGGCGGCGGCCATTGCCTTGGCCGCCGCCTTCGTGCAAGTGGCGCTCGGTGGCTGGGTCAGTACCAACTACGCAGCGCTGGCCTGCGGCAGTTTCCCGCTGTGCCGTGGCGAACTGATGCCGGTCATGGACTTTGCGCATGGCTTCACACTGTGGCGCCACCTCGGCATGACTGCTGGCGGCGATTACCTGCCGTTCGAGGCGCTGGTGGCGGTGCATTGGGTGCATCGCTGCTTTGCGCTGGTGGTGCTGGCCTTGGTTGGCTGGACGGCGTGGCGCGCGGCATCCATTGACGGCTTGCAGAGGCTCGGACGCCTGCTGTTGGGACTGATTGCGCTGCAGTTCTGTTCCGGCATCGCGACCGTTGTTTTCAACTGGCCGCTGGCGCTGGCCGTGCTGCATAACGCCGGCGCGGCGCTCTCGGTGCTGTTGCTCGTCATGCTAAACTATCGCCTCTCCCTGCATCCGGCGAGCACAGGCGCAGCCTCCCGGACCACGCTGTCTCCCGCCTGAGAATTCCCGTTTCATCCATGACGACCCTCACTGCCCAGCCGAACCGTATCGCCCAGTATTGGGCGCTGACCAAGCCGCGTGTCACGCAGCTGGCGGTGTTCTGCGCCGTGATCGGCATGTTCCTCGCCGTGCCCGGCCTGCCCGACTGGCGCGTACTGATCGCGGCCACCATCGGCATCTGGCTGCTGGCCGGCGCGGCATTTGCCGTCAACTGCCTGGTCGAACGCGAGATCGATGCGCGCATGGCACGCACCGCGCGCCGCCCGTTGGCCAGCGGCGAGATCACCGTGCCGCAGACGCTCGTTTTCTCCGGCATCATCGGTGGCATCGGCATGTGGGTGCTTTACACGCTGGTCAACCCGCTGACCATGTGGCTGACGTTCGCGACCTTCGTCGGCTACGCGGTCATCTACACCATCATCCTCAAGCCGGCGACGCCGCAAAACATCGTCATCGGCGGCCTGTCCGGCGCAATGCCGCCGGCACTGGGCTGGGCTGCGATTGCCAACGATGTGCCGATGCAAGCGTGGATTCTGGTGCTGATCATCTTCATCTGGACCCCGCCGCATTTCTGGGCGCTGGCCATGTATCGCCGTGATGACTATGCAAAGTCGGGCTTGCCGATGCTGCCGATCACGCATGGCATGGAGTTCACGCGCTTCCATGTCTGGCTGTACACGATCGCGCTGTTCGCGACCACCATGCTGCCGTTTGCGGTGCGCATGAGTGGCCTGCTCTACCTCGCCTCGGCCGTCGTGCTGGGCGCGATCTTCCTGTGGTATGCCTGGCGGTTGTGGAAGCACTATGACGACCTCGTCGCGCGCAAGACCTTTGCTTTTTCGATCATCTACCTGTCGCTGCTGTTCGCGGCATTGTTGATCGACCACTATATCCCTTACTGATCTTCATTCTAAGGAGAACAGCATGCGCAAGCAGCTGATGCGCTGGAGTCGCGTACTGGTTTGCGCGATCGCCTGTTCGATGGCGACAGTCGCCTGCGACAACAAGCCACCGGTACCGAAAGCGGCCTTCAACAGCACTGACGTGACTGGCATCGATTATGCACAAGGCTTCGAGCTGACCGATCACACCGGGCAGAAGCGCACGCTGGCCGATTACACAGGCAAGATCGTCGTCGTATTTTTCGGTTTCACGCACTGTCCGGACGTATGCCCGACGACATTGGCTGAAATGGCGGCAGTGAAAAAAGAGCTGGGCACCGACGGCGACAAGTTGCAGGTATTGTTCGTCACCGTTGATCCGGAGCGTGACACGCAGCAGGCGCTGGCCGACTTCGTGCCCGCCTTCGATCCCAGCTTTGTCGGTTTGTACGGCAGCACCGAGCAGACGATGAAGCTGCAAAAGGACTATAAGCTGTTCGTGCAGAAAGTGGCCAACAAGCAGGGGGGCGGCTACAGCGTCGACCATACGGCGGGCAGCTATGTGTACGATGCGCAAGGGCGCATCCGCCTGTTCGTGCGTAGCGGACAGGGCCCGCAGGCCATACTGCACGACATCAAGCTGATCCTGGCCGGCGCATGATCCGGCGCAGTCGTCCCGTCGGCCCATAAAAAAAACGCGTCCCGAGGGACGCGTTTTGTTTTCCGGCGGCGGCTAATGCATCGCTGCTTATTGGTAGGCGGCGAGTGCAGCTTTCATCTTCTTCATTGCCGCCGACTCGATCTGGCGAATGCGCTCGGCCGATACGCCGAACTCGTCAGCCAGCTCATGCAGGGTCGCACCCGAGCCATCGTCATTCGCCAGCCAGCGCGCCTCGACGATACGGCGCGAACGCGCATCCAGTTGCGACAGCGCCTGCTCCAGGCCTTCGGACTGCAGGCGATCGTACTGGCGCGCCTCCAGCACCTTCAGCGGCTCCGAATGCTCGGCCGACAGGTAAGCGATCGGCGAGAACTTGTTGTCGTCATCGTCGTCGCTTGGTGCTTCCAGTGCGACGTCGCGGCCCGACATGCGGGTTTCCATCTCGATCACTTCTTCGCGCTTGACGTTCAGCGTCTGCGCCAGCTGGTCGACCTGTTCCGGCGACATCGCGTCGAGGCTGGTCTTGTGGCTGCGCAGGTTGAAGAACAGCTTGCGCTGCGCCTTGGTCGTGGCCAGCTTTACCATGCGCCAGTTGCGCAGGATGTATTCGTGGATTTCGGCCTTGATCCAGTGCATCGCATACGAGACCAGGCGCACGCCCTGTTCCGGGTCAAAGCGCTTGACGGCCTTCATGAGGCCGACGTTGCCTTCCTGGATCAGGTCGGCATGCGGCAAGCCATAGCCGAGATAGCCGCGCGCGATCGACACCACCAGTCGCAGGTGCGACAGGATCAGCTGTTGCGCGGCGGCCAGGTCGCCTTCATCGCGCAGCTTGCGGGCGTGCGCAGTCTCTTCCTCCTGCGACAGCATCGGCAGGCGGTTGACCGACGAGATGTAGGCATCCAGGTTGCCCAGGTTGCCCGAAAAACCGAGAGCCAGTGCCGAGCGACCAGCCGGCACAAGTGCAGACGATGCGGACATAGCTGTCATTGTTTCTCCTGTATGGGACTCGGGGGACGCCATCCATGGCAGTCCCGACAGATCAATATTAGCACTCTCGCGTGTCGAGTGCTAATCCCGGCGATGAAACGGGAAAGTCGGTTGAATGAACAGGGATGTTTGTCAGACCGGCAACAGCGGGAAAAGTGCCAGCACCGGCGGGAAGTCCGGCCTGCGGTTCGTAAAGTCCGTCAACAAGGGGCCGACCAGACCCGCCCCCGGCGTTTGCCGGGGGTGGAACGGGGCCTCGGGGGTGGCGCGCGGGAAAACGTCGGGTCATTCGGCGCTGCGCAGTGCGCGACGCACCGACAGCGCCGCGCCCAGCACGCCCAGCGCAGCACTGGCGGCGAGCAGCCCGGCCACTGTCTGGGCATTCAGCGGCTGCAGCAGGAAGGCCGAGCCATACAGGCTGGCCAACTGGCCGACCGAGGTATTGAGCAGCGCCAGCGCGCCCACCACGGCCAGCAACGCCAGCGCGCCGGCGGCCAGCCCCAGCACCCCGCCCATGTAGTAGAACGGCCGGGCGACAAAGGCATCGGTCGCGCCCAGCAGCCGCGCGACACCGATTTCCTCGTGCTGGGTCACGATCTGCAGGCGGATCGTGTTGAAGACCACGGCCAGCACCACGCCGCACAGCGTCGCCGCCAGCAATGCCAGCACCGACGAGGCCAGCTGCAGCAGCGCCGCCAGCCGCTTGACCCAGGCCGCATCCAGCTGCACGGTCTCGATGCCCGCGACCTGTTGCAGCGCGGCCGCGAGTTTTTCGATACGTGCCGGCGCCGCGGCATCGTCGCCCTCGCCATGGCCGGCGCCGGCGATGCGCACCACGTAGGCATCGGGCAAAGGATTGCTGCCCAGCGCCGCCACCACGTCGCCGAGTCCGGCGCGCGCTTTCATCGCGTCCAGCGCCTTTTCGCGCGGGATGTAGTCGAGTTTGGCCGATACGCCGGCCTGTTTCGCAGCCAGCCGAATGTCATCGGCAATCGCCTGCGCGCGGTCGCGCGCCACATCGGTGGCCAGGAATACGCTGATCTCGGGTTCGACCGCCAGTTCACGCGACACCGGCCGCAAGTTCTCCAGCAAGGTCAGGCCAGCCAGCGGGAGCATCAGTGCCAACGCAATCACCAGTACGTTGAAGCCAAAGCTGCCCGGCATGCTGCGGATGCGTGCCATGGCGGCACTTAGGGCCATCGAATGTTCGCGGATCCAGGTCTTCATGCGCCCACCTCGCTGCTGGCGTCGTGCATGGCGACGACCTTGCCGTGTTCAAGCAGTACCACGCGGTCGGCCCGCTGCAGCAGGCGCTCGTCGTGGGTGGAGATGATGCAGGTCACGCCAGCGGCGTTGAAGGCCTGCAGCATGTCGAGCACCACGCGCGCGCTCTCGCGGTCGAGGTTGGCGGTCGGCTCGTCGGCCAGGATGATGCGCGGCTTGTGCACCACGGCGCGCGCGATCGACACGCGCTGCTGTTCGCCGCCGGACAGCGCCTGCGGCGGCAGGTCGCCCTTCGCCGCCAGTCCGACGCGGTCGAGCGCGACTTTCGCGCGTTGCGCGGCTTCGGCCGGCGTCGCGCCGCCGACGACCAGCGGCATCATCACGTTCTGCAGCACGCTGCGGTCGTTCAGCAGGCGGTGTTGTTGCAGGATCAGGCCGAGCTTGCGGCGCAGGTAAGGCAGCGTCGCACGGTTGAGCTTGCGCATGTCCTGCCCGCTGACCAGCAGTACGCCGCCGGTAGGGCGCTCGATACCGGCGATCAGCTTCAGCAGCGTTGATTTACCGGCGCCTGACGGGCCGGCCAGGAAGACCAGTTCGCCCTCATTGATATCGAGGGTCACGTCGGCCAGCGCCGGGACATTGCCCGGGTAGGTCTTCGAGACGTGGGAGAAAGAAATGATGGACATGGGCGATCAGCCTCGTTGAGCCTTCTTCTTCAGGGATGGGGTCAGCCTAGCAAGGCATCGACAAATTCTTCGGCAACGAAGGGCTGCAAGTCGTCGATGCCTTCGCCGACGCCGATGAAATACACCGGCACGGCGCGCTGCTTGACGATCGCGGCCAGCACGCCGCCCTTCGCGGTGCCATCGAGCTTGGTCACCACCAGGCCCGTGAGCGACAGCGCATCGTCGAAGGCCTTGACCTGCGCCAGCGCGTTCTGGCCGGTGTTGCCGTCGATGATCAGCAGCACCTCGTGCGGTGCGGTGTCGATCGCCTTGCCAACCACGCGCCGCACCTTCTTCAATTCATCCATCAGGTGCAGCTGCGTCGGCAGGCGGCCGGCGGTATCGATCATCACCACGTCGGCGCCGCGCGCACGGCCGGCTTGTACCGCATCAAAGGCCACGGCTGCCGGGTCGCCCGATTCTTGCGCGATCACGTCCACGCCATTGCGCTGGCCCCAGATCGCCAGCTGCTCGCGCGCGGCTGCTCGGAAGGTGTCGCCGGCGGCCAGCAGTACCTTCTGGCCATGTGCCTGCATGTGCTTGGCCAATTTTCCGATGGTGGTGGTTTTGCCGGCGCCATTGACGCCCGCGATCATCATCACCAGCGGTTGTTCGCGACCGAGCACCAGCGGCTTTTGCAGGGGCTGAAGCAGGTCGATCATCAGGGCGCGCAATGCCGCCTTCACCTGTGCCGTCTCGGCAAGCTTTTCCTGCTTCACTTTCGTCTTCAGCGCATCGAGCAGGTACTGGGTGGCCTCGACGCCGGCGTCGGCCATCAGCAGCGCGGCCTCCAGTTCGTCGTACAGGTCGTCATCGATCTTCGTGCCGGTGAACAGCGTCGCAATGCCGGACGAGGTGCGCGACAGGCCGGCCTTCAGGCGGCCCAGCCAGGACGACTTCTTGGCCGCTGCGGCGGCCGGGTCGGCGTCCTGGTCGGCTGGGGAGCGCACGATATCCGCGGCGTCCGTTGCGGCATGAGCCTGGTCAGCCCGGGCAACAGCGGGCGCCGTGCCCGCAGACAGGCCGGCCGACGCATCGGTCTGGGCTGGCTGGGCGATTTCGGGCGCTGGAGCGGGCGCGGCGGTGGGTTCTTTGGGTTTGCGCTTGAAGAAACTAAACATCGTGGCCCGGGGCTGCGCTGCGAGGAAAAAAATTGGCGGCTACAATCCGGCGGCTGGGGTCAACAGACCACGCAGCGTCGAAGCAGCATTTTCATTCGTGTGTGACCCGTGATTTTAACAGAGCCATGACCATGATTTTCCGCCCCGGATCGCTGGTGCTTGCCAGCTTGTTCAGCCTCCTGAATCTCCTGAGCCTGGCGCTGCTGCCGGCCGGCAGTGCCACCGCCGGCCCTGCGGCGCAGGAATTCCATTTGTCCAATGGCATGAAGGTCATCGTGAACGAAGACCACCGTGCGCCGACCGTCGCGCACATGGTCTGGTATCGCGTCGGCAGCATGGACGAACAGAACGGCGTGACCGGCGTTGCGCACGTGCTGGAGCACATGATGTTCAAGGGAACGAAGCAGCTCAAGCCTGGCGAGTTCAGCGAGCGGGTAGCCAAACTGGGCGGCCGCGAGAATGCGTTCACCAGCAAGGATTACACCGCCTACTTCCAGCAAGTCGAAAAGAGCCGGCTGGAAAAAGTGATGGCGCTTGAGGCGGACCGCATGCACAACCTGACCATGGATGCGGCCGAGTTCGGCAAGGAGATCCGTGTCGTGATGGAAGAGCGCCGGCTGCGCACCGACGACCAGCCGCTGTCGCTGCTGAACGAGGCGATGCATGCGACCGCCTGGGTTGCCCATCCCTACCGCAATCCTGTCGTCGGCTGGATGGACGACCTGCAAAACATGAAGGCCAGCGACGCCCTCGACTGGTATCGCCGCTGGTATGCGCCCAACAACGCGACGCTGGTGGTGTCCGGTGACGTCGACGCAAAACAAGTGCTGGCGCTGGCGCAGAAGCATTTCGGCCGCATCCCTTCCAAGCCCTTGCCGGTGACCCGGCCGCAGCAGGAGCCGCTGCAAACCGGTGTCAAGCGCGTGACCGTGAAGGCACCCGCAGAGAACCCTTACCTGATGCTGGCCTGGAAGGTGCCCAAGCTCAATGACGTCGAAAAAGATCACGAGACCTTCGCGCTCGAAGTGCTGGCGGCAGTGCTCGACGGCTATGACAATGCGCGCCTGCCGGCGCGGCTGGTACGCACCGAGCGGCTGGCGAATTCGGTTGATGCGGGCTATGACGGCATGGAGCGCGGGCCGGTGATGTTCGTGATGTCGGGCGAGCCCACGCAGGACACGACCATCGACAAGCTGGAAGCGGCATTGCGTGCCGAGGTCGCGCGCGTCGCCGACGAGGGCGTGTCGGCGCAGGAATTGCGGCGCGTGAAAGCCCAGCTGATCGCCAGCCAGGTCTACAAGCGCGACTCGGTTTTCGGGCAAGCGATGGAGATCGGCACCATGGAAATGGCGGGCATTTCGCACAAGCAGATTGACCGCATCATCGAGCGCCTGTCGGCCGTCACCCCCGAACAAGTGCAGGCCGTGGCACGTAAATATTTTTCCGATGACCAGCTGACTGTCGCAACGCTGTCGCCGTTGCCGATGTCAGCACAGGCGACCCGACCGGCCAGCGTGCCCGGCCTGCGGCACTGACGGGAGCGCCCCATGTTCAGAATCACCAAGACCACCATGTCCTTCACGTCCGCCCTTGCGCGCCTTTTGCCTCGCCTGCGCGCCGCCGCTTGCGGTACCATCGTCGCGCTTGTCACCGCAGCGGGACCCGCTCAGGCGGCGCTCAACATCCAGCACTGGACGCTGGACAATGGCGCGCGTGTCTATTTCGTCGAAAGCCACACAATTCCCATTCTCGACGTCAGCATCGAGTTCGATGCCGGCAGCCGTCGCGACCCGGCCGGCAAGGCCGGCCTGTCCTCGCTGACCCATGCGATGCTGGCGCGTGGCCTGCGGCAGGCGACGCTGCCCGACGGTCGCCATGAAGCGGCGATGAGCGAGGCCGAAATCTCCGATGCGCTCGCCGACGTGGCCGCGCAACGCGGTGGCGGCGCGGCCACCGATCGCGCCGGCATGTCGATGCGCACGCTGGTATCGCAGGGCGAGCGCGACGTGGCCGTCCGCATGCTCGCGCGATTGCTGGCGCAGCCCAACTTCCCGGCCGACCTGTTTGCCCGTGACAAAGCGCGCACCGTATCGGCGATCCGTGAATCGCTGACCAAGCCCGAGTCGATTGCCAGCAAGGCGTTCTGGCGCCTCGCCTATGGCAACCATCCTTACGGTGTCGAGGCGACGGTGGCGTCGGTCGAGGCCATTACGTGTGACGACCTGCAAGCCTTCCATCGCGCGCACTATGTGACTGGCACCGCAGTGATCTCGATGATCGGCGATATTTCGCGCGCGGAAGCCGAGGCGATTGCACGCGAATTGACAGTGCGCCTGCCGGCCGCGGCGCCGGATGGCAAGCCGCTGCCAGCCTTGCCCGAGGTGACGCTGCCACTGCGCGCGGAAGAGCGCATCCCGCACCCGGCATCGCAATCGCACATTCTGGTCGGCATGCCTGCGCTATCGCGTGGCGATCCGGATTTTTATGCGCTGACGGTCGGCAATTACATCCTCGGTGGCGGCGGCTTCGTGTCGCGCCTGACCAAGGAGGTGCGCGAGCAACGCGGGCTGGCGTACAGCGCCTACAGTTATTTCAGCCCGATGCTGCAGCAGGGCCCCTATCAGGCCGGTCTGCAGACACGCAAGGATCAAAGCGATGAGGCCTTGCAGGTCGTGCGCGATAGCATTGCGAAGTGGCTGCGCGACGGCCCGACGCAAGCCGAGCTGAAAGCGGCGAAAGACAACCTGATCGGCGGTTTTGCGCTGCGTATCGACAATAATCGCAAGATCCTCGACAACATCTCGGTGATCGGCTATTACCAGTTGCCGCTGGATTATCTCGACACCTGGACGGATAAAGTCGCGAAAGTCACGGTCGCCGATATCCGTGCCGCTTTTGCGCGCAAGCTGGCGATGGATCGCATGGTGACCGTCATCGTTGGCGCCGAGACGAAGGATGCAAAAGCCGGGACGGTCGGCACCGCAACCACGGATTAACCAGGAAAGCTTCTTTTGAAAAAACAAAGCCCGGCCCGGCACGCGGGAGCGCCCCGGCAGGTGCGCATTATCGGCGGTGACTGGAAGCGCACGCCGTTGCCGGTGCCCGAGCTCGAGGGCCTGCGCCCGACCCCGGACCGGGTGCGCGAAACGGTGTTCAACTGGCTCGAGCACCTGCAACAGCGCAATTGGACGGGCCGCCATTGCCTGGACTTGTTCGCCGGTACCGGCGCGCTCGGTTTCGAGGCGGCCAGCCGGGGGGCAGCCGCTGTCACGATGGTTGAGTCCCATCCGGCTGCCATCCGTCAATTACAGGCTACCTGCGACAAATTGCAGGCAACGGCGATCAACGTGCTTCGAGGCGATGCGTTGCGGCAGTTGGCTTCCCTGTCCGGGCCCTATGACCTGATCTTCCTCGACCCGCCGTATGGGCTGCACTTGCTGCCCGAAATGCTGCCGCGTTGTGGCCGCTTGCTGCGTCCGGGCGGGCTGGTCTATGCTGAGTCCGACCAGCCGTTTGCCGAGCCGCGTGCCGACTGGCTGCAGGGCTGGCAAGTGGTGCGGGCCGACAAGGCCGGGCAAGTATGTTTTGGCCTGTTGATGCTTGATGACAATGGCGTTAATTAAGGCATAATTCGCCTTCCTCGAGACAGGGCAGGCAAAGATCTTGCCCGTAATAAAGAACCCAAAGGGACAGCACCATGGTCACAGCTGTATATCCCGGTACCTTCGATCCGCTGACGCGTGGTCATGAAGACCTGGTGCGCCGGGCATCCGGCCTGTTCGACAAGCTCATCGTCGGCGTCGCCGACAGTAAAGCCAAGCGCCCTTTCTTCACGATGGAAGAGCGGCTCGATATCGCACGCGAAGTGCTGGGCCACTATCCGAATGTCGAGGTCGAAGGTTTTTCCGGCTTGCTGAAAGATTTCGTGCGCACCCATGAGGCCCGCGTCATCGTGCGCGGCCTGCGCGCGGTGTCCGACTTCGAATACGAATTCCAGATGGCCGGCATGAACCGCTACCTGTTGCCGGATGTCGAAACCCTGTTCCTGACCCCGTCCGACCAGTACCAGTTCATTTCCGGTTCCATCGTGCGCGAAATTGCGCTGCTCGGTGGCGACGTGTCGAAGTTCGTGTTCCCGTCGGTCGAGCAGTGGCTCAACAAGAAGATCGCGTCGCAGCAAGCCTGAGTCCGGGCGCCCCGACCTGAGCCGAACCGCCCCTGCATCCTGCGATCCCGACCATCTCGACGACATTTCCGAGCCCGCACCCATGGCACTGATGATCACCGACGATTGCATCAATTGCGACGTCTGCGAGCCCGAGTGCCCGAACGAAGCCATCTTCCTCGGTCCGTTGATTTACCAGATCAACCCCGACAAGTGTACGGAGTGCGTCGGCCACTTCAATGAGCCGCAATGCCAGCAGGTCTGCCCCGTGGCCTGCATCCCGGTCGATCCCGCCCATCAGGAAAGCCGTGAACAGCTGCTGGCCAAGTACGACCGGCTGCAAGCTGGCAGCGCGCCCGCACCCTGAAACCAGCGGTGCGCCGGCGCCACATTCCTTGTTCGATCGCAAGCGCGAAACCAAAACCCGGCCGACACGGTCTCAGCTAACTTTCGTTGCAGTATATTGGTCAGGAAGGCAAGGCTCTGTCCTTGATTTCGTACGTGCCTAGTGCTGGCACCCTGTGTCTTCAGCCCCTGAGGCAGGCAGCGATGAGTTCCGTGCTTCGCAGCGTGCTGCTCTGTACCGCCTATGTTGCCGTTGCCGGCTTGGGGCTGGCATTCGCCTTTGTCCATGGCACGGTGTCGCCGGTGTGGCCGCCGACCGGTTTGGCGATTGCGATGCTGACCTTGTGGGGGCCGCGCTTCTGGCCCGCCATCGCCGGCGGCGCTTTCATCGCCAATTTCTTTTTCGCGTCGGATCCGCTGGCAGTCTCGGCTGGCATCGCCGCCGGTAATGCGCTGGAAGGCGTCACCGGCGCCGTCCTGCTGCGGCACTGGCAAGTGGCCGGCGAAGTCACCCGCATACGCGATGCGGCGTGCATGATCGCCGTTGCGCTGCTGGCGCCTTGTACGTCGGCGCTGGCCGGGGTGCTCAGCCTGACGCTGGGCGGGCTTTCCGCTTGGGCGGCATTCCCGCGCGTCTGGACCGTATGGTGGTTCGGCGATTGCATGGGGGCGCTGGTGTTTGTGCCCTTGCTGCTGGCCTTCCTCGGACGTTCATGGCCCCTCATCTTCCCGGAGCGTCGCGCCGAGCTGGCAGTGATCTGCCTCGTGACCTTGCTGCTGTTGCGGTTGGCGATGATGCCGCCCGGTGACCTGACCGTGCTGGGCATCGAGCGCTTGCCGTTGAGCGTATTTGCCTTTCCGCCCTTGCTGTGGGCGACTTTGCGCCTGCGACCGCGCGAAGCGTCGGCCGTGCTGGCATGGGCCTGCCTGCTGGCCGTCAGCTTCACCGCCAGCGACACGCTGAGCGAAGCGCCCGGGCCCTTGCTGCAGCTGCAAATGGAATTGTTCGGTATCGCCGCCAGCACGCTGGCGATGATGGGCGTCATCATCGAGCGCACCCGGGCGCGCGAAGGCGAGCGCGACGAACGCGCGCGTCTCGCGGCCATCCTCGCCAGCTTGCGCGAAGGCGTGGTCGTCGCCGACATGCAAGGCACGGTGCTGGAGATGAATCCGGCCGCGCTCGAAATCCACGGCTTCAAGAATTCGGACGAGGGGGTCGGCAAGATGGTCGATTTCGCGTCGGAATTCGAGCTCAGCGACCTGACCGGCGAGGTCATTCCCCTCAGCCGGTGGCCATTGTCACGCTTGCTGCGCGGCGAAGAATTCGCCGATTTCGAAGTCAGGGTCACCCGCCATGGCCGGCATGATGCCTTCGTCGTCAGTTACAGCGGCCGGCTGGTGCGCGACGGGAGCGGGCGATCCATCCTGTGCGTGCTGACCATCCGTGACGTTACCGAGCGCAAGCGCGCCGAGCAGCGCGAACGCGAAGCGGCATTGCACGATCCGCTGACCCTGTTGCCGAATCGCGCGCTGGTCCTCGAGTACGGCAGCCATTTGCTGGCAGCGGCACGCCGCAATCATTGCAACAGCTCCTTGTTGTTCGTGGACCTCGATCACTTCAAGCCCATCAATGACGAGCACGGGCACGCGATGGGCGATCGCGTGCTGCAGGTGGTCGCGAACCGGCTCAAGGAATGCACGCGCCAGGAAGACCTCGTCGGGCGGCTGGGCGGCGATGAATTCGTGATCTTGCTGCCCTACCTCGACGCCGGACGCCAGTGGGCGGCGGTCGTGGCCCAGCATGTGGTTGACAGCATCAGCCGGCCCATCATTGTCGACGGCCTCGAACTGTCGGTGTCGCCGTCGATCGGCATCAGCATTTTCCCGGACCATGGCACCGATGTGGCAGCGCTGATCCATGCGGCCGACCTGGCGATGTACGAAGCCAAACAAAGTGGTCGCGCCTGCTTCCGGATCTATTCGCCCGGCACGCCGCGCAATCTGGCATCGGCGTCCGGCGGATTGGCTCGCAATAGCGCGCTCAAGGACGAGCATCCCTCCGCGTGACGAACCGGCGCGGCTGATGCCCGGCTACCAATAAAAAACCCCTGCAAGCCAGTGACTGGCAGGGGTTTTTTATCGGCGAGCGCCGGAGCCGGCGAGCTGCCCGAGTATCAAACGTTGAACAGGAAGTTCAGCACGTCGCCATCCTTGACGATGTATTCCTTGCCTTCGGCGCGCATCTTGCCCGCTTCTTTCGCGCCGGTCTCGCCCTTATGCGAGATGAAGTCATCGAAGGCAATCGTCTGGGCGCGGATGAAGCCGCGCTCGAAGTCGGTGTGGATGACGCCGGCCGCCTGCGGCGCGGTGTCGCCCTGGTGGATGGTCCAGGCGCGCACTTCCTTGACGCCGGCGGTGAAGTATGTCTGCAAGCCGAGCAGGCTGAATGCCGCGCGGATCAGGCGATTGAGGCCCGGTTCGTCCATGCCCATGTCGGCCAGGAAGTCATTCTTGTCGGCGTCGTCCATGTCGGCGATCTCGGCCTCGATCGCCGCGCAGATGGCGACCATGGGCGCATTCTGCGACTTCGCATAATCCGTCAACTGCTCGAGCAGCGGGTTGTTGGCGAAGCCCGTGTCCGACACATTGGCCACATACATCGCTGGCTTGGCCGTGATCAGGCACAGCGGCTTGATCATCGCCATCTGTTCCTTGTCCAGTCCCATCGCGCGCACCGGCTTGGCGTCGTTCAGGTGCACTTGCACTTTCTCCAGCAGCGCGCACAGTGCGATCGCTTCCTTGTCGCCGGCGCGTGCTTTCTTCTGTTCGCGATGGAGGGTCTTTTCGACGGTGCCGAGATCGGCCAGCGCCAGCTCGGTCTGGATCACGTTGATGTCGTCGATCGGGCTGACCTTGCCGGCGACGTGGATCACGTTCGGGTCTTCAAAGCAGCGTACGACATTGACGATCGCATCAGTCTCGCGGATGTGCGCGAGGAACTGGTTGCCCAGACCTTCGCCCTTCGATGCGCCCGCCACGAGGCCGGCGATGTCGACGAATTCGACGGTGGCCGACAGGATGCGCTCGGGCTTGACGATCTCGGCCAGCTGCTGCAGGCGCGGGTCCGGCACTTCGACAATGCCGACGTTGGGCTCGATGGTGCAGAACGGGTAGTTTTCAGCCGGGATGCCGGCCTTGGTCAGTGCATTGAAAAGGGTCGACTTGCCGACGTTGGGCAGGCCGACGATGCCGCATTTGAGGCTCA
>JACCDY010087517.1_pt1 | contig 18811 bp, 27 predicted proteins | sample 7446391 | NCBI WGS metagenome assembly JACCDY01 (sample SAMN15323451, study PRJNA562643) | freshwater metagenome | isolation source: river surface water | place: USA:Blue River Watershed | collected 2017-08-18
CAAGTCGAGTTTGAGCGCGAACGCCCATACATCAATTTGCCAGCTGTTTGGGACGCACAGAAGACATCAATCCTTCGCGGCAACCCTAATGGTCGCCCACGTGGATTCGATGATGGTGAGTTCTACGCAACGTGTTCGACCGTGTCCTGCGCAAGCGCGAGCGGCGAACCACAGCTCATGAATGCAGCGAGCCCTGCTTCTTTCAATGACGTTGGTATCACCGTCGGTGGTTCAGTGTCTGAGCAGAAGTTCGAGACCGTTGGTCACTTCCCAACCGATGGTGTTAAGCACGTGCTGGTGATGCGCCTGCTTGGCGAGACCGAAACGGTTCAAATCACCAAGCCAGTCACCGTGAAGACAGTGCTGACGTGCCCGACCTGTGGCACGAAGAGCAAGGTCGGCAGCAAGTTCTGCAAGGAATGCGCCACTGGTCTGCTAATCGCGTAATCAACTGCTCAATGTGTATGGTGGTGCAATAGAAGTATTTGGCACCACCAGCACATTGTCAAACGCATCAAACGCAAGGTTAGTGGTTGACATACCACTAACCATAGTCACATCTTCATCACCCCACGTGATACCAAGCGGTGCCTGGTCCTCGCCACCAGCGAAGGTTGATGGATCGATTGAAACGATCGAGAAGGCGTTCTGCAGAGCGCCGCCCAAGACCATCTTGATCCCACCCTCTTCGAAGTCGACAGAATCGGCAGTCACCCAACCACTGAAAATCTGAGCAGTTGGTGGTTGCGTCTGCGTCGGCGCCGTCGGCACATTGCTGACTGGGTGACGAAACGAGCGGCGGAACGAAACGAAAATCATACGGTGTACGACGATGGAATGGTCAGCAGGAAGCCTGCCGACTTGTAGGTGCTACCCGTGGTGATTGAGGTAGATGCCACTTCGATGTCAGCACCGGAACCGATTGCGCCAACCGTCCCGATGATTGCCGCACAGTCGGTGAGGTCATACTGGTCCGGAATGTCCCAAGTCGTCGTTGACGTGGTCACTAGACGTCGCAGACAAAACCAAGTTGCCGTGCCAGTGCCAACTGCGGTCGATGACTCGCGCATGCTCTTGCCAATCAAAAACGAGCGTGGACCACCAGCGGCGCTTGATGACAGTTCGGCATTGTCGCCAGCGCAGTTGAACGACACAAGCAGCTGTCCAGCAAATCCAGACATGCTGGTGATGCCAGTCCAAGTTGTTGGTGGTGTGCCAGAGTAAATCTCCAGTCGAATCACCGCCGCTTGTGCTGTATTGACCAAGCTAGTGGTAATCAATCCAAGCGTATTCTTGTTTGTGAGGGTAAGCGTTGTCGCGTTTGGAAAAACATACAACGCTGTCTGAAGCGTCCCGAGGGCAACTTGGTTGAACTTTACGGTAGCCATTTAAGCTCCAATCATTCGAAGAGAGATTGACACAATCGAGAGCGGCTGACCTGAAACAGCAGACAGCGACGACAGCTTGACGATTGCTGATGAATCAGCCAGACCAACGCTGTCGGTGATGAAGATGGCTGAAGTTGATGTAACTGATTGGAACAGAGCCCAAGTAATGGCTGAAGTCTGATTGGCGTTGTTCGACAGCGAGCCGGCAGCGATTGACAGAACATCGCCACTTCGTCCAAACTGAATGGTTGCGGTGTCTGAATACGTTGTGCCGACAGAGCGCCAGCTGTAGTTGGCGGTGTTGTTGTACCCAGTCATCGTAGTTGGCGCATTAGCCGGATACGGCGTAATGGCGTTGTCGTATAGATACACGGTCCAACGAGAGTTTCGAACATCTGATGCCGCCGTGCCAGTCGTTCGATACGCATCAAGAATCGCGCCACGAAGAGTTGGATTAAGAAGAAGAGCCATGTTGGTCCTTACGAGATGGTGAGAGTGATGACAATACCAATGTCTGAGAAGGTGCTGTCGAATTCAGAAGTCATGACCACGCTAAGAACATCGCCAGCAGCAAATGATGCGGCAGTCACGGCAAAGGTGCCAGTTGTTGCGCCAGCACTAAAGATGACCGTGCCAAATTGAGTTGAGTTCTTTCGCAGCGAAAATGTAGCCGTAGCCGTCGGCGCCGTGTTGCAAGCCGCAGTAGAACCAGTCGCATTGGTCGGGATTGTCATGGCTTGTGGAGCTGGGAAATACAGCAGTATCTCACCGGATGGTGGCTGCCCGCCGATTGTCAGACCAACGCCGTATGTGGTGGATGATGAACCACCGCCACCGCCGGTGCCAGCAGCAATCCATGAAGCCCCGTTGTATAGATACAACCCAGGCGTTCCACTCGTCAGGTAAAACAGCTCCCCGAGAGCTTGTCCTTCAACAGGCAATGATGAACCAGACTGAAGCTGGAAGTTGTCGGCTACCGAGCCGTTTGGGAATGTGATTCCGTCTGTCAGCATGTATGACCCCAAAAACTGATGTCGTATTTAGTACATGCGTGGCCGGCAAACGGCTATTTCATACCGTCATTTGACTTCAAGCGTTGCTGATGCAGCTCCGTCTTTAAGTCGCTTCAGCTCCTCTTGCAGGCGCTGAACTTCTAGCTCATAGATTCTGGTGCAATCAACGCGAGGAACTTCTTTTCCAAGTGGAATTACTACTCTCGCGTAAATGCTGAAATTTCGCCCAGAAGTAGCTGCGGTCGAATTGAGATTTTGATACGTCTGGTCGCTTAGCTGCTGTGGCATGTTAGCGCCAGTCTGTCCATTGTCATTTGATACGATGGTTCCAAAGTCTAAGGTTGGGCGACTGATAGAGCCTTGCTTACACATCGTTCCATCACGCCCCTTGACTTCATCACCGCCATACGAGCTATTCGGCGTGCCTGGAATTAAGGCTTGACCAAAACTCGAACAGCTGAACAAACACGCAAACGCATAGATTGTGAGCTTCGCAAAACACCGCATAGGTAGTACTCCGTAGACTGCTCTGGCACAACAATTGTCAATGGCACCATGAACCGTTGTTCAGCGCCAAGTGTGAATGTTTTGATGGTGACGTCATCCAACTCACGAAGGTCCTTCGCTTTCACGAACTCGACCTCCGCTACCGTTGGATGATTGTACAGCATTATCTGAACTGGTGCCTTGTCTCCAGGCTTACCTGAAATGGTGATTGCATTTGGGTAAATCGAAATTGCTGCAGCCGAAAAGGAAGCAGCAAGCCCTATCAGAAAAAGGAAAAAGTTCTTCATGCTTGTAGATGGTGTGTCGGCAAGCCAATTCGAAAATCAGCTTGCCGTATCAGTTAGCTCGAATTAGCCAGCCACGCAGGTCACTGGGACGCGAATGGTGTAGCTGCCGGCTGGGAAGGCTTGGCCGGTTGGCTGAGTAGCTGTAGCGTCAACGCCAGCTTGGTAGATACCAGCGCCGGTGAAGACCAGCTCGCCGTTGGTGGCTGCAAAGTCGCCAACTGGTGTGCCGTTGAGCAGGGTGCCTGCGCCAGCTGGCACGAGGTCAAAAGTGCCAGTGAAGCCGATGTCGGCACCAGCACCATTCAGAATGACTGGGGTGCCGAACACGAGCTTGTAGTTGCCAACGTTCGTACGTGCGTTAACGAATGCCTTGGCACCGCCGCTGAAGGTCGATGACAGAACGGTTTGGTTTGGATTGGCAACGACCGTACCGTCGATGAAGCTAGCGAGGTTGCACGAAGCTTGAATGGTGCCGTTCCAACGCAGGTCACCAGTGCTTGGACCGATTGCATCTGGCACAACGGTCTGTGCGAATGAGCCGACGGATGAGACAGCCAGCACTGAGGCAATGAGCAGTTTTTTGAATGACATAGAAATCCCTAAGTTGATGAATTGAAAAGAATCCAAGATCGTTCGCTTGAACCCATCTTGGTCTATTCCTATTTTTCGTAGGAGTATAAATAAATCATCAACAATTTAACATCATTTGAAAATCACATGAACATAGCTATCCTAGAAGATGACAGAGACCATAGCTTTCTGGTTCAAACTTGGGTTGAACTTGCTGGGCATACAGCTTCGCCATTCTATTCAAATGAAGAGTTCAAACAACACTTCATCAAAACAAACGAGGTGTTTGATGCCTATCTTGTAGACTGGCGCATCAAACAAGAAACATCATCAATGACCGTTGAATGGATTCGCGAACGATTTGGTCTTCGACCACTAATCTTGATTATCACTGGTGATGATTCTGAATCCGTCGTCATTGAAGCGCTAACAAAAGGCGCTGATGATTTTATCGTCAAACCGATTAGAATGGGTGAGATGCTGGCTCGTCTTCAAGCCTGCGCCCGCCGCCATAAATCAGCATCGAACGAGCGCCGATTGAATAACTTGACAATGCGGCTTGATTCTCGCCAGGTCTTTATCTCAAATGTTGAAATCAAACTGACTGAAACAGAATTTCAATTACTTGATGCGTTAGTTCGTGGAGTTGAAATTCCACAATCGCGAGTTCAGCTTCACCGCAGCATTTGGGGTCAAACCGAAAGCAGTGTTGGTTCTAGAATTGTGGACATCTACATCAGTCGTCTTCGCACGAAGCTGGTCGATGCTGGGTTGTGTTGCCTGCGCATCGAAACAATTTCAGGTTATGGTTACAAATTGAAGAACCAGGATGAATGCAGCTGTGTATAATAGCAGCTATGTCATCCACAACCCTCCTAACCCGCGAGGACTTCCGCGAAGGCGTCTTCAAGCGGGACAACTACAAGTGCGTGTTCTGCGGCAAGACCGCTGAGCAGACGCAAGAGGGCAAGCTAGATGCGCATCACATCATCGAGCGGCGGCTCTGGTCTGATGGCGGCTACTACCTCGACAATGGTGCCACGGTCTGCGAATACCACCATCTGCTGTGTGAGCAGACCGAGCTATCAGTCGAGGATGTTCGTGCGGCTGCCGGCATCACCAAGGTTCTGGTCCCAGACCAGTTCTACCCAGAGCAGCGCATCGACAAGTGGGGCAACTACATCCTCGAGGACGGCACTCGAACCCGTGGTGAGTTGTTCTTCGACGAGTCAGTTCAGAAGGTTCTGCGAATCGGTGGCTGGCTTGGCCTCTTCACACCGTACGTGAAGTATGGCCGCACGTTCCATCTGCCGTGGTCGCCTGGCGCTCACGATGATGACAAGACGCTGCATGATGCTTCGCAGTTCTACGGCAAGCGAGTCATCGTCACGTTGAAGATGGATGGTGAGAACACGAGCTGCTACAGCGACGGTCACATCCACGCCCGCTCAATCGACAGTCGTGGTGGCGAAGACCGTGCGTGGGTCAAGAAGTTCCTGTCAGAGAACGTGTGCTACAACCTGCCTGAAGGGTGGCGAGTGTGCGGTGAGAACCTCTGGGCAAAGCACAGCATCCACTACGACAACCTCAAGTCGTACTTCTACGGCTTCAGCATCTGGAACGAACTCAATGAATGTCTCTCGTGGGATGAAACCCTCGAGTACTTCTCACTGCTGAACATCGAGCCTGTTCCAGTTCTGTTTGACGGCACGTACGAGGAGCTTCTTCAACCGCATCTCAAGGACTACCCAACCTCTTGTTCAGTTCTGCGCAACATCGAGCGCAATCTGGACTTCGAGAAGGATGAGGGCTACGTCATTCGCGTTGCCGACTCGTTCAAGTACGGCGACTTCAAAAAGAGCATCGCCAAGTTTGTACGTGAAGGTCACGTTCAAACAACCCGTCACTGGCGAGCTGGCCAACGTTTCACACCCAACGGATTGAAGCAATCATGATCTACATCAACACCATTCAAAGCATCGACGTCAGCGATCTGGACCACTTCATCGAGACGACCTACGGCCGCCCATTCAACTTTCAACAGCAGGATGGTTGCAAGGATCGTGGTGTCGCCTACATCACGGTGCCCGATCCGAATGCTTGTGACTACGAAGCTGATTCAATCCCTGAGGAGGTCAATGGCGACCAGATGGGCGTCTCGTTCAAGGCCTGGCTGGCTCGCGATCCGAAGCAGAAGCTGAACTCGAAAGACGAGTGGGATCGTGAGCATGGACTAGAGCTGTTCTGGCATCGCAACTTCTACCCGTCCATCGAAATGATCACCAATGACCTTCATGCGAAAGGTTTGCTGCCTGCCGGCGAATACCAAATCGTCATCGACTGGTAAGCGCCAACCATGATCATCTACATCACACGACCGAACGCTCATGAGATTTACATGGGCGGCATTCGCTCATTGATGATGTGGGTTCAAGAACCAAGCTACAGCCATTCAAGTTTGACAAATGATCTTGGGTCAGAAACAAGGTATGTGGATCAAGGTTGGTCGGCCCCGCACTCAAGCGGTGTTTTGGCTCGCTATCTTTTGAAGCAGGATGAGGACTTGCTTTCAGCCGTTTGGAAAGAAGTCTTCACTAGCATCTGCCCAAGCGGCATGTCCTACGATGCAGGTGTAAAATGGGCAAACGTCGTCGTCAAGCCTGATGTCGAGTTCGAAATCACCAACTACCATCAGCTCTCTGATGACCGAGAATGGGAAGCTAAATGCAATGTTTGCAACAAGCGTTTTCTGCTCGAAGTAAATCTACGAACCTGCGAAGTGAAGCGAATCCCGCCGCTGGTTCATTTTCGACAACGAACCGAGAATGACCCTATTCAACGTGAGTGGATTCGCACTGACCAAGCCACCTTTCTAGATGCCACCGAATACTGGCACGAAAAGCCAGGTCTTGATGACATCCCATTCTGACCTTCCACCATTCTCATTGGAGAACCGAAATGAAACATCTTCTTGCCATCCTTCTTGCTGGCTTCTCACTGACCGCTGCAGCGCAGCCGGCTTCGACTGAGGCGATTGCGAGCTGCCGTGCTGACATCAACCTGCTGACCGCTCGCCAAGTTCGCCTCACCGACGAATCGAAGCAGCTCGAGCTTGAAGCAACCGTCATGAATCAACGCTCAACTGAGCTGAATGATGAGGTCGCTCGCTCACGTACCGTGTCCACGCCGGAGCTGACCGCCTTGATTGGTGCAGTTCGCGACCAATCCGTGAAGGTTGGCGAGTTCATGCGTCGCATCAGCATTCACGATGCCGAGATCAAGGCAGCCAATCAGCAGGCTGCCGAGGTTCAGCAGCGCTGTGGTCGCCTTCAAATGCGCGTCGCCGACTTTCAAAAGGTCTGCGCTGGTGCGCCAATGACTGACGTCTTCTGCAATCCGAGATAAATAGAAGAACCAACCAAAAGGTTCTGATGAAAGTACGCGAGCTGCTCAACAAGCCAGACTTTGGCCGTGGTCAAGGCATTGACGTTCGACGAATGTCGTTCATCACCAAGACCACCGTCGCAGCTGGACGGCAGCCGCACATTGAACTGCCGCTTCTTGGTATTACGATGCGGCAGCAGCAAAGCGATGGTGATACGTCTAAGACTGAGGTGCCAATGCCAAGGTACAAGACGAAGCCACGCATGGACCCTAGATAGAATAGGAGACAATCATGATTGCAAACATCCTCCTCACCGTTCTCATCGGTTTCACGATCATGAGACTCGCAAGCATGATTGTGAATCGACCTGGCAGCAACGTCGGATCGCAGTTCGTTGATGTGCCGCTCTACAGCGCCTGGTGCATCTACGGCATCGTCCAGCTTTTCACCTAATCCATCCCTTCACAATAAATAGGTCTATTCAAACTAGGCCTGTTGTGTCGGGCATTCAAGGAAACGATAATGAAAATCAACGAGCTGCTTGAGTCGAAGTACACCGAAACAGGTGTGCAATCTCTGTATCGCAAAGCCATGGGCTGCGCAGCCACAGATTCGTGGTGGCGCAAGTGGAACCGGGCTGATGATGCAGGCAAGCAAGCCATCTGGGATCATCTGTCCGCGTTGGCCAAGAAGCCTCTCAAGGAAGACTGGGGTTCTTCTGACTGGCACCCAGTCATGCGCGCCATGGACAAGTACATCGAGCAAGGCTACTCGATTGAAGAGGCGGCTAATCGCTGCGCTGACCGTTGGTATCAAGAAATGGGTTGGGCTGAAGCCGAACAAGCGATGCCAAACATCGCCGCTCGATACAAGCGCTTGAACAAGATTTCTGAAAGCCTCAGCAAAGACCTCGAAGATGCTGTCGCAATGAACTGGCTTTCGTGGCCAGCGTCGAAGATTGTCGCCGAGCTGAAGAAGCAGATGAAGGCCGGCAAATGGGCTTCGCTTAAGGGCAAGTCTGATGACGAGCTCGAAGACCTTGTCGACGATGCTAAGGACAGCGCTCGAAATAAGTTTGAATCCCTTCAAGAAGGCATGTATGTCGTCAAGAACAAGGACGGCGTCGAGAAGCGCTTCAAGGACACTGACTCAGATGAAGCCAAGGCTTGGAAGGACTCGTCTTCAAAGAAGTCTACGCCTAAGGTTGTCGCCTATACCGACAAGTATTGGGAAGTCAAGGAAGGTCGTCCAGGCGTTGTGATGCCATGGAAGTCATTGAAGTATGATGAAGCCGCAACCGACGCGATTCAACGCTTGGTCGAACTTCAGTTCGGCACTCGCAATGTTGACTGGACCTTTGGCCGCGCTTCAGAGCTGACCAAAGAGTTCACGACCTGCGCGGCAATCGAAGTTCGAGTGACCTTCGAATACGGCCCAGATGACGACATGGGTGTTGATGAGCCGACTTCGGATTCGCAGACCATCCTCGTGGCTCGCAATCGCGAGAATCCAAAGAAGATTGACTTCATCAAGTACCTGTGACTTGGATGGTGCCATGAAGCTGTTCGAAGTGGCCACAACTGAAAAGGTCGCTAAGGCCGGCTTCATGCCATTCGTCGTTCGAAAGGGTGTGCCGGTTTACTTGTTCATGATTTCATCAGACGGCAAGTTCGGCGGCGACGAAGCGCAGATTGCTAAGGGCCACATCGATGCGGGTGAGACCGCTGCCACCGCCGCAGTCCGAGAAGCCGAAGAGGAGCTGGGTCTTCGTAAGTCGAACCTGCTCTCATCGTTCAAGGGTTGGTCCGGCTCTCAAACTGGGTTGAAGTCCAAGTATCCGTTCACGGTGTTCGCCGGCCAGGTGAAGTCGAAGAAGGCCTTCAACAAGCCGCACTACGAGACCAAGGCGACCCTCTGGCTTTCGGCTGAGGAGTTCGGCACGACTGGCAGAGACAGCCAACGTCACATCGTTGAAGCCGTCGACAAGGTTGTGCGAGCCTCGTTACAATCATCCTAAAACTGTTACACTTGGAAGTGTGCCAGGCGCCCAGGCCGTGTTATAGTACATCTATCGACACGAACACAGCAATGAGTTCTGTCAAGACCGAAAGGTACCACGAACCTAGGAATTGTTCAACACAGCGACTAGGAACGTGTTATAGTTCAACTCTGGTGATGCGACAAGTGCGCTAAACCTTGAAACAACATCCAGCGATTTCTCCGGAAATCGCTAAATAGAAACATCGTCGAAAGACACAGGAACAATAGGACTTCATCGTGAACTTCACTCGCAACACTTTCAAAACCACGGAGATGCATTGGCAACAGCGCCAAGACGTCAACGTGCGCTTTGAAAATAAGCGAGAGATTGATACGATGTCCCAGGTAAGGGGAGAGCAGGCAGCGTAAGCAACCCGCTCTAGCAAACCTCCAAAACCTGGGACTAGTCGAAAGATTAGTCCCAGGTTTGCTTTGTACGACATGAAACCGCGTCAGGAACTCGCGGTATAGAAATAACGCCAGACCGCTGTGATACTAGCCGGAGAACCTACGTGAGGCTAGAGGAGTGCGAGATAGGATGCAATGTTTTGAAACCGCTGGAGGATTCTCGTATGAGGATTCTCGTACCATGCAGTTGGCAGCGGGTTCATTTTTAATCACCAACCGGACGACTAAAGGTTATCAACTTTTCTTGAACTCCCCTTTAGACACCTATTTCGTTGATGATTAAAAATGAACTTTTCAAATGGTCGTTGGTGTAATGGCAGCATCACAGTCTCCAAAACTGTTGGTCCGGGTTCGAGTCCCGGGCGACCAGCCAAGATTTAATAGGGTCTAAACTTTGACGGTGAAGCTTCGCCTCTTAAGCGACTGGAACCCGGTTCGAATCCGGGAGGCCCTACCAAGATTTCTGGGTGTCTGACAGATTGGTAATGTACCTGCCTCTTAAGCAGACCGATGTGGGTTCGATTCCCACGGCACCCACCAATCACTATCGCGTTTGACTTTTGGTGAGGTCATCAGGCTTTCAACCTGAACAGACGGGTTCGATTCCCGTACGCGATGCCATCATTCAAGCCACGCCCGCGCTCCCGATCCGATGGGGAGTTATGAGACGGGAATCACGTGTAACTGGTTAGCCCAGCACGTCGGAGCTCAGCCGCTGTGGTATAGCTGGTGCGTACGTCGGACTGAAAATCCGGAAGAACCCGTTCGATTCGGGTCAGCGGCACCAAACAATAGGGGTGACATACGACGGGAAGTATACATGGCTTTGACCCATGGTCTTAGTCGGTTCGAATCCGACCACCCCCGCCAAATAAGGACCGTAATGAAGCTGTCTGAAGTTTTTGATACTCATTTAGATTTGACTTGGGAATACTCGATGGATGAGTATTTCTCTCAATTCGAACTTGATGGTAAGCTTTACGGTATTTCAGCAATCGAAGAAGTTGTTGGTCAATTCAAAACGATTCGCATTGACTTTCACGTTAAAGACGAATCAGGAATCAATCATAATGCAACAAACTTTGGTGACAACTCATTCAAGGTTTTGGCTATTGTAAGCAACGCTGTCAAAGCCAAATTTAGCGATTATGATGTCGTCTACTTCTTGGCTAAGAAAACCACGTCAGACAAAGAATTTGATTCTCGAGTAAAGCTTTATTCAAGAATCGTTGATAAGTTGAAAGTTGAGCAAAACAGATTTCCGGTAAAGCATGACATAGGTGAAGCCTATTTGTTTGCCTTGTGTTCTAGCCAAGAGGCTAAAGACGCTTTGCTCAACTTTGTATAATCCCTCCGTAGCTCAGTGGAAGAGCAATCGGCTGATAACCGATAGACGCAAGTTCGATTCTTGACGGAGGGACCAGAATAGTGCAAAGCAGTAACAAGACGCTTTGTACAGCTAGCAGGCAGTCCCGTGGCTAGCACACATTTCAGGAGTCCTTAGGTGTGGCCATGGTGGAATTTGGTAGACACTCTAGGTTGTGACCCTAGCGAGCGTAAGCTCATCTGTCGGTTCAAATCCGACTGGTCACCCCTAAGGATTTCGATTGGGGAGAGACGGATTGGCGACGTGCTACGTTCTGAGCGTAGATGTAGAGGGTTCGATTCCCTCCTCCCTTGCCAAACAATGGAATAGTAGCATAGCGGCTAATGCACCTCCCTGTCTAGGAGACTACCGCGGGTTCGAGTCCCGTCTATTCCGCCAGAATTCAATTCCGCCTTAGCTCAGAGGTAGTAGCAACTGACTGTTAATCAGTGGGTCCCTGGTTCGATCCCAGGAGGCGGAGCCAAATACAACACTCGGGTCGTCTAGCGGTCTAGGACAACGCCCTTTCAAGGCGTGAACGCGGGTTCGATTCCCGTCCCGAGTACCATTCATTGCCCCAGTAGTACATTGGTAGTACACGCCCTTGGTATGGGCGAGAAGAGAGTTCGATTCTCTACTGGGGCACCAAGAACAACATGCTCTCTTAGTGATAGTGGTAGCACACGGCCCTCGTAACGCTGAAGCGTCAGTTCGATTCTGACAGAGAGCACCAGAACAATGCGCCGATAGCTCAATGGTAGAGCACCGGACTTTTAATCCGTAGGTTGTGGGTTCGAGTCCCACTCGGCGTACCAAAACAATTGACCGTGAGCAAGCAAGGTGTAGGCGTCGCACTGTTAATGCGAAATGAGCCGGGTTCGATTCCTGGACGGTCAGCCAAACATTGTAACAACATCCCGTTGTTACACCTGAAGCCCTCGATAAGTAGTACAATCACTATTCGTTTTGTACTGAGGTGCTCTCATGAAGCTCGTTGATGTTGCTGCTCGAAATGCTAAGGAGCTGGAAACGCTGAAGCGCAAGGTCGCTGCTTTCCTCAAGTCCAAGCAGTGTGGTTGCAACACCGGTGAAGTGACTTGGGATTCTGCAGGTCGTGAGTGCTGGGTCCAAGTCGAGAACGACGGACAACTCGGCGACTATCTGCGTGACATCATCAACAAGTCGCCAAATGCTCGCAACATCAAGGTTGAAGAGCACAAGGCAGATTACATGTGGGACATTGACAAGTACATTCGTCCGGTGTCCATTGTGACCTTCACGTTCTAAACAATGTCACGTCCGGCGGAACCGGTGTTGGGCCTACGAAGCCCGATGACAGAAGTTCGACTCTTCTACGTGGCTCCAAGATTCAATTTCCGGGTAGACGAATTGGCAAAGTCGCTCTTGCGCAAAGGGCAAAAAGGTTCCAAAGACCTTGATGGTTCGACTCCATCTCCGGAAGCCTCAAAATACAATGGCGGATGTAGCTCAAGTGGTAGAGCCCGGGATTATTAACTCCCGTTGTTGTGGGGTTCGAGGCCCATCATCCACCCCAAGAATCGATGGTGAGTGTAGCTCAATCGGTAGAGCCCGGGATTGTGATTCCCGTCGTTGTGGGTTCGAGTCCCATCATTCACCCCAACAAACAATGGATGCGTAGCTCAATCGGGAGAGCATCGGCCTGTCACGTCGAAGGTAGCGGGATCGAAACCCGTCGCATCCGCCAAGAACAATCCCACCAAAACGACTTCGAGTCTTTGTTGATTCTCAACCGTCGTAGTTGGTTATCGTGGGGCCATGGTGACGAAGCTGAATGGTTAAGCAACGGTCTCATAAGCCGTGCGTCGTGGGTTCGATTCCCACCGTCACCACCAAATCATTGCCGTCGTAGCTCTTTGGAAGGGTCGCCGCCTGTCTAGCGGATGGAAGTGGGTTCGATTCCCATCGGCGGCGCCAACCTAAAACATGCTTGATATTTGATTCAAGTCTGTGTAGAATAACATACATCAACCGGCATGCTAATGGTTATCACTTTTCTGAAAACTCCGTTAGCAACTCTTTTTGTTGATGCATTGCCTTCTTAGCTCAGTGGTAGAGCAGCGTCTTGATAAGGCGTTGGTCGCAAGTTCGAATCTTGCAGAAGGCACCAAGATTTCAATACCCGCATAGCTCATCGGTAGAGCGCTTCGTTGACATCGAAGAGGTGGCTGGTTCGACACCAGCTGTGGGTACCAAAACAATCCTGATGTAGCTCAATGGTTGAGCGCCTAATACATCGTCTTCACCTTTTTGTCATGCAAATGACCGTCCGCAAGATGGTTATCGCCTGTTAAGCGGGAGGATGTGGGGTTCGATTCCCCACCATCAGGGCCAAGTATTTTGTAAATAGGTCATTTCAGATTAAGTTCTTACAATGACCACATTCAAACAATTCCTCGAGGGTGTTGCTGACATTGCATCCATCAAGCGTAAAAAGCTTGTTGACCGCACCCCACGCGAAGCCGCAGCACTGGCAGCTGCTTCAAAGAAGGCGCCAACTGGCAAGGTCGTAGTTCATCTCGAATACGAAGATGGCAGCATCGTCAAGGACACCTTCAAGCTGAAGCGCAACTCCGACAAGTGGGAAAACGAAGCTGATGAGATTGCCGCCGGTCATCTCAAGCACATGCAGAACATGTATGACCGCTTCAAGCAAGGTTCACGTCCAGTTAAGGTCGTGAAGCGCGACATCAAGTAAATGTGCCTCCGTAACTCAGTGGACTAGAGTACCTCGCTTCGAACGAGGGAGTCGGGAGTTCGAATCTCTCCGGGGGCTCCAACTCAAAACATTGCATCCGATTTAGTTTGGACATAAATACTTCTGGTCAACTCATTGGAGGTATGTATGACTGAACAAGTGAAAAACGAAGGTCTCACAAACGCAATCAACGAAGCTGTTACTGGCGAGCTGCTTGGCAAAAAGTGGTATTTGTCGAAGACATTCTGGGCGAACATCGTCATGGCTGGTGCCGTGATGGTTCAAACCAAGTATGGCTTCATCGTCGGTCCAGAGCTTCAAGCCTTGGCAATCTCTTTCATCAACGTTGGTCTTCGTAAGATTACGAAGGACGCAATGGTCTGGTGATAAGCTAGGACTTCACGTTCGAACGGGGCCAGTGGCCCCGTTCTTGTTAACCTTGGCATAATGTAGACGGTGTAGAATGGACGTATTCCACACCACAAGGTTCATCATGAAAAAGTTTCTTGTCGCCGCGCTGGTGGCCATCCCGATGTTGTCGTCTGCGGCAACCTACGACTTCAGTGGTCTCGGCTACTTCTGGGCTGGCAGCAGCGTCGTAACGAAGACGTATCAAGGTCAAATCACCTTTGACTCGTCATCGCCCTCGTCGATTTACAGCATGGGCGATTCTATGCCAGTTCAGCAGGGCTTCATCACGACCTACTCGAATGCCGTTCAGCTGTTCGACATTCAGTTCAATGACGGCACGCACCTGAGTGGCACGACCGGCGACATCGTCGTCAACAACATTCAGCAAGCCGAAGCTGGTGCGCAGGTGCCGCTCGGCAAGTCGCTTCAGATTTACCTTCGCAACATCACTGGCAACGGATTCACGAACACAGCCACCTTCGCCTTCCAAGCCGTGCCTGGTCAGTTCTCGCAAGCCGACTTTGAAGCCGTGACTGGCGTGATGATGGCTGACCTTGAAGCTGGTCAAGTCTTGAACCCGTTGACGGACCCGTTCATCATTGGCACGGACATCCCGCATCCGATGATGGCTACCTTCACGAACGGTGCGACCTTCCGCTTGAACAGCTCGTCGAGCATTCAGCTGGACTCCTTCACTCCGGCGGTGCCTGAACCTAAATCGATGTTGCTGATGCTGCTCGGTCTGCCGCTGATCCTGATTTCAAGGTTGCGTAAATAACTCCTTATTACATCAAGGTGTGATAAAATACTCTTTTCACAAGGATTCAAATGAAGACCCTTCGCCTTCTCGCTGCTGCCCTGACTCTCTTCGTTGGCGCAGCTTCCGCAGCACCAATCACTGGTTCGTTTAGCGGTTCGCTCGTTCAGAACGGGTTGGAGCGTGGCTACACCGCCACCTACACCTACGACGATGCCATCTCCGCAACGACCACCTTCGCGAGCTCGACGTTCAGCTCGATGTATCGTGGCGCACTGTCCGACATGGTGCTGACGTTCGACAACGGCGACTTCGTTCGAGCGACCGGCGACATTCGCGTGGACAACACCTACGCCCCGACGGCACGAAAGACCCTGAGTCTGTACGGTGATGTGCTGTCATCGTCGAGCTCGATGTCGACGCTTGACCGGCTCAGCGTTCAGTTCGCCATTCCGGATGTCACCTTCTCGTGGGACGACCTGAACGCCCTACTGAATGGCGACGCTCGTCTGAAGCTGGAGAGCGGTGATGTTCTTTCACCGACGGTGCCGACCAACACGACTGGCACGTCCATTCCGGTGGTGTCGACCTTCTCGTCTGGCGTCAACTACGTCGTTCAGTTCGGCATGATTGTTGCGGTTCAACCAACCATCACGATGACGCAAGCGCCGCAGCTGACGACCATTGCCCCGGCCGTGCCTGAGCCAAGCATGCTCATTCTCATGCTTGCTGGTCTGCTCGCCATGGCGTTCAAAACTCGCAGAATGTCGAGTCTTCACCGATAAATAGACAACTACAAACCTTAAGGAATGAAGATGTCTATTTTGAAAGACCTCCTAGAGCTGTCAAAGTCTGAGCAAGTCGTAGAGTCGCACGAAGAAGTTGATGCTTCGATTGTCGAAGAACTCGAAGAACACTTCGAGCAGCTGTCGAAAATCATGGAAGAAGTTCAACAGCTCGTTCGTCATCTGCCACGCAGCGAGCGCGGGCTTGCTGAGTCGTATTGGATTCCGCACATCATGATTGCTCTTGGTGGCGAGCATCGCTGGATGACAGCTGGCCACGAAGCTACGATGAAGAAGACTATCGACGAGCTGAAGTCGCAGATGTCGCACGACGACAACGAAGATGAAGACGACGAATACGCTCGCATCGACCGTTAAGCTGGTCTGAACGAAATGAAGGGCTCTTTTGAGCCCTTCAGGGGGTTTGGATGTAAATAGCATCGTTGAACTTGAAAAGAACTTCTCAAAATGAACAAGGATGACATTGCAAAGTTTTTGCAGGACATGATTGACACGCTGACATTTCGGCGCGTTGCACTGCTTTGCTTACTTTCATCTATTTTGATTGTGGTCTATACCGTCTTCGAAAATCGAGCTGCGGTGTTTGCAACCATTTACAGAAACTCAAATACGTCGACGGCAATTGAATGGACGCTTAGCAATGAAAGCAAAGCTGAGCTAACGAACCTAACAAAAACAGGACTGGTCGGCGCAGTTTTACTATCAGACGTCGATTTGAAGAAGAATCGAAAGACAATCAAATACACATACATCGTCGATAAATCACTAGCCACCGCGGCAGCGCCAATTTTGTCAACCCTCCTTCCACAAGCACTGTTTGACTACGATTCAAAGAACACCGACCAAATGGTTGCAATGCTCAACAACGAGTTCATTTGCAGTCAAACAAAAGATACGTCATACGTTCGATTTTTACCTGATCTTCCACGAAAGCTGCCAGTCATCTGTCGCATTGCTGTTCCACCGTTCTTTGGTGAATTTGCAGGCTTCATTTCTATTGGTCTAAATCGTCAACCGACTCCATCAGAGTTCGATGCCCTCAAAATTGAGATGAATCGAACTGCCATCGAGCTATACCTCAGAGACATCTCAAAGAATCCACCATCCTTCTGACTTGGACCTAAATACATCCAGTCAAAAGATTAAGATTGTTAAGGAATAGACGATGCTGATTGGCTTTCTGACCAAGCTGATCAAAACGATCACACTCAGAAGCGTTTTACTCTGGTCACTTGCAGCCATTGCGATTGTTGTTTTTTATACTGCATTTGAAAACAGAGATGAAATTTTCTCAACCGGGCAATCCTCTGGTCGTGCTGGAAACCCAGTAGGTCTAGAGTTTACAATTGGCAATCAAACAAAAAAGCAAATTGCTGAGTTTGTCGAGAGCGACAAAACAATTGTCGGGTTCGCCATTCTTAGCGCCGATGTTCGTCTAAACTCACGCAAGTCAATTTTCTTTTATGCTGACAGTAAAGATTTGAAATCAGCATCACCATCTCAGGCGCTGCCAATCAATCGACTTCCGCTTTTCACAAACAGCATTGAAAACAATCGCCAAATCATCAAGCTCATCAACGGCGAGTTTGTTTGTTCTCCATACGGCACATCACAACTAGCTAGATCAGCGCCAGAGATAAACCCAGGCGTCATCACAATCTGTCGAGCAAGTTTGCCACCGTACTACGGATACTTTTCAGGCTTCATCACGGTCTTTCTCAATACTGACCCATCCGTTGACCAGCAAGTTTTGTTGAAGAATCAACTTGAGTCTTTAGCTACAGAAATCTACTTTCGGGATGTAGTCCCAACCAGCAAGAAAACTCCATTTTGATGAGGGTAAATACTCTCGTCAAAATGGAGGACACTGATGGCTAAGGTAGCAATTGTTGGAGCTGGGCAGCTTGGATGTGCCGTAGCTAAAGTGCTGCTCAGCACAACGGATAATGAAGTGGTCATCATCGACATCGACGAAGATCAGCTGAATGCCTGCATCGACGACTGCTTGGACATTCAGCGTCCCGGACATCGCATTGCATTCGCGCCGACGATTCAACTCTCCCCAATCCTTGTTCCTGAAGAAATCGATTACGTTGGATTGTTCAACGAGCTGGAGCCGGCAGTCGTTGTTTGCGCTACTTCACCAGAGACAACCTTGACCGTTGCAAAGGCGGCAGCTGCGTCCAATTGCCACTACTTGGATTTCTGCGGCGAAGATTCAATGATTGCTGAGATTGAGAAGCTGCAACCATCGACCACCTTCATTCCGGGCACTGGACTCGCGCCTGGACTTGCAACATACATTGGCACGGCATTGTTCGACAAGATGGACTTGCCATCTAGTCTAAACATCCGCGTTGGCTCGCTGCCGCAAGTTTCAAGTGGTCCGCTGCACTATGCGTTGCCGTATTCCGCAGATGACCTAGCACGACAAATTCTGATGCCAGGCATTCAGAAGATTGATGGGCGAACAATGACGGTCGATTCACTTGGTCAGCTCGAATCACTGATTGTCAATAGCTGCAGCTACGAAGCCTTCACTGCGGCCGAGATGTTTGGCTCAGCAAAGGCCTTCGCCAACATCCCGTCGGTGTCGATAAAGACGATTCGGTATCCTGGACATCTTGCTGCGCTGAAAAAGATTGTCAATCGTGCTGCACCATTGGACGAAGTGGTCGATACTCTGAACGAAAAGCTGTTCTACACCAAAGACGATTTGGTCATTATTTCAGCGCAGGCGATTGATATGACGGGCTTTTCATCAACTTCCGGCATCCATTTTTATCCCAATAGACAGCTGTCTCTTTCAGCCACCGAATTTGTGGCGGCTGGCACAGTTTGTGGTTTGATTGAATTGATTTTAGATGATGTGCTGCCTGATGGTGTTCTCACAGCATTGGACATTTCATTTGAGCATTTGATGAAGACGCAAGCAGTTTCGTTAATCTTCGAAAATGCTTCTTAAAGCAACTCAGCAGTTGAGACATAAATACTGCCGTCATTTGAAAGTTGTGCTATGAATCTATTCGGCATTATTGGTCTCATCGTGTGGGTGCTTGTGTTCGTTGTATCCGCCTACATCTGCATTCAGAGCGAGCGTCCAGGCCACCGTCGCCGAAAGCACGACCAGCAATAC
>JACCDY010149112.1_pt1 | contig 18804 bp, 35 predicted proteins | sample 7446391 | NCBI WGS metagenome assembly JACCDY01 (sample SAMN15323451, study PRJNA562643) | freshwater metagenome | isolation source: river surface water | place: USA:Blue River Watershed | collected 2017-08-18
GCATCTTCAAACGCAGCTACCGCTTGCTCAATAACTTTGATTGCGTTCATGGCATTGGCTCCTTCTTTGAAAAAGAATCGGCTTTCCCGTGTCTGTAGCCAGTTAAATACATTTGTAAACAAAGCCCGCCAATTGCACAGAGCAAAATTACAAAATAGCAAATGTCAGAAACCTTCATGGCTTTGGCTCCCTAACTTTGCATTCGTAGACTGTTGAGCCGACATAAAAAGCACCGAGTTTTTGGCACTCTGCTGCAATGGTGCTGGCAGAAAAACCCCAACTTACTGTGGCAATAATTGCAATCACAGAATAAACAAACAGCGCCACAAAAAAGTCAATCATGCGTTCTCCTTGATGCCGTGGGCGGCTAAATAGTCACGAGCTTCGTCCAGCTGCGTTTTCCAAGCATGAGTTGATTGCCAAGATGAAATAAAAGCACCATCTAAAGCCTCTACCAAGCTTTCAAGATACAGGTGGGCATCTGATATTGATTCACGCTTTGGTTGTGGGTGGGTGTAGACGGGCAGAATGCTGATTGCTGTGTCTTTGTAAACGCCAGAAAGTTCTTTGTTGAACTGCCACTCATACATCCCTTTGGTGGTGTGCTGAGATATCCAACCGTATGGCTCTTGCTTCTCTGCCTCTGCGATGGCTTGGCGTATGGATGTGATGGCTTTCATGCCTTTTTCTCTTGCGTCAACACCATTGACATACTTAGGCGACCAGCCAATTTCTAACGCCTCAAGCGCCTGTTTCAGTGCTTCAATGCTCATATTCAATACCTTTCAAAGCCACTTGGGTGACATCAATTACATTTTCTGTTTGGCTCAAGCACTCATTCACCAGATACGGAATTCGATTTCTCAACTCTTGCGGCATCTTGTCGTAGTGGATGCAGTGCAATGCATGAAGAAGTTCGTAAGCCCGCCCACCTTGTCTGGCCTCCAATATTTTCAGAATTTTGTCTATTGAACAAATGTTGAAATATTGCTGTTCAAATAAGTTCGTTACCGCCGTTTGAACAACCATTCTTTTTGTGTCCGGTAGCGCCGAACAAGTTATCAATAGACTTTTGCATTCCGCCTCGCTGTATCGACCAAAGGGCGTCCATGTATCCTCTTGAGTACGCGAGTTCTGTTTCGCTTTTGCAGAGGTGGTGTGCTCCGATGAATCCGAATGAAAGCCCCGAAAGAAAGATAAATAAGACATCAATTAACTCCAGTGTCATGTGTATTCCCCTAAAAATTCAATCAAGTTTTTTGCAAAACAATAGTCAATCATGTCAAGCGCAAAACGCTCGTTGATTTTTTGTATCTGATCCGTCGTCATTAAGCGCCCCTGTAATTTCTGCCATCACTTCGGAGTGATGTGGGGCTCCATGCCCACCTCCAGTTACGAGGCAGACTATGCAGTGCTGCGCTTTTATGAGCGCGAGTCGCAGTCTCAGCTCACGGTTGTTTCGCTTTTCTTCGGCGCGCTTTTTGTCTCTGACATCGTTAACTTTTAGATAGGCGAGGGCGACGAAAATTAGTGCGCCAATGGCGATTCGGGTGGTTTGTTCGTTCATGGCATTGCCCTCCCGATTTCGGCTGCGGCTCTTACGATTGCTCTGCGGGTTGCTTCAGACGGCTTGAGATCATTGTCTAGTTCTTCCAGATAAAACTTCTGAAACATTTCAAATTCTGCTTTCATGTAAGTAAACAGCATCCCTAACCTCACAGCCAAACGCAGCGCATCACCGGCGTCTGTAATAGGGTTCCAAGATTTTCTTGTTCCTTTTAAATCGCAATGCCACCCAGCATCACAATCAGGATCACCCACTTCAACTTCAAACCATTCAAGTTTGATGCCAGCCGCTTTAGCAGCCAGTTTCAAAAGTTCTTTGTCTGCGGGTTGTGTCATGATTTCCTCCACGCGCTCAAAAGATCTCTGGCATCAAAATTAATTTCTGATCGACTTTTTGTTCTATCGATCCTTGGTTTGCGATGGCATTCGTCGGAGATCTGAAACAACCCTTTGCCGCGCTTTGTCCGACCCCATTCGTCTTGTCGGTTGATATTCACCAACACGCCTTTTTTGACGCGGTTGTAGACCATGTCTGGTGTGTATCCTTCGGCCTGTATCTGGCTCATGGTTTTTGGTGTCGCGCAAAAGGTTTCGATGGTCATGCTGTTACCCTATGAAAAAACTTTGGCTATATAAAAACCTGCAAGCGTCATTGCAGCGCCGCTTATTACTGCAATCAATGCCCAGACGATCACATCGGTCAGACTTATGTCGATTGCAGGAAATTCGTCTTGTTCGTTGCTCATAGTGTCAACGCCCAAGCATCTTCATAAACGCCGCGCCAAAAATCCTCACCCTCTGGCAACTCTTCCCAATCGTGAATGCACCAATGGATGTAATTTGCCACTCCAAAAAATCGTAATCCCACCCACTCTATATGCGCGCTCACGGCAATCAGTTCTGCAAGTACATGCGGCACTTTCAGTTTCAGCAGATGCTTGTAAAGCGCCTCGCGTTGTTTGAATTCCTGTTTGGTCGTTTCAGAACTTGCGATCATTTGAGTTCCTCTGTAACACTAGGTGTCCAAATGTCTGCGTATACCTCAATAAAGGTAATTGCAGCCTCATATTCACGCCGATGTTTGTTGGTGCCATATTTCGCAATTAATTTTTCGCGAAACTCATGGATTGGTTTTTCTTGAATGAAATCCGTGGTCACTAAAATGCCTTTTTCGGTTATGTACGCAAAAAGAGTCTCTTCACATGATCCAATTGGGCAGCATTGAAATATTGAGCGATTACCAACAAGCTTCACATCACCAATATATGCACCGCTGAGAATGGCGTCTCTGAGATATGCGCCATTAAAATCGGTGCCGCTGATTTGTGCTCCAGCAAAGTTGGCTCCAATGAAATTAGCGCCTGCAAGGTAGGATTGGCTGAGATTGGCATTTCTAAGATTGGCGCCACCAAAATTGGCGCCGCCAAGGTAGGAGTTTCTTATCTCGGCGCCTCTCAGGTTCGTGTGCATAAAATTTGTAGTCCCAAGGTTGGCGTCAATCAAATTTGCGTCGCTAAGATCTGCGTCGCTAAGATCTGCGCCGATAAGGTAAATCGCACTGAGATTTGCGCCCCTAAGGTTGGCTTTTCTGAGTTGTGCGCCACCAAGGTTTATTTTTTCTTTTGTTGCTAATTCAAGTGCGTACCTTGTAGTTGCCCCAATTTCGATTTCATCTGGTACATCACACTCAAAAAGTACAGTGTTTGTGTAGCGATGATTTATTTGATGTTTCATTTCTTCATTCCTTCATCAGTTGCAAGTCTTTGCTGATCTTTAAGTTGAGACACAAGCCCGCTGTCAGGCTTGCGTGGCACCCTCTTGCCCAAAACAATCGAGGGTTTGTCAAAGGCGTCCGCAGACCCCTCGCGTTGTGGTGGTGTGCGGCGTTTTGGCCAGCCTAAAGCGGTCATGTGGCTCTCCTAAGCAGCTCTAAAGCCTCAATCTCTGAAACATCAAGTTCATAGCCCGTGGCGATGAGATTGGCAAACAAAGGGCGTCGATCATCCTTGTAGAAATGTGCTTGCTTGGCATAGCAACGAACCTCAGCCCACAGCCTGAACTCATCAACGAATGTGTAAAGTGATCCGTAAATCCAAGTCGTTAAAAAGTATGGAAATAAAGTCAATCCCGCTACTGGATTGATGCTGCTGTCGATGATCCAAACCAGCAACAAGCCCACTGCGGTGAATCGCCACCAATCAAGTGCATGCAAAATTTCATGTTCTCTGAGGCCCACATCGTCTTTGTATTTCGGGCGAATAAAACAAAATGGCCCTCTTGCTACACCCGATGCATCTGATGGAATTGGCCAATCAATGTAAAAAACAAATGGGTAGTTCATTGCGGCGCTCCTAGATTTTTCTCGCGCAACTTGTCTTGCGTTGCTCTCACCAATGCAAGTCCCACCTCGTCGGCCACCAGCTGCAGCTCTTCGTCATAAGTCAAGTCGACCCAGGCTTTGCCATCTGGTGGTAGCGATGCTTCTTTGGGCGTTGGCTCTTTGTTGGGTTTTTCAAGGTGCTTGCTAGTCACCTTCGTTTTCCCCTTGGCCTTAGCAGCATCAAGGCCTTTTTTCAATTTAGGAATTGCATCTGAGCCTTCTTTTTTCAGCGTTCGCACAGCCAGCGTTGCGCTCACTTCGCCGCTTTGCACCATGTCTCGCAACTCGCTGGGTGCTGACAACAAGTCCAGCAGCTGATTCACATAAGTCGTTGTAAAACTCAGTCGCTTGCCAATTTCTGTGCAGTCCAGGCCATAGCCAATGAGCCTGTGGCACACGCGCGCAACCTCCAGCGGCTTGAGCGGATCACCGTTGTTCTCCGTCACAAGCTTCACCGTCATTTCTTCGACATTCGTGCCCTTTGTGTGCGTGATCACTGGCACTTTTTCAATCGATGCGCCGCGTTCAATCGCCAGGCGCGCGGCCTCAAGCCGTCGATGGCCTGCGGTGATGTAGATCACATCTTCATCACCATCTTTGGCCACATAACCCGTCAGCGGGCACTCGCGCAAAAAACCATGCGCTTGCATTTGTGTGGCCAACCACTCCACCTTCGCCGCATAGTCCTGCGTTTTGTCGCGCACATTAAAACCCGATGCAATCCGCAGCTGATCAACGGGCACCAACCACAAATCAGCGCGCACCGCATTGGCGCCAGACATCGCGTTTTTGATGTTGCCCGATGTCATCGTTTCAAATTCAAGTTGATCACTCATAGTTTTTCCTGCTCTGTTTGAAATGCTTAAACGCCACCATGCTGGCCACAATCCCGAATGGGCCACCAAGCAAATATCCGGCAACCTCGATCGCTGATGCGTTGGGCACCAGCTTGTAGAGAACCAAGTTGCTTGCACCAATTGCCAAGCTGTTGACAAACGCCGCAAATGGATGGCCGTTGTTCACAAACTGACTTTGCAAACCGAGCGCAAACACCAGCACAAAGGTGCTCACGAACAGCAGCGCAGCGCTGGGCAGGGGTGACAAAAGAATGTTCATCGCGTCACCAACCCAATCGTGTGCGCGCCAACCGACAAGTCAATCGCGTTTGCCTTTTTGGTGACTCTGAATATGCTCACAAACAGCCTGCCAGCCTCGCTGTCAAAAGGGTAGGGGCATGCTGCAAATTCATCGTGGTGTGTGAGCGCCGCTTGCTCAGCTTCTTTAACCAAGTTGTCCAAGGTTGTTGTCACAACCTTGCCCATTGCTGATCCCGCGACAAGTCGTTGCTCGGACATGTCAGTCGTGCCGCGCATATGCGGCCCTCGCATTTGCAATGGCGTCCGCCAACATCGCTTGTTGATCCTGGTGTGCTTGCACATCGTCAGGCCCATCGAGCAATGCAGCGCTTGACCACAGAATTGCAATCAATGCGGCAATCAGCCAGTAAATTGTTTTACTCATGGCCAATCTCCAGGTGTGGAGGAATCTTGCGGATGCTGAGCGCATGTGGAATCGCTCTTTTAGGCTCGTCGAAAAAAATTCGATTACCTAGCGTTTCGCCTGAATGGAACTTATGCGGCACCATTTGCTTGAGTCGTTCGATCGTCCGATCGAGCGCTTGCTTGTCGTGTGAGCGCGCAGCATTTTTAAGTTGCTCGCGCTCAAATTGATTGAGCATGGCCATCCTCTGGTTGAGTTGATCTGTGGGTGATTACAGGGACAGACGACGGCTCGCATAAAGCAGCGTTTCTCTATCTACTACTACTAACTTGGTTGGTTTTTTGGCGGAGCTGACCCGCCAAATCCACCGACTGCCCCTGTAATCACCCTTTGGTCGCTGCAATCAACATCGGTGAACATCACCTTGACCCTTCGCTCTGCGTCCTGTCGCGTTCGGGGTTCGTATCGCTTCCCCTCGGGTCATCATTCTTTGCTGCGATTGGGTAAATATTACCGCAAGGTAACAATAAAGTCAATACCCAAGGGTAAAAATATTTTATGGCTGCACTATTTCGGCCTTTTTGGGCAAAAAAAATCCCCGCCGAAGCGGGGAAAGGAAGGAAACGAAAAACCGAGAAATGATTAGTAGAGATAGCCCACGCCGATGGACGGTCCAGTGGCCGTTATGCCGTCTTTCTTGTAGTAGCTTGTGTAGTCAGCCGTAAAGTAGGCGTTTTTTGAAATTGGTGCCTTGAATCCTAGGCCGTAGGAAAAAGAATTGCCAGTTGTCGATGCATTACCAGAAACTGTCTGTGCAGTGAATTCGCCGTGTATCCAACCAGCTCTTGCGTATAGGCTCACGCCGTTGTCAAGCGTATAGTTTGGGCGAAAGTACAGACCATAGCCGTTTGACGAAGCGTCAACATTGGTTGTTGCACCATTGGTTTGTCTGACTTGATATGTGTCTTTGGCTATTGTGGCCACGACCATGAGCTCAGCATCTAGATTTTTGTGCAAAATGTGTCCAAAACTAACTCGCGCAAGTTTGGGCGTTGGTTTGATGCCGCCACCAGCATCAATCGTGACTGGGGCGAACGACACTTCCGTGTAACCAGTGTTTGTTGGGCGCTGCTGTGCCGACGCCGCAATCGCAAGCAAGCAAGCAGCCGCTACTGCTAATGATTTCATGTTTTCTCTCGGTTGCGTCAGGACATTCTGACTGGCCAAGATTATGTGCGTAAACCACTATTTATGTAAGTAAAATTATATAATTATTAAACTAATTTGACGCTTGCTTAAATAAATCGTATTGACCAGAATCCGAAAGGGAATTCTTTTGTTCTAATTTTTTGACAAGCGAGAGGATGCGCGCTGAGCTTATGCCTTTTTCAAGAATTTCGGCGGCTCCCCTTGTTTTATAGCGGCAATCAAATCCGCTTTTGTTGTTGCTCGCAAACTGACTGCGTAAATAGAAAAAATGTTTGCTATTTCTTTTCTTACATCTGGATCTAGCGTTTCAATTCGCTTAGCGATCAAGTTGATTGCACCCTCAAAATCATCTAAATGTGTTGGGTGAGTGGTTGAGATTTGCTCTTTGACCTGTTGCGCACCATTAAGCCAGTCTGGGTAGGCCGCTGTTAACTTGTCAACCATGTCCTCGCCAATGTTTCGCGAGCCTTTTTTGTCTGCTGGATAGAGTAGACGAGACACATAGCTCGATGCCACGCCCGTTTTTTCCGTGACTTTCGCAATGCCCCCCCGGCCCATTCTCTCAACGAGACGGACAAGTGCTTCGCGGCGTATTTGGTATTTATCCATGTAGTCTCTATTTGGTCAAACATTTACCCCGAAGTAAATAACCTTCCGGTATTGACAAATGCTTACCCTTGGGTAATAATTCGGGCATGAAAAAACTTATCCAATATCTGAATGGGCTTCCGGTCAACGACAGACGAGGATTTGCTCAGAACTGTGGGACAACTGAAGGTTACATACGCAAATGCGCAAGCGTTGGTGATGTGCTGAATGCCACGGTGTGCACATCGATAGAGCGGGCGACACAAGGTCAAGTCACTCGCCAGCACCTGCGTCCCAACGATTACTGGCTGATCTGGCCAGATCTCCCCGCGCCACAGATACCTGCGGATGGCCGTGATGTTGAAAAAGAGCTTGAGTGACATGGCAAAAATTTTTACCCAAGCAAGCCTCTCAACACCACTCAATTTTTTTGTGAGGTAGCAAAAATGCATCAAATCGGCATGCCTACTGTCGTCAGCACGGCAGAGATTTCCCGCAAAACATCCCTGGGCGCCGCCATCGATCTGTGTCTAGAGATCGGCGGTTACGAGCCCAAGCAAGTGCAATCCGAACTCAAGCTCGACAAAGCCCAATTCAGTCGCTGGTCAAGCGGACAAGAGGGCGTCACCTGGCCAAAGCTTTCTGCGGTCATGGATTTTTGTGGCAACGATGCGCCATTGCTGTGGATGGTCGCGCAACGCGAATACGACCTGGAGTCAATCCGCAAAATCGAAACTGAGCTCGAAAGACAAATTCGGCTGCTCACCCAAGAGAACGATTCGCTTCGCAGAGTGTTGATGGGTGCGGGGAGGCCCTGAATGCATTGCAAACCAAACAAATTCTTGAAGGAAAAATCATGGACGAATCGGTTCAATTTTATGCGCGAAAAAAAGAGCATGTGCTCATAGATCGGGGATCAAGCGTCACTGAAATTAAGTTATCTAAGTCTCAGAAAAAAATTCTGCCCTTGATTGAGCGTGGGCTATCAAACGAAGAAATATCAATTGCACTTGACATTTCTGATGGCACATTGAAAGCGCATTTGTGGCGTCTCTATAAAAAATTAGGCGTTAAAAGTCGCACACAAGCATTGGCAATTTGGAGGCGGCACTGCAGCGCAAACAGCTTGCTCATGGTGTCTAAAACATTGCGCGAAAGAGGTGCAGTGACACTTGGATCGGGCGACTTTGTGGTGAATAAAGAAAACGAAAAAGATGTTTTGCTTGGATTGAGCTTGGCTTTAACGATTGTTGAACTGGCGGAATGTATGGAGCGGCGCGGTTAATTGCGCGCGGCAGCAAAGGAAAAATCATGGACGCATCACCCAGCACATTAGATACCTCGAGCGAAGCATTTCGCTCGGTTGGATTAAAAAAACTTGCGCGGCAACAGCAAGAAATTTATGACATCGTCAAGATCGCACACGAAATGGGGCGCATCAACTGCAGTCTCACCGAAATTCGCGACCTTTACGAGTCAACTTATCTAAAACGCATCGATCTCAACAGAGTCAGCGCTCGCGTGTCTGATCTTGTATCTGCCCAGCGCTTAGCGCGCACCTTAGATACCCGACCGTGCTCAATCACCAAAAAAAATATCCACCCCGTGTTTGTTCCGCTCAAGCAAGCACGCATGTTTGTTTGATGGGGCACGCTGTGGGCAAACACGCAACCTTAGATACCCAAATTACGCGGAGAGCAAATGACAGGTAGTACTCAACCGCTCACATCGACAGATTGCGATCTGCGTGATTTCCCGTACATGCCGCTCGATGTTTTGCGATTGCGAGACAGCGAAATTTCGAAGCACGCAAGCGGTGAAGAATTTAGGTGCGCTGTGTTGCTTTGGTGCGCATCGTGGCATCAAGTTCCGGCTGCAAGCCTGCCAGATGACGACATCATGCTTGCTCAGTTTGCTGGCTTTGGTCGTGTTGTTAAAGCCTGGAAAAAAGTGCGTGATGGTGCTTTGCGCGGCTGGATTAAGTGTGCTGATGGCCGCTTGTATCACCCAACAGTTGCCGAAAAAGCGAACGAGGCACAACAAGCAAAACGCATACATGCACACAAAAAACTGTGCGATCGACTGCGAAAAGCAAACACGCCGAAAAGCGAAATTCCATCTTTTAGCGATTGGATTTCCGGTGGAATGTCGCAAGGAATTCCACCGGAAACCGACTTAAAACGAAAAGAAGAAGATGACGATGCTGACAAAAATTCCGATGGAATTCCTCCGGAAAATACTCTTATAGGGAGAAGAGAGGAAGGGAGAAGAAATATTAATACAACTACTACCGTAGTTGTAGCCAGGCCACGAGCTGCAAAAAAATGTCCTGATGGTTTTGAGGTGTCAGAAACCTTGGAGGCGTGGGCTCGAAACGAAGTGCCCACCATCAATCTCCACGCCGAAACCGAAAAATTTCGCGACCACACATTTAGTCGCGCCATCACGGATTGGGACGGCGCTTGGCGAAATTGGATGCGCAATGCGAGGGAGTACATCAAAAACAAATCGCCGCCTGGCGAAACATTTCGCGAAAAAGACGCGCGCATGGCCGCAGAGCGGGTCGCCGCATTTGCTCCGAGCATTGCCAACAAATCGGCAATGCATGACCCCATCCAAACAATCGATGTTTTTGAGGTAACAAATGCCACTCGCATCACAGGTAGTTGATCGACTTTTTGCACGACTTGGCGCAACTTACGGTGTTGAGTTTTCGCGTCGATATGACGGCATAGACCCTGATGCTGTCAAAGCATCTTGGGCACAAGAGTTGAGCGGTTTTGACTTGCATTCTCTCGCTTGGGCGCTTGAAAATTTACCCGAGCGATCGCCCAATGTGATTGAGTTTCGCGCAATTGCTCGACGCGCCCCCGCACCTGATGTAAAGCATTTGCAAGAGCCAAGCGCAAATCCGGATCGTATTAAGTCGGAGATTGAGCGTTTGCGTCCAGTCGCGTTATTGCCGCGCTCCGATGCAAAAGATTGGGCGCGCAGAATTTTGCAAAGACAAGCTGCGGGCGAAAAAATTAATCGCTGTGCTTATTTATTTGCAAAACAAGTCGTTACACCGGAGGCTGTTTGACATGCAGTCCACTCGACACCGCTTAAGAGCATCGGTTGATCTATCACATCGATATGCCGATCGTGAGCAAGGTCAGGCCTCGCGCGTCGGGGGGGGTGGCATGTCTTGGGCGTGGAATAAAAAAAGATTTGGTGGACGCCATGCTCCAGACAGATGGTGCGGAGATAGCCTCGGCGTCAGGATGCCGGAGGCCGACGAAACGCCGCTGAGCAAAGACGAGGTGCGATTTGCGAGTAGACGGGGATTGCTATGACTACTCCAAAAATCTTGGTGGCGTGCGAAAAAAGGAGGATTTTGTGAACATCAACATAGCCGTCAACACAAAAGCTCTTGACTATGCATACAACAAAGCCAAAGACCAGGTCCCGTATGCGTTGTCGTTGACTCTCAACAAGATCGCCAAGACAGCACACACCGAAATTAAAAATGATATGCGTCGGTTATTTGATCGACCCACACCATTTTTTATAAATTCGCTTCGTATAAATTACGCAAGCAAATCCAAGCTTGAGGCATCCATCGGTTACAAAGATCGAGGTGGTGCAGCATACAACGATGATCCGATTGTGCGACCGCATGTTGAGGGTGGTAATAGATCAACTAAACAAATGGAGCGCCGCCTGCAGCGCAGCGGCTACTTGCCAAATGATTGGCAAGTTGTGCCAGGTGCTGGGGCAAAGCTCGATGCATACGGCAACATGAGCAGAGGTCAAATCACACAGATGCTCAATGTATTGGGCACATACACAGAGGCTGGGTACAACAAGGCTAACGCAGCAACTCGTGCACGACTTGCAAAGGGCACCAAAAAATCGTATGGATTCGTCTACTGGGTCAACCCCGTGGGGCGCGGGCGTGTTGCTCATTTACTTCCCGGCGTTTATCAGCGCGTGACTACACCTTTGGGTTCAAGTCTCAAGCCCATCATCATTTTTACACGCAAGGGCTTATACAAGCCGATTTTAGATTTTTATGGGACTGTTCAGCGCGTCGTCGATGAGCAATTTGATCCAGTATTCACCGACTCATTCAATCACGCGCTCGCAACATCACTGAGCGGCGTGAGGGTGGAGGTCAGTCAATAGGGGGGGTGTTGGGTCCTTCCGGCGCCCTCTGGGCGGGGGTAATTCGAACCCCGATTTCGCGCTAGTGAATAGATTTAGAAAAGGGTGAATGGTGAACGATTTGGTGGTGAATGTGAATGGCAAAGAGTTGAGTCAGGCAGCGCTTGGGCGCGCGCTTGGCTTGTCACCACCAGCGATCACCAAGTTGAAAAAGCAAGGAATGCCCGTGACATCAATCGAAGCTGCCCAGGCCTGGCGTGTCGAGCATCAAAACATTGCACACCGAAAAAAAATTGTGAAGGTGATTGAGTCGCAACATGAGGATCATCAAGTACACAAAAATTATTTATTGCCTAAAAATGAAATTACGGATGATGAAGATGATGGTGACGATGAAAGAACGCTTGAGTCTGCACATGGAAAGGCAAGAACTAGGCGAGAAATAGCGGAGGCAAGCATTGCTGAAATGCGTGAAGCTGAAATGCGTGGTGAGTTGATTCGTGTCGATGCCATTCGCCATGCGTTGGCTACTTCAATTTCATCATTACGCGACAGCTTTATGCAGTTGCCAGCAAGGCTGTCTCCAATATTGGCGCCTGAAACAGATGCCGCAAAAATTCACGATCAATTGCAAGTCGAGATTTATCAGGTGCTAGAGCAAATTTGCAGTGTGCAAATAAAAATAGATGAAGGTGATCATCATGAGCTCTCGTGATTTGGCGCATGATGTTTTACGGGCAACCGATTTATTGAATGAATTGTTTAGCGAGTATTTGGCTCCTCCGCCTCGAATGACGGTTACTCAATGGGCCGAAAAGAACAGAGTATTGAGTTCTAAAGATTCCAGTGAGCCAGGCCCCTATCGAGTCGCGAGAACTCCCTACGCATTAGAGCCGCAAGATGCACTCAGCTCTTATTCCCATATTGAAGAGGTTGTATTGATGTGGGGTGCACAAACAAGCAAAACAACCGTTGGGGGAAATTGGATCGGCAGCATGATCGATATGAATCCTGGACCGCTGCTTATTGTTCAACCAACGCTCGATACTGCAAAGCGATTTAGCAATCATCGATTGACGCCCATGATCAAAGAGGCCGCAGTCTTGCAAAAGAAGGTGAGCTTGAATCGAAGTAGAGATGCATCAAACACCATGCTTCAAAAAGATTACATCGGTGGCTCATTGTTTTTAACTGGCGCAAACAGCAGTACAGCACTACGCTCAATGCCAATCAGAGATATTTTCTTTGATGAGGTTGATGCTTATCCAATGGATGTAAATGATGAGGGTGACCCGATTGCGCTTGCCGAAGCTAGACAGAGCACATTTGCAAGGCGTAAGCGACTTAAAACAAGCACACCAACAACAAAAGGTGCTAGTCGCATTGAAGATGATTTTTTATCAACAGATCAGCGGTACTACCACATCGCTTGCCCACACTGCGGAGAGTTACAAAAGTTAGAGTGGGGGGCTGATAAAGACTTTGGCCTGAAATGGCAAAAAAATGATTTTGGTGTTGCTCTTCCCGAAACGGCTCATTATGTGTGTAGACACAACGGCTGCATTATTCAGGAATACGAAAAATCAAACTTTCTAAGGTGTGTTGAACTAGGTGGTGCAGCGCGTTGGGTGCCGTCAAAACCGGATGCATCACCGCGTAAGCGTGGCTATCACTTGAGCACTCTTTACAGCCCTCTTGGTTTTTTTAGCTGGCGTGAGTTGGTCGAGGAGTGGGTAAGGGCGCTTGCACTGTCGAAGATGGGTGATCAGTCAAAGATGCGCGCATTTGTGAATACGCGTCTGGCTGAGACATGGGAGGAGTTTGGCGACAGAGTACAGCACCATGAGCTGGCTCGCCGTGCTGAGCCCTATCCGTTTGGCAAGTGCCCCATGGGTGTGTTGATGGTGACGGCAGGTGTTGACACCCAACCCGATCGACTTGAAATGCGTGTGTGGGGTTTTGGTCGAGGCGAAGAGTCTTGGCTAGTTGATCGGCACATCATTTATGGCGACCCCAACTTAGAAGAGGGTATGGAAGGGTCTCCCTGGACCAAGGTGACCGAGATCAGGCGCACCACATTGCTGCATGCCAGTGGCGCGCAAGTATTGATTGAGGCCGTTGCCATAGATACGGGTGGCCACAACACGCAGGCTGTTTACCACTACTGTCGCACACACTCACATGCTCATGTGTTGGCGATCAAAGGGCACAGTTTGAGCAATAAGCCCATCATCGGTAAACCAAGTTCAGTGGATGTGAATTGGCGCGGTAAGACGATGCAGCGCAGCTTGAAACTTTGGATGGTTGGCACGGATACGGCTAAGCATTTGATTTATGGTCGGCTGAGGATGACACAGATGGGTTCTGGTTTTATCCATCTGCCTGATTGCTTGCGCGATACAGATGAGTTTGAGCAACTGACCTCAGAGAAATTGGCCACCAGATACATCAAGGGTCACCAAAAACTGGAGTGGTTCAAGCCTGCGGGTAAGAGAAACGAGGCGCTTGACTGCGCAATTTATGCATTTGTGGCTGCGTGTTACTTGGGGATTCAAACAATGCGAGAGCCCGCTTGGCTTAAACGCGAAAACAGGATTGCGCCGCGTGATGGCGATCTTTTTTCGTCGGCCAATATGTCCGCTCAGCCCGTTGCGAATACTGAGCAAGAGCCGCGAAGTGGGCAAATTGCACCAACAAACGAGCAATTTTTGCAACGCCAGCCGTCAGCAGCCAAGCCATCGCTCAAAAGAAATTGGTAAAGGGGAAATCAATGCACAACGACAAAAGCCTAGAAAAATTGATTCAAGAATCCCCTGATCTGGTGGATCGTATCTTTGAATTTTTGTTGCAGGACACCGCGCTTGCGGCGGCGCTTGAAAAATGCTCGGATCAGCAAAAAAAATCAGTTGCTGTGATCAAAGAGGCTGTTCGCAAAGAATTCGCTGGTGAGCATGTGTATGTCAGACACCGACGGGACAAAGGGGAAGTGTCGCGCGAGGTGCTGCGCTTGTTCAACGGGGGAAATGCCACACAAATAGCCAGGCAGCTGGGTATAAGCAGGGCCAGCGTGTACCGACATATCAAGCAAGCCGGACGATAGCTTTGAAAATTGTCTCATTTTTGTTGGATTTGAGACACCAACATGTAGACCATGAGTGCTGCACAAAGAAGCAACACTCATGGCGTTTACCCAACTTGATTTAGATGGCATCAATCGCTCAATAGCGACAGGCGAATTGACCGTTGAGGTCAATGGGCGCCGTGTGACCTATCGCGATATGAGCGACTTAGAGCGCGCGAAAAAAATCATTGAAGCCGATCTGAAGGCTCAAGCGGGCAGCACAACGACAGGTGGACAGAGACGAGGTGCATACCGCGTCAACTTTTCTACGGGTAGGGGCTTTTGACAATGGCTGCTTTACCCGTCAAGGCCTCACTGCTCGACAGACTCATTGGCTATTTGAACCCTGATGCTGGCTTGACGCGACACAGAGCTCGTCAATTGCTCAAACGCGCTTATGAGGGCGCATCACGCATGGACGGCTGGGCGCCTCGGCGCGCTGGTGCTGGCCCTAACACTGACCACTTGGCTGATGCCACGGAATTGAGAAACAGGGCACGGTCACTTGTTCAGAATGTCCCGTACATTTCGCGCGGCATCGATGCGCTGGTGGCCAACTTGGTTGGCACGGGTATCAAGCCACGGTCATTGAGCAAAAAGGCACAAAAAATCAATGATTTGCATGCGCGCTGGGCCGAAGAGTGTGATGCGGACGGTCGGCTAGATTTGTATGGACTGCAGAAGTCGGCGGTGCATGCGCTAAAACCAGATGGTGAGGTGCTGATTCGGCTGCGACCAAGACGCCTCTCCGATGGACTTGCTGTGCCTTTGCAATTGCAGATGTTAGAAATTGATTGGTTAGACGCTTCTAAAAACGGCGCGTCCAACGACAACTTGATTGTCAACGGCATCGAGTACGACAAGTTGGGCCGTGTCGTGAATTTTTGGCTTTACGACCAACATCCTGGCGAAATGCGTTTCCCTGGGCGTCGGCGCGCGACAAGCAACCCCGTTCCTGCTGCCAACATTATCCATCTGTACAAGCCTGAGCGACCAGGGCAGGGGCGCGGCTTTACATGTTTGGCCAGTGTCATTGCGCGCGTGCGCGACTTGATGACCTACGAAGATGCAGAGTTGCATCGCAAAAACTTAGAGACGCGATTGGGCGTGGTGGTGAGCGGATCTGCTGCAGATCATTTGCCTTTGAGTGATTCACCCAGCGCTGAACAAGTCAAGACCGATGGAAATCTTGGCACCTTGAAAAGTGGATCGATCATGGAAGTGCCCGTGGGCATGAATATGGAAACGATTGAGCCCAAGGCGGCGGGCGGGTATGTTGACTACATCAAATACAACCTGCACCTGATTGCCGCAGGCATTGGCGTGACCTACGAAATGATGACGGGTGATGCGAGTGATGTCACCTACAGCTCGGCGCGAATCAATCAAAACGAGTTTCGACGGCTGGCTGAGCAAGAGCAATGGCTGGTGATCATTCCGAAACTTTGTGTACCTATCTGGCGCGCATTCATTCAGGCTGCAGAGCTGGCGGGTGTGGCCAATGTTGAGACAGACATGGCGGTTGATTGGTCAATTCCCAAATGGAGTTATGTCAATCCCAAAGAAGATGTGGCCGCTGATTTGAATGAAATCTTTGGTGGCCTGTCGAGCTTCAGTGAAAAGATGCGTGTGCGTGGTTATGAGCCTGAACTGGTGTTCAGCGAAATGGCCAGCGACATGGAGAGGTTCAAAGAGCTTGGCTTGTTTGACTTCATCGTGATGATGCAAACCAACCGCACGCTCACTGAGGCTGAGGCCAAGGGAAGTGCAACCTCTGCTGCCGCGGGAGCGAAGAAATGACCGATCAAGTTGTATTGGTTGATGGTGTTCGCCGCCGCTACATCGATAACGGCGATGGCACTTGGTCAGAGGACATCAATGGTGGTGGAGGTGGCGCTGGCACATCTGATGCAAGTGCAAACAACCAGATCAAACAAATTTTGATGGCAGGTCTTGCAGATGACAAGAACTGGAATTATGAAATTCTAGAAATGCGGTTGGTGTCGTCTTACCAAGCCACGGCTGCGGGTTCTGGATTTGCAGTTGGTGACACATTGGTGAGAACACGATTGGTCACGATTACAAATGCAATGACCTCGCCAGTGGAAACAACCTTTGTTACATGGACGAAAAACAACCAAGTGCTGACAAATGTACAAGCAGCCTCGGTCAAACAAATTAGCGCGGAACTGATAGCTGAATGCAGGGTTAGACGAACCATTGCACCAGATATATCGCAAACACTTTTACCTCAGTTGAGCGCAATCCAGCTCTCTGTCACTGTGCCTGGCACTTTTGTGGCCGTACCACAGTGGCAGTGATAACCCCCCCCGAAAACTCCTAACTTAAAAAGGAAAAAAAATGACTTATCCCACCCTCACGGCAATTGATGCCGACGCTCTGACAAGCGTTCAAGCAAATTTGCCTGGCGATCAACAAAAAATTGTTGCCGCCATCTTGGCTGATCGTGTTTCGCTTGCCGCAGTGACTGAAACTGCCAACGGCAACACCGCTGACCTCACAACTTTAGATGCGCTGATCCAAGCAGTTAGCACTGATTTGCAAGGCTACAAAATTGCCAACAACGCAGCTTTAGGTGTTGACCAAGAACAGTTGGATTTGCTGGCCGCTGGAATTGAAAATTTGCAAAATGGTGACATTGCCACTTTGTTGACCAATCTTTCAACCGCACAAAGCAACATCACCAATTTGACCACCGAATTGGCTGCTGCTAACGCGCGCGCTGAAGCTTTGGCTACCTCGCACAACTCATTGGTCGCTGCCTTCAATACATTGACCACAACTCTGTTGGGCGAAGCTGGTTCAGTCACTGCAACCACATTTGCCTAATTTGTATTGACCTTCTAGAAGAAGAAAGGACTGGTTGTGCCATCGACTGTTGGAATTGTTCAAGAGCTGACGGGCGAACCAGTCACTTTCTCAGCGTTTCAGACTGTTTTAAATCAGCATGCGGTTGCAATCAACACAATTGCACACGCATTGGCTGCAGTGCATGAGGAAGTTTTGGTTTTAGAAGCCAACCAAGGAAATAACGGCGGATGACATGACAGATCCATTGCAAAGCTCTCTAGCGGCGTTTAATTTGTCATCACAGCGAGCCTTTGAGGCGTCGCAGCAAGTTCAAACGCCTGGTGCTTCATCAAATTATGAGGTTGAGGTTGCTGAATATCGAGTCAAAACTCAATGGCCAACATCACCTGCGATCGGTGATGTAGTCGAGCGGTACACAACATACTCAGCCACAAATACTGGCTCGGCAATCGTTGCCGTGCAGTGGAAAAACGAGCTTGGCCAAGCGATCAGCGCACCGCCAAGTTACTCGGTTATTGAGCGACAGGGTTCAACAAATGCAACCGCCCTCAACCAATTAGAAGAAATTGTGCGTTTGACATCGATAGATGATCGAATGCTGGAAGAAATTGGTCATTTGTCAACGATCAAAGATCGTTTGGTCGGTGCGAACCGAGCAATGAGCATGGACACTTTTGTTGTCACTCAGGAATGGTTCAGTTCGCCAACAGTTGGCACTGTTGTCACGCGCGTGCTCACTTGGGATTTGTCTACGCATGTTGCATCAATATTTTCAGTCGTTTGGATGAGTGGCTACCAAATAATTGCCACTCCGCCTGGCGATGCGTATTACACGCCTATATCTACTTCGTCTGGTGGGAATGCAACAGCGCTTAATCAAGTAACGATGATTGGCTATCTCACGGAGATTGCGCAATCTGTCGGTCGATACAGCAGCTACAAAGTGCAACAAACGGAAGAAAACCCAGCAGGCACAACCTACATACGAAAAGCGGGTGCAAATGCGGCAGACACATGGTTGATCGTGCGTTCTGTTGAAACAGCCTCTTCGTCAGCAGTGTCATACGCTGGCATCAGAAACAACCCCTCCGTGGCTACGGGTGGTGCTGCGTGGTCGCAGCGCACATCGTTGGTTTACGGTGATATAGGGAGTGCGTGATGGCGATAACAGTAAACGGCAGCATCATCACACAAGAGGGCACAGACACATCGCTTGGTGCCTTGTCGAGCATTTCTGGTGTTGGTTTTTACACCATTGGAACTGTCCGAATTTATGTTCTGAGCAACCACACATTTGTGATCAATGGCACTCTGTCATGGAACACTGAGCTTGAGGTTTTGCAGTACACGGGTATTGCAGCGCGGCCTATCATCGTCAATGGTACTTTGACGCTAGGCAGTCTGATCACGGTGAATGGCTATACGCGCAACACAGCTAGCACGGGCATGCTGTTGCACAAGC
>JACCDY010052797.1_pt1 | contig 18792 bp, 17 predicted proteins | sample 7446391 | NCBI WGS metagenome assembly JACCDY01 (sample SAMN15323451, study PRJNA562643) | freshwater metagenome | isolation source: river surface water | place: USA:Blue River Watershed | collected 2017-08-18
CCGCTCCCGCCGCCCCCAAGGGACCGACGATCGAGCTCATCCCCCTCGGCCAGAACCTGGCCCGGGTCGTCCTCACGATCTCGAACCAAGGCTCCCTCGCCCGCTTCCAGCAGGAGCTGCAGGTCCTCGGCCAGCACTTCGGCCGCATCCAGCAGCTGCAGCAGCGCATCCAGCTCGCGCTCACCACGGTCGAGCGTGACGCGCTGACCAAGGTCGCCGAATCCGAGGTCAAGGACTTCAACGAGAAGGACGCCGTCTTCTTCAAGACCTGGGGCTTCAACGTGCCGGCCATCGCCAACCGCCAGGCCACCTTCATCAACACCGCGCTCCGTCTCTTCGCCGTGGTGAGCGAGGAAGAAGTCGCCAAGGCCCGCGCCGACAAGAACTTCAAGGAGGAGCACCTCGTGGTCCGCGGCGACCGTCGCCTCCTGCAGACCGCCGAGATCCGCGGCCTCGACCTCGTCGTCCAGTTCGATCAGTTCGCCAAGGTCCTCCAGGCCCGCCGCGATGCGGTGCTCCAGCTGACCGAGCTCCTGAAGCGCGCCGACAAGCCCGAGGAGAAGTCCCGTATCCAGACCCAGCTCGACCAGACCCTCGAACTCCTCAACAAGGGCAACAAGGAGATGGCCGAGAGCGTCGGCTACTCCATCACCCACAACTACGAAGTCGAAGTCCTCGAGGCGAAGTTCGTCATCCTCCTCAACCAGGAGGAAGTGAACCAGATCCAGGGCCTCATCGCCGCGCAGCAGCAGGCCGCTCCGGCCGCCGAAGCCCCGAAGACCGAGAAGAAGCCCGAGAAGAAGAACTGACTCCGGTCACGGTTCTCCGCGACAAGGCCCGCCTTCACCGGCGGGCCTTTTTCGTGCCCTAGAAGAGCTCGCCTTGCCGGGTCTCCGGCGCCGCCGGCTTCGCGGGGGCCGGAGTCTCGGCCCGGCCATGTTTCGCCTGATACCGTCGCAAGGTCGAGTGCATCTCCATCTCGGCCAGGAAGCCTTCGACGCCGGCGACGTCCTCGGCGACGGGCTCACCGGGCTCGAAGGCGAAATCCGTCCGGAAGGTGACCAGCCCGAGGTTGCTCCGGATGCGCGCGGCCTCCGCCCTCACCTGCTCGCGGAAGCGCTCGGGCTGGAGCCGGTCGGCGGCCGCGAGGACCCCTTCGAGGTCGCCGTATTCCGTCAGCCACTTCACGGCGGTCTTGGGGCCGACGCCCTTCAGTCCTGGGATGTTGTCCGAGGCGTCGCCCACGAGCGCGAGGTAATCGGCGATGCGCGCGGGCGGGACGCCGAACTTCTCGGTCACCGCCGCCGGGTCGAGCCGGCGCCAGCCGAGCGCGGGATTCGCCGTCGGCGGCGGGGCCAGCTGCGTCACCGGACCGCCGACGCATTGGCCGAAATCCTTGTCGGCGCTGACGATCAGGCACTCCGCTCCGCCGGCGGCGAGCACGCGCACCGCGGTCGCGATCAGGTCGTCGGCCTCGACCCCGCGACGTTCGAAGATCTGGAACCCGAGCAAGGCGGTCAGCCGCTTGATCTCCGGGAGCTGCCGGACGATGTCCTCCGGCGTATCATCGCGCTGCGCCTTGTATTCCGGCAGGATCTCGAGGTGGCGGTCGGATCCGCCGAGGTCGAAGAAAACCGCGCAGCGGTCGGCGCGTTCGGCTTCGCGCAGGTCCATGAGAGTCTTGATCCAACCGTGCAAGGCGCCGGTGGGGAACTGGTCGGAGGAACGCCGGAGACCGGAGCGCTCCATCGCGAAGTGGCTGCGGAAGACCAGGTTGAAGCCATCGATGAGCAGCCAGCGCATGCCCGATTGTCGGTCCGGCCGGCCGCTGCTTCCAGAAAAAAGCAGGCCCGCCGGAAGGCGGGCCTGCACGAGGTCGCGGGGCGGCTTATTTGCCGGGCTCGACGACCGGGACGGCGCCGGGGGCCGTGACCGGCGTGGCGACTTCGATCGGCTCGCGGTAGACCGCGCCGGCCGGAGAGATGATCGTGGGGTTCGAGAACGTCGAACCGGCGCGCATGCCCGGATGGGTGCTGCGCAGGGTGGCGCCGCCCGGGGAGACGAGGTTCGCGGTCACGAAGATCATGAGGTTACGCTTCTGGATGCTCTTGCCCGTGGAACGGAAAGCCGCGCCGATGAGCGGCAGGGAGCCGAGGACGGGGACCTTGTCCTCCAGCGTGCGGACTTCTTCGCGGGTCAGGCCGCCGATCACGACCGTGGCGCCGTCGAAGACGGTGACGTCGGTGGTGACCTCGCGGATGCTGAAGATCGGCTGGAAGAAGCCGGAAGGCACGGAGACGGAGACGGAACCGGCCAGCGCGATGGAGGTGCCGCCGTATTCGACGAAGCCTTCGAACTCGGTGACCTTCGGCTTGAGGTTCAGCGCGATGGAATCGTCCGCCGCGACGGTCGGGGTGACCTCGAGGGAGACGCCGACCTGCTGGGTGGTGAAGTCCTGAGGCGTGCCCGCGGTGATGGTGGCGGTCGCGCCACCGCCGCCGCCGACGATGCCACCGCCGGCCTGGCCGACGTTGGACTGGATGTCACCGTAGGCCTGCGGATAGCGCAGGAGCTGGGCGACGCTGATCACGGCCGTCTTGCCGTCGAGCACGGTGAGGCTCGGGCTGGACATGAGGTCGCTGCCCGCCTTCTCCTCGATGGCGCGGATGGCCACGCTGAGGGCCTGCGAGCCGATGATGCTCACGCGTCCGGAGTAGGTGTTGTTGGTATTGCCGAGGTTGACGTCGCCGGGGATGACCGGGGCGCCTTGGTTGAAGGTCTGCGTCGGCACGTTGTTGCCGGTGCTGATCACCAGCTGACGGACGCCCTGGTTATTCTGTGCGAAGACCTTGTTGATCGAACGCAGGTTGGTCTGGGCCATCGCGGTCGCGGTCGGATCGACCTGATTGAAGGGCGACGGCAGGGCCGAACCGGGGATGAGTTCCGGCGACATGTTCCAGTTGAAGCCGAGCTCATTGAGGACCTTCTGTTCGACTTCGATGAACTTGGCCTCGATGTGCACCTGCTTGATGTCGGAGTAACGGCGGATGATGTTCTTCACCCGGTCGAGGTTCTTGCGGCTCTGGCTGACGATGAGGCGGGTGCCGTCGAAGGAGAGCGTGGCGGGAGCCTCGAAGGGCACGCCGGAACGCATCAGGAAGCTGCGGATGGCGTTCTCCTGGGGATTACCGCCGCCGGCTTCGGCCGCGCCCACGGCCGCGCCCCCGAAGGGATTGGCGCCGCCCGTGGTGCCCGGAGCGGTGGTGGTGAGGCCGGTGCCGGTCATCTTGACGACGGCGGCCTGGGTGAGTTCGAAGAATTCGGTTTCCAGCAGGCTGTCGCCGGCTTCCTTGCGGACTTCGACGACGCCACCCGAGCTCACGGTGAAGCTGTAGCCCACGCGCTTGCAGATGTAGTCGAGGCACTGGTAGACGGTGATGCCGCTGCCCAGCTGGAGGTTGACCGTGGGGTTCTCGTTGGCGAGGTCCAGGGGCACGATGTTCACGCCCTTCTGGTCCTTGTCGTAGGTCTGGGCGGCGGTGGCGAGGAGCGTCAAGGCGCGGTCGAGGGGCTGATCGCGGGCGATGTAGCCGTCCGGCAGGCGGATGGACTTCATCTTCTCGATGACCGGGTCGTTGCCGCTGCCGACGTCGACCTTGATGTTCTCGCGGTTGAAGACTTCGGGAAGCTTCCAGGTCTCGTCGAGCAGCTCGAGGAGCTTCGTCTTGGTGACCTCGCGGTTCCACTGTCCGGAGCTTTCGGAGAGGATCTGGCGGATGCGCACCTGGTAGGCCTTGGACTCGGCGTTGTTGGGCTGGTACTGGAGCACTTCGCGATAGGCCTCGATGGCGCCCTGGTAATCGCCGTAGAGATAACGGGCGCGGCCCTTCACCAGCAGCTCGTTGACCTTGTCGTCCTTCGCGCGGAGTCCCGGCGAGAGTTCGTCGATGTTACGGTAGGTCGGATCCTTGGCCTTGGAGGTGAGCTCCTTGCGCAGGCGGGCGACGCTCGGGTCGTCCTTGCCCTTGAGCGAGGCGTACTGTTCGACCAGCGAAGCGGCCTTGGCCATCTCGCGGGCCTCGATGGCGAACAAGGTCCGGCGGGCGATGCCCGCGGCCTTGGCGTTCTTGATGCGGACCTTGAGCTCCTTGTTGCTGATCGAGTCGTCGCCGAGCGAACGCTCGACGGTGTCGAGTTCGGCGAGGGCGGCGTCGATGGCTTCGGCGTTGCCCCGGCGGAGCTGGCTTTCGGCGGCGGCGACGGTGGCCGTCTGCTTGCCGAGCTTCGCGGCGTTGGCCTGGGCGAGGCGGCGGACTTCTTCCTGGGCGACGGCCGTGCCGCCGACGTCGCGACGGATGACCAGGTCCTGCTTCAGCAGCGCGAGTTCGTCGCGGAGCTTCTGGGCGGCCGCGGAGGGAATGGCGGCGAGGGCGCCGTTGGCGCCTTCGATGATCTCGGCGGCGCGCTTGAAGTCGCCGGCGTCGAGGGATTCACGGGCGGCCTGGATGGCGCGGCCGACTTCTTCGAAACGGCTCTGGTGGGAGGCGGCGACTTCCGCGAGGGCGCTGACGGGCGCGGGCGGAGGCGTGACCGCGGGAGCGGCCGGATCGGGCGCGGCGGCCTTGGCGGCCGCGGCTTCGGCGGCCTGCTTGGCGGCCTCCGCTTCGGCGAGGGCGGCCTTGACCGAGGCGAGTCCTTCGACGGCGCCGGGGTCCTTGGCGTCGATGGCCAGGAGGGCCTCGTACTTTTCCTTGGCGGCGAGGAGGTTGCCTTCGTCGCGGGCCTTCAAGGCTTCGATGAGCAGCATCGGCCGGCGGGCGGAAGCGTCGCCATCCTGGGCGATGAGCGAGCCGGCGGCGAGGGCGAGGGCGAGGGCGGCCCAGGCAAGCTGCTTACGTTGTAGATCTTTCATGAGTGGGGGCTTTGAAATGGGTTAAGAGGATTTCTTCGGCGCGGCGGGCGGGCTTGGCTTGGCCTTGGGGGCGGGGGCGGCCGGCGCGGGCACGACCAGACGCTGGGGATCGGAGGCGAGTTTCTTTGGCTTCTTGGGGTTCAGCGCGAAAGTCTTATCAAAACTCACGCTCTTGGCGGCCAAGTCAATGCCTTTGACCACGTAAGTCGCCCCGTTGTAGACGAAACGGTCGCCGCCTTCCTTCCAGACGAGAGGCTTGCCCGGCTTGCTGGTGGCCTCCAGGGTGAGCTTCCACGCGGGGTCCGACGTCGAAGTGACGACGACCTGGATGCGGTCCTTGAACTCGAGCGGTTTGTCGTCGTCGATTTCGACGACGCCGAACTGCGGGTCGGAGACGGTCAGGACGTTGCGGATGAAAGGGAGGCCGTCGGCATCCTTGCCCCGGACGACCTTGTAGGACTTCAGGATGAGGTTAGGCGCCCCGGGGATCGGCGTGTTGAGCTTACAATCGTCGAGGTATTTCTTGGTCCTGACGTTCTTCAGGGAGATGAGGCGGTCCTCCTCCTTGCGGCCGGGCCCGAGGGTGGTGTGGCTGAGGACGTAGGGGTAGACTGGGTGACCGACCGAGACGAGGGCGATGCCGAACGGCGGCATCTCGTCCGGCTTGCGGCTGCGCGGGACATATTCCTTGAGGGCCGGATCCCAGACGACGTCGATCGTGGTGAAGAGATCATAGTCCCAGTTATCCTCGTCCTCCTGCGGGCTGAGCCAGTCCTTGACGTTGTCTTCCAGCGAAGCCCGGGGGGTGCTGGGGTAAGCCACCCCGGAAGGGGTGATGGCCCAGCGCTTCCGGATCACGGCTTCGCGGTTCTCGGCGTCAGGCACGACCGGCATGACGGGGAGGACCGCCGTGGGGTTGAAATAAAACACCAGGCCGGCCGCGCAGAGCAGGCCGCCGAGGGCGATGAGAACGAGGTCCTTGCGAGATGTCATGGCCGTTGGTTATTTGGTGGTGTCGCCCTCGGCGCCGGCCGCGGGCTTCTCGTCGACGACGGAGAGGTAGTCCACCTGCACGGTGAAGGCGGAAAGCCTGCGATGGACGACGGGAACGCGCTTGTCCTCCTTGGTGGCGCCGGCGGCCGGAGCCTCTTCGACGAAGAAGGCGGGGGGCGGACCCGCCGGTGCCGCCGCTCCGTTGGCGGCGGCGACGACGGGACCTTCGAGCAGCTTCTCGACGTCCTTGGAAGTCGGAGCCACCTGGACGGCGGTGATGGCGAGCGGACGGCCGGAGTTGCGGATCCGATTGACGAAGGTCCGGAGGGTCGGGGTGTGCGCGATGAAGCGCACGCGGAAGGAAAGAGTCTCGACCTGGCCGGGGCGGGCGAAGGTGCGCGTCGGGATGAACTCGTCGTTCTCGTTGCGCGGGGCCTCGGGGTCGGGGCCGATCGTGCCGGCGCCCGGCTTGCCCTCGGGGATGAGGACGTAGGTCTCGACGGCTTCGCGGTCGACGGACTCGATCAGGAGCGGCGCTCCGGCCGGCCGGGACTCGACGAGCTGGCGGACCAGGAAATCGATGACCTGGCGCTGCTGGTCGACCTTCTGGAAGTCGCGCTTGGGCGAAGTCCCCTGGTTATGGATGTAGCGGTGGAATCCGAAGGAGGTCGGATCCGTCGCGGAGAGCTTGATGCCCTGGTCGGCGGCGAGCTTGCGCCAGCCGTCCACCGACTCGCGCAGCTGCGCGCTGAGCTCGGCGGAGTTGGCGGTGGGGCGACCCTTGAACATCATCTCGGGGCTGCCCGCGATGGTGGTCCGGAGAAGTTCGTGGTGGGCGGCCAGTTCGGCGACGTCGGCCTCGGCCTTCTTGACGTTCTCCTCGGTCAGCGCGACGTTCTCTTCGCCCGGGCCGAAGGCGTGGCCGCGGAGGAGTTCCGCCTGGATTTTGCCGCCGCGCTGGAGGCTCTCGGCGATCTTCCCGCCGTTCAGGTAAGCCTGCGCGGCCAGCCCGAGTCCGGCGCAGAAGCACAGCACCAGCGCGATGAGCGCGAGGTTGAAGCCGAGGTTCTTCTTGAAATTTTCCATGTCGCTTAGAGGACCTTGTCCTTGTTGATGACGAGGGTGATCGTGGCCTTGGGGGTCATCCGGATCTCCATCTTGTCGGTCACGCGGATCGTCTGGTCGGAGACGCTGATCTCGTTCTCCGGCACGGAGGCCACGTAGGGGGACTTGCGGACGGCCTTGAGGAGCGCCTCGAGGTAGGCCTTCTCGGAAGCGGAACGATACTGCTTGGAGTCGAAGGGCGCGTCGGTGAAGAGGAACCGGACCGAGATGACGACCTTGGTCACCACGACGGGCGGCGCCGCCGGCTGGCCGGCCTCGGGGGCGGGCGCGGGCGTCGTCTCATACTTCACGTGAAGGTCTTCGATCCAGGTGTTCTTGCATTCCCCGACGCGTGCCTGGAGGTCTCCGAGGAAGGCGGGCCAGTTGGAACGGTTGAGCACGACCGACTCAAGCTCCTTGGCCTTGCGGGAAAGCTCCATGGCCTTGGTCCGCGACTGCAGCATGGCCTGACGGCGGGCGGTGAGCTCGCCTTGGCTGGCCGAGGCGGCCCTCACCTGGTCGCTGTTCCACGATTCGGTCTCCTGCAGGGCGAGCCAGACGAGCACCGGCGCGACGGCGGCGAGCGCCGCGGCGACGAGCAGGCCCGGCTTGCGGGCGTCGAAGGCCTGTTGCGCCGCGATGTCGCGCGGGATGAGGTTGACCCCGCCCAACTGGGGCAGGACGAGACGGGCGGCCTCGCCGATGACCTCAGTGAGCTGGAACTGGGCGCGTTGGAGGGTGTCGCCGGAAAGTTCCGGGCCAGCAACAAGGAGTCCCGCGGGATCGAAGGCTTCGACCGGGAGCCGGAGGGTCTCGGCGAGCTGCTGGAGGAGACCCGGCACCTGCGAAGCCCGGCCCGTCAGCAGGATCCGGGTCGGCTGACGCGGGTTGGCGCCGCGGCGGACGTTGATGAGCCGGCGGTTGATGTCCTGCGAGAGACGACGGATGAAGGCCTGGGCGTTCGTCTGCAGGAGGGCCACCTGCGGATCGGACTCGGCGAGCTGGAGGACGCCGGTGAAGTGGCCGATCTTGATGGCCTCCGCGTTGGTGAAGGACTGGCCGGTGTTGTCGGAAAGTCCCTGGGTGAGCAGGTTGCCTCCCATGTTCGCGGCGGTCTGGATGCTCACTCCGCCCGGGCCGAAGAAGCTGAGGGTGGTGGAACGGGCGCCGACGTTGACGATCAGGACCTCCTCGGCGGCGGCGTCGCCGGCGAGCTGGAAGGCCTGGCTGTCCAGCAGCGGCGCCGCCTGGATCGACATCGGGCGCAGGCCGGTGGCCGTGACGAGGCGGGCGATGCGGGCCGCGACGTCCGCGCGCAAGGCGAACAGCAGGACCTCGGCCTCGACGCCGTCGGACGCCATCAGCTGGCTGTCCCAGATGACTTCGTTCAGGGGATAAGGGATGGCGTTCTGGGCTTCGAAAGCGACGATCTGGGCCTGACGGTCTTTCTCGACCTGCGGGACCTTCAGCGGCTTCTGCAGGAGCAAGAAAGCGGGCGCGATGACGGTGACCTGTCCCTTGAGATCATGCTGGGCGACGAGATTGGCCAGGGCCTCCTGCGCGGCGTTCAACCATTCGTCGTCCCCGGTGAGCCCAGGGGTGATCTCCTCCACGAAACAAGCGTCGAGGACCAGCCGCCCGGCGTTGACCGAGAACCGGGAGAACGAGACGCTCGAGGCGGCGAGGTTGACGATGACGGCCTTTTTCTGGCTCATGCGGACGCGGAGGACTGCGGGGATTAGCGGTTAGAGCCGTCTTCGCGGATGAATTCCGGCGAAGGCGAGCCCTGCGGCAGGTTGTCGAAGATGGAGTAAGGGACGAGGTACTGAGGCCGCAGCAGGCCGCTGTTGGCGTTGACCGCGCGATCGGCGAGGGAGCGGGCTTCGTCGAAGGCCTTCTTGTCGAGGAACATCTTGTGGACGGCGTTCTGCATGTCGGGCACGGGACGGCCGGCCTCGGTGAACAACGGCAGCTCCTGGCCGCCCACTTCGACCTGCACGAAATAATAATCAGGCTGGGACTTGAGACGGTCGCGCTTCACGACGTCGCCGGGAAGATAGAAGTAGACGGAGCGGTCGGTGTTGACCTCCATCGTCAGGACGGTCGCGGAAGAACGGTAATAAGCGAAGTCCGCGGCCGCCGTCGCGCCGACGGGCTTGAAGATCTGGGTCAGGGTGACCTTGATCTTGTCGACCCACTGCTTGTTCGCCGGCTTCTTGGCGGCGGCATCCGCGTCCGGAGCGACTTTGGCTTCGGGATTGAAGTTCGCCCGGAGCTCGACCTGCGCCCGGATCCAGGGATTCTGCTGACCGCCTAATTTGGCCGGATCGAAGTGGACCGAGCGAACGATGACGGCGCTCTTTCCGGTGTCCGCCTTGGCTACTTGGGCCACAAGGGGGGCAAAAGAAAAGAAAAGTGCCGTTAGGCTGGCAAAAACAGCAGGGGCCTGGGGCATAGGAAGGCAGAATCTGCGTCCGCCAAAGTGAGGTGGCAAACGCAAAAACCAGTCGATTAGGAACATTTCTTAAATGCAAAACTGTTGCATCTAAAACCTTACCCCTCTCAGATTCCCCCGCTTGCGCCGCCTTGTCACCATTCTTTGCCTCATCGGGCAGGTTTTCCTGGCCGGCCAAGCCTACGCCCAGACCAAGCCGCTCGTGATCTCCAGTTTCACGATCATCGCTGACTGGGTTCATGTTATTGGCAAAGAAAAGGTTACGGTTGAAAATGTCGTGCCTGCCCACAGCGAGACGCACGGCTTTCAGATCAGCCCAAAGCAAGCGCGCGACCTCCGTCGTGCCGATCTGATCGTCGGCATGAGCCCGACGCTTGAGCCTTGGCTGGAAGCTTGGGCAAAAGCCAATCGCCGCCAAGACGCCCTCATTTGGCTTCACCCAGGGGAACCCGAATCTGCTCATGGCCACGATGCGGATCCGCACGCATGGACCGACCCGGCCGAAGTAAAAATCATGGTCGGGCGCCTCGCCCGTCGGCTGGCCGCCATCGCACCGCAATTAGATACGGAAGTAACTTACCATCAATATGTTAAAGAAATAGACATTGTAGACGTGGAGCTGAAACGCCTCTTCGCAAGCCTGCCAGCCGATCGTCGCGTCCTTTTGACGCAGCACGCCAACCTCGGCCATTTCGCCGCCGCCTACGGATTGAGGATCCCCCGGACCATCCTGGCCAGTAACTCCGCCGAGGCCGCCGACCCCTCGGCCCGCCATTTCTCCGACCTGCTGCGCACGATCAAAAAAGAAGGGGTTCGCGTGGTCGTCACCGATGCCGGCCAGAACGACGCTTTCGCCCGCCGCCTGACCGAAGACGCCGGCCTGCCGCCGCCGCTCGCCCTTTCCTTCGAATACCTCGAACCACCGGGTCGCCCGGGTGACAGCTGGGTCTCGATGATGCTGCTCAACGGGAGACGTCTGCACGACGCCCTGGCCCGATGAGATCGTCTTGGTCCGATGAAGCCCTGCGCCGGATCAGCGACGCTCTCTTCGCGCTGCTTCCGACGATTCCCTACGCCCGACGCGAGACCTCCGCCTGCGACGGATTCGCGATCGTCGCCCGTGACCTCGCGGCCTGCCCGCGTCCGGGCGCCCCCCTGGCTTTCGCCCACGCCCGTTTCGAGATTCCCTGCGGATGCCGGACGGCGCTCATCGGGCCGAATGGCTCCGGCAAGTCGACCTTGCTCCGGACGCTCGCCGGCCTGCTTCCGCCGAGCGCAGGGGAAGCCCTCGTCGCCGGCGCCCCGCCCCGCCTCGGCCGCAGCCGGATCGCCTACCTCGCCCAACGTCCCCGTCTCACCGAGCCGTTCCCCTTGCGCCTGCGTAGGCTCGTCCAGATGGGCACCTACGCCCATCACGGCTGGTTCGAGGAATGCCGTCACGGCGAAGCCGCCGTCGACCGCGCGCTCGCCCAGCTCGCGCTGACGGAACTCGCCGACCGCCAGGTGCACACCCTTTCGGGCGGCCAGCTGCAACGCGCCCTCATCGCCCGCGCCGTCGTCCAGGGCGCCGAGGTCCTCCTGCTCGACGAGCCCTATGCCGCCCTCGACCAGGCGAGCCGGACCGTCATCGAGGACTTCCTCTTCGAGCAAGGCCACGCCTTCACCGTGCTGATGGCCACGCACGACCCCGCGGACCTCGGCCGCTTCGACCGCATCCTCGAACTGCGCGACGGCGCCGTGACGACCCGTCACGCCTGCCGCGGCCACGACCACCGCCATGCTTGAGCCCCTCCTCGAGCCCTTGGGGGAGCCCTTCTTCGTCCGCGCGCTGCTCGCGGTCGCCCTCGGAGGCGTCACCTGCGCGTGCCTCGGCGCCTACGTGGTGCTCCGCCGGATGGCCTTCGTCAGCACGGCGCTCACGCACTCGATCCTCCCCGGCGTGGTGGGCGCCCTGCTCCTGGGCTGCTCGCCCTACCTGGGGGCGCTCGCCGCGGCCCTGCTGACGGCCGCCGGCGCCGCCTGGCTCGCCTCGCGGAAGGGCGCCAGCGAAGACAGCGCCGTGGGCGTGATGCTCTCGGTGATGTTCGCCGCGGGCGTCGCGCTCATGCAGCAGGCGAATTCCTGGCGCGACTTCGCCGGCCTGCTCTTCGGCAGCGTCGTCGCCGTGGGCGCCGAAGACCTCGCCGTGATCGGCGGCACCGCCGCCTTCGTCCTGCTCGGCCTGAGGGCCCTGCACAAGGAGCTCGAGCTGGCGTCGTTCGACGAAGATTACGCGCGGCTGCTCGGCGCGCGGCCGGCGCTGATGCGCGTGGTGCTGCTGGCGCTGGTCGCGCTCGGGGCGGTGTCCTGCGTGCGGCTGGTCGGCGCCCTGCTCACGACCGCCCTCTTCGTCATCCCCGCCGCCACGGGCGTGCTGCTCGGCCGGACGGTCCCGCAGGTGATGGCATGGGGCGTCGGCTGCGCGCTGCTCGGCGGCGTCAGCGGCCTCTACTTGTCCTACTACTTCCCCGCCGTGCCTTCCGGGGCCGGCATCGTGCTCTGCTGCGCCCTGCCCTACCTCGCCGCGCGGCTCTTCGCGCGACGGGTCGGCTGACTCAGCGGCGCGGAGGCCGGAGGCTCAGCGGAGGCCCGAGCACCTCGCGCGCGATGACGGCGCGACGCAGCGCGGCGATCCCGCGGAAGTCCGCGCGGACGCGCGCGCGGGCGGGACGCGTGACGCGCAGGTCGGCGTGGCCGGGATGACGCGGAGGCGTGGCCGCGACGGCGGACTCCCCGGCCTCGGCGGGTTCGGCCTGCGTCGGGGCGACCGCTCCCGGACGGGTCCGGCGGGCGCGACGAGGGATCGGCGGCGGCGCGGCCAGCGGACCGGCCGCGGCGGGGGCGGAGCTTTCGCCGGACTTATGGTAAAGCCAGAACCCGGCCGCGACGACCACGGCGGCCACCTTGATCAGCAGGGAGAAGTCCATGCTCAGGCCTGCGGACCCGGGGCGGGTCCGTCGCCCGCGATGCCCTTGCGCATCTCAGTGTCGGAACGAAGGTTCTCGAGGCGCTGGTAATCCATGTAACCCATGCGGCCGGAGCGGAGGGAATCGGCGAGGGCCTGCGGGATCTGGGCCTCGGCCTCGACGACGCGGGCGCGCATCTCCTCGACGCGGGCGCGCATCTCCTGCTCGAGCGCGACGGCCGCCGCCCGGCGGATCTCGGCCTGCGCCTGGGCCATGTTCTTGTTGGCGTTGGCCTGCGCCTCCTGGAGCATCGCGCCGATGTTCTCGCCGACGTCGACGTCGGCGATGTCGATGGACATGATCTCGTAGGCGGTGTTGGCGTCGAGGCCGCGCTCGAGCACGGTCTTCGAGATGCGGTCAGGGTTCTCGAGCACGAACTTGTAGCTCTCGGACGAGCCGATGGTGGTGACGATGCCTTCGCCGACGCGGGCGATGATGGTCTCCTCCTGGGCCCCGCCGACGAAACGGTCGAGGTTGGTGCGCACGGTGACGCGGGCCTTGACCTTGACCTGGATGCCGTCCTTGGCGACGGCGTCGATCGTGGTGCGGCCGCTGCTCGGGTTGGGGCAGTCGATGACCTTGGGGCTGACGGACGTGAGGACGGCCTCAAGGACGGACTTGTTCGTGCCGCGGGTGGCGATGTCGATGGCGCAGGCGCGGTTCCAGTCGAGATGGAGGCCGGCCTTCTGCGCCGCGATCAGGGCCTGGACGGTCTGCACGATGTTGCCGCCGGCGAGGTAATGGGCGTCGATCTTCTCCACATCGACGGTGAGGCCGGCCTTCGTGGCCGCGATCTTGGCGTCGACGATGACGCTGTAAGGCACGCCCCGCAGGCGCATGCCGACGAGGTCGAAGATGCCGACCTCCGCGCCGGCCAGGCGGGCGCGCACCCACACGGCGAGGAAGGAGAGCAGGAATAGGACGAGGAGCAGCAGGGCGCCGGCGGCGACCCAGATGACGAGGGTGGGGATTTCCATGGTGAAAGGGGGAGGGTCAGCGGGCGCGGCGGACGGTGACGCGGCCGGCGCCGGCTTCGGTGACGACGACCGCCGTGCCTCGTTCGACGAAGCCGTCCGGCGAAAAGGCTTCGAGCCGCGCGCCGGCGACCTCGACGGTGCCCGAAGGAGCGAGCACGGTGACGGCGGTGCCGGCCTGGCCGACGTAGCCGGCGTAATCCGCGGCGGCGGGCACGGCCGAGCCTTCGTTGCGGGTGACGTTGATCATCGCACGGCCGATGGCCGTGGCGGGCAGGAGCCGACGGAACGCGAAGAATTCCAGGGCCAGCGCGACGAGGAAGACCACGCTGAAGCCGACGCACGTCGCGACGCCCGCTTCGGCGGACAGGTAGATGCCGGCGAAAGAGACGACCGCGCCGACGAAGCCGAGGAACACCGTCGGCAGGAAGAACTCGGCCGCGATCAGGACCAGGCCCGCCACGAGCAGGCCGGCGGGCAGGAGCAGGGAGACTTCTTTCATGGGAAAGCCATGTTGGCGCCCGCCCGCCGCCCTTCCACCCTAATCCGTCCGGCGGAGCTTGGCCTGAGGACCGGAAGCCCCGCGTCTCGCTTGCGGTGCGGTGTCCGCCCGCCTTATCCTGTCGCATGCCGAAGAAGCCGCCCGCCCCCCGCCGCTCCGCCGTCAAGGAGGCCCACCACGTGATGGAAGACGCGTTGCGCAAGGCCGGCGACGCCCTCGCCGACGACCGCGCGGCCGCCCACGGACGGATCGCCAAACTGCTCGGCGTCTCCCCCTCGATGCTCTACAAGTGGCGCGAACCGGCCGATCAAGGCAGCGGCCAGCCCAATCCTCTGCAGCGGACGGCCCAGCTCATCCAGGCGACGGGGGACACGCGCATCGTCGACTGGCTGGCGCAGAAGGCCGGCGGACACTTCACCCCGACGGAAGGCGAGGCGCCCGCCGCGGCCCTCGACCAGGCCGCGAACGGCCTCGTCCGCGAGTTCGGCCTGCTCATCGCCGACCTCGCCGAGGCGAGCGCCGACCAGCGCGTCACGCCCGACGAGACCCAGCGGCTGCGTGAAAGCTGGAACCGGATCCGCCAGCGGACCGAAGCGTTCGTGCGGCGCTGCGAAAAGGGCGAATACGGCGCGGCCCCGTGAGCGTTTACGCTTTCCCTGCCCCGCCAAAAAGGTAACCAGCAAGCATGGCCGACTTCACCATCCGTCGCTACGGCGACCCGGTCCTCCGGGCCGTGGGCGAACCCGTGAAGGAGTTCGGCGCGCCGCTGCGTTCCCTCGGCGAAGCGATGCTCCGGGCGATGAAGCTGGCCAAGGGCATCGGCCTGGCGGCGCCGCAGGTCGGGCTCTCCTTGCAGCTCTTCGTGATGGACGTGCGCGACGAAGAGCACCGCCCCGTGCTCGACGGCAAGGCCTGCGACCCCGACGACATCATGCCGATGCTGCTCGCCAACGCCACCGTGACCATCCCGGCGGGCGCGCCCGAGACCTACGTCGAAGGCTGCCTCTCCTTTCCCGGGGTGACCGGCGACGTCGAACGGGTGGAACGGGCCGTCGTCCGCTACCGCGACGCGGACGGCGCCCCGCACGTCCTCGAGTGCGCCGGCCTGCTCGCGCGCTGCGTGCAGCACGAGCACGACCATTGCCAGGGCGTGCTGTTCATCGACCGCATGTCCCGCGCGCACCAGCTCCTCACGGCGACGAAGGTGAAGAAGCTCAAGCGCGCCACCGTCGCCGAACTCAAGGCCGCCCGCAAGGGCGACTGATCACTTCGCGGGCGCCGGCGGGAAGGCGACCGCCAGCCGACCGACTTCGACGGCCGCGCCGGTGGCCGGCAGGCTCGCGATGTCGTAGGCGATCTCCGCGTTGGCCGGCGGACGGAGCGTGGCGCGCCACTTGGCGAGCAACGGCTCGGACGGGACGGCGCCGCCGCCCGTGACGATGACGAAGTAAGGCGTGGCGGTGACGCCGAGCTTCGACTGCGTGACGCAGAGATGGGCGAGGAAGGCCGACCCGACGGGATGGCTGCCGGCGGCGAAGCCGCAGGGCAGTTCGCCGCCCGGCGCCGGACGGGTGAAGAGACGTTGTTCGTCGCGGAAGGTCACGACGCAGGCGGAGGCCGGGGCGGGACCGCCCCGCAGGTCGACGAACGCGGCCTCGGAGGCCAGCAGGCGGAAAGTGGAGGCGTCGGCCAGCCGGAGGAAAAGAACGCCGCGGACCCCGTCGGGCTGCAGGACGTAGGTCTCGGCCCAGACGACGGCCTCCTGGCCGGCGACGACCACCGGGGCGAGGCCCTTGGACAAGGCCGGCTTGACGGCGGGTCCGGCCGGCGCGACGTAGGCATACCCCGCTTCCGGGACCGGCTCGTGGGTGTTCGGGCCCGACTTATTCCAGGCGGCGCGGAGCTGGGCGGTCAGCAAGGCAGGCCGGTCCAACGCTCCCTCCGCGGAGAGGGCCAGCGAACCGACGACGTGGACCACCTTGTAGCCGGCGCCGGCGGCTTGCTTCTGGAGGCGGGCCGACGACTCGGAGAGCGCCGTCGCAAGGGCCTGCGGGGCGAGATTCAGCTGAAGCTCAAGCGGCTTGCTGAGGGCCGCCACCCGCTGGGCGGCGAGCAGGCGAAGGCGCCTGACGGAAGGCGAGGCCTGCTGGATCTGCGCATTGCCTTCGTCGATGATCTTCTGGGCCCGGAGGCGGATCTTCTCCGGCGGCTCGGCCAGCTGGCCGAGGTTGCCCAACTTGCTCGAATTAGCCGCGCCCACGCTCGTGGCCATGATGCTCTGGCCTTGCTTGACCCGGGTCTCGCCCTGGGTGACCACGCGCATGGAACTATGCCACTCGGCTAATTCGGCGGGGCGGAGCTGCCCGACGACCTCGGCATCCGTGAGGACCGGGAGCGGGGGAGCCTCGCCGGCGGCCAGGAAAAGGAGGGAGGCAAGCAGGAAGCCCATGGGGAAGATCAGCTCTCGTCGAATTTTCGCGCAAAGAGAGCATCCATCTCCCCCAGCAGGGCGGCCCCATCCTTGCCGCGCACGGAAAACCGTAGTTTCGAGCCCTGTCCGGCCGCCAGCATCATGAGACCCATGATGCTCTTCCCGTTCACGGATTCGTCATCCTTGGAAACGGTGATTTCGACGTCGGGGTAGCGATTGGCGAGCCGGACGATCTGGGCGGCCGGGCGGGTATGGATGCCCATCCGGTTCAGCACAGTGAATTCGCGGGCCGCAGCCTCGGGGGTTTCTTCCATATAGAGAGGGGTAGCCGGTGTCTGGACACAGGCTAGAGGAAAAGGGAGGTGGGGCGCAAGGCGGGTCAAGGCAAATTGAGCCGACGGGAGGGGACGCTTGACCTTCCGCAACAGTCCCCTCCAATCAACCCAAACCAACCACCGTGGCCAAGCCTGCCGTCCTTACCCATCCGGAATCCCTGAAGCGCCCCGCCGGCCCTTCGGAGTTCGCCAAAGATCCGGTCAACGCCTCGATGTCGAAGGCCGAGAAGATCGCCCTTTACACGAAAATGGCCCGGATCCGCCATTTCGAGCAACGCTGCATCCGCATCTACCAGCAGGGTAAGATCGGGGGCTTCCTCCACCTTTACGTCGGCCAGGAGGCCGTCGCCGCCGGCACGATCTCCCTGCTCGGCAAGCATGACCACATCATCACGGGCTACCGCGACCACGGTCACGGGCTCATGGTGGGCATGGGCATGAACGAATGCATGGCCGAACTGACCGGCCGGGTCACCGGCTGCTCCCAGGGCAAAGGCGGCTCCATGCACTATTTCGCCCCCGACAAGAACTATTGGGGCGGCCACGGCATCGTCGGCGGCCAGGCCCCCCTCGGCACCGGCCTGGCCTACGCGGTCAAATACCTCGGCCAGAAGGGCAGCTGCTTCGCCTACATGGGCGACGGCGCGGTCAACCAGGGCGCCGTGCACGAGGCCTACAACCTCGCGGCCCTCTGGGAGCTCCCGATGATCTTCGTCATCGAGAACAACGGCTACTCCATGGGCACCTCCCAGGAACGCTCGAGCGCCCACCCCGGCTGCCTCGCCAAGCGGGCCGAAGGCTACGGCATGGCCTGGGACGTCATCAACGGCCACGACGTCTACGAAGTCCGCGCCAAGACGGCCTCCGCCCTCAAGCGCGCCCACGAGGAGTCCAAGCCGTCGGCCTCCGAGATCTTCACCTACCGCTACTTCGGCCACTCCATGGCCGACCCTGACAAGACCTACCGCGACAAGGACGAGATCAAGGAATACCGCGACAAGAAGGACCCCGTGCTCCTCTTCGAGCAGGAACTCCTCGCCGAGAAGGTCCTGACCCCGGAACTCTCCCAGCAGATCAACGACGACGCGATGGCCGAGGCCGACCGGGCCGCCGCGTTCGCCGACGAATCGCCCGACCCCACCCTCGCCGACGTCACCCGCCACATCTACTGGGAAGAGGACAACCGCGGGCCCGACACCACCAGCCGCGGCACCATCATCTTCGAATAACCCCTCTTCGCCCCCACCTTCATGGCCGTCATTTCCTACCGCGAGGCGCTCCGCGCCGCGATGCGCGAAGAACTCAAGCGCGACGACAAGGTCGTCCTCATGGGCGAAGAAGTCGCCCAATTCAACGGCGCCTACAAGGTGACCGAAGGCCTCCTCAAGGAGTTCGGCCCGAAGCGCGTCGTCGACACCCCGATCTCCGAAGCCGGCTTCATCGGCCTGGGCATCGGCGCCTCGATGCTCGGCATCCGCCCCGTGATGGAGCTGATGTTCTGGTCCTTCTCGTACGTCGCGTTCGACCAGATCGTGAACAACGCCGGCAACATCCGCTACATGTCCGGCGGCCTGATCAACTGCCCGATCGTGATCCGCGGCCCGGCCAACGGCGGCACGAACGTCGGCGCCACCCACTCCCACACGCCCGAGGCGATCCTCGCCTCCCACCCCGGCATCAAGGTCGTCTGCCCGGCCACCCCTTACGACGCCAAGGGCCTGCTCAAGGCCGCCATCCGCGACAACGACCCCGTCTACGTGATGGAGAACACCATCCTTTATAACGACAAGGGCGAGGTCCCCGACGAAGACTACATCGTCCCGCTCGGCGTCGCCGACGTGAAGCGCGAAGGCACCGACCTCACCATCGTGGCCCACGGCCGCGCCGTGATCACCAGCCTCAAGGCCGCCGAAGTCCTCGAGAAGGAGCACGGCGTCAGCGTCGAGGTCGTCGACCTCCGCTCGATCCGCCCGCTCGACGAGGAGACCATCCTCGCCTCCGTCCGCAAGACGCACCGCGCCCTGCTGGTCGAAGAGAACAAGCCCTTCTGCGGCGTCGACGCCCAGGTGGCCTACCTCATC
>JACCDY010197379.1_pt1 | contig 18770 bp, 17 predicted proteins | sample 7446391 | NCBI WGS metagenome assembly JACCDY01 (sample SAMN15323451, study PRJNA562643) | freshwater metagenome | isolation source: river surface water | place: USA:Blue River Watershed | collected 2017-08-18
GAACGATCTTCAGAATGAACTTTACAACATAGTTGTAAAGATGGATCGCGCGTTTGTGTATCTTTTTTTGTATGTAATTTAAATTCATATATAAATAAATATACGTTGCTAGCGTGTAGAATTTTGATCAATGTTCCAGCCTCATGAGGATATTCTTCAATTGAATGCTGTCCAAGCTAATATGCTAGGGTTAGTTGTTGGTATCATGCAGTCGTACCACCTTACGCCTCACCATGTCGGGCTTCATTACAATGAATGTTCAATGAACGTTTCTCCAACAACATTGGAGAATCCTATTGACACACAAAAAGAAGAACAAATGGATTTATTATCCAATGTAATTACTGAGCTATCAGCATCTAATGAATCGAGTCATCAATTAGAAATTAAAAAAGAAGAAACATCCACAAAAACTCACAAAAAAAGATTCGTAAACAATAGACGTGCATTCAGAGATTGTCTCTCTGAAGGTCTTGTTATTTGCCCACGATATGACAAATGCTTAGACGATACATGTTCAAAGTTTCATGTGCGGAAAAGTGATATCTGTCCTCATGCTGGTCGAAACAATGTTTGTAACAATAACGCTTGTGAAAAGATCGTTATTAAGGCTTGTAGAAAAGGTAAAAATTGTTCTGACAAGTCTTGTTCATATCGCCATTGAAGCTGAGTAAACCACACTCATTGATGGGTGATTACTTTTTTTTATGATTTTTCATACTTGGAAGTGGTAGCTACTATTAATGAAAGTAAATTATTTACTTCTTCTTGGTAGCCTTCTTCTTGGCAGCTGGCTTCTTTTTAGCGGCTGGCTTCTTGGCAGCGGGCTTTCGCTTCACTGTGGTCTTTTTCTTAGGTGCAGCACGCTTCACTGCCTTTCGTTTAGCTCCTCCTGCGATCGTTGATTCGGCCATCTTTCTTAGATGATATTATTATATGAACACAACAGAGAATCTATTTCAATATAACAAAAATTAATTCAAATTAAAATTGATTTTACTATCTGATATTATATAAATAAGCCTGAACGGTGCTAATGGAAGCAGCGCTTATTGCTTCGTCATTTGATAATTCAAATATAGAATTGACATCTCAACGAGTACACGTTCGTGTGCAACAACGTAACGGGAGAAAGTTCATATCGATGATTTCTGGTATAGCAACTGATTTGGATACAAAGCGATTGCTGAAACATTTTAAAAGAAACTTCAACTGCACAGGTAGTATCATCCTCGATGCGGATGGAAACGAATTAATTCAATTGACAGGAGATCAGCGCATCAATGTTAAGAAATTTTTAATCGATAATGGCATCTATGAATCTGATCAAGTACAGCTTCATGGGTAGATCGACAAGATAATACACTTCTTGTTTGTTTTTTTGGATAATTTTTTAAGAAACGCCATCTTTTTCCGGTATTTAAATGCAAGTATAATTAAGGTAATTTATATAGGTATATAATCCATCGATACACATAACGCTATCGTCTTATCGTCTCATCATGTTTCTAATTGGTCAAGTAGTCAAATCCTTCAAGATTATTAGTGACTGCAAACTTGTTGTCACTAAAGACCCATCTGAGTCCAACCTAAAAGAATTTGGTAAAGCACTCAACAACGCGATCCCAACTGAATCTGATATTGGTCCATATGCGATCTACAAATATATGCGTGGTATGTATCTCAAGGATAAGAAAGCTTTCTTACAATACATTGACAAATTGAGCATTTATGAATCTATGGTTCTTTGGACTGATTATGATGATATTCTGAAACACTTTGATCTACAAGATACAATCTTCCTTGGATGGAACAAGACTGTGAATAAATATCAAGCTGCTAAGATTGACCCAGACCGACAAAAGAGATCTTCTCCTAAGCGAAGCTCTCCAATCGCAAGTCCAAAGAATAAAAGAAGTGATACTTCAAAGGGAACTTCAATGCTCAAAGCGGCATCTCCAAGATTGAACAAGATCAGTCCAAGTGAAACTCCTAACAAGCCCTCAGGTGATACTCCTAACAAGCCCTCAGGTGATACTTCAAGTGAGAATCCAAGTGAGAAGTTCCGTAAGATGGCAGATGAGATTGACCATAATGATGACTATCAAGTACTGTTTAATAGAATTGCTCAGTGTCAGAGTCAAATCAATGGTAATTAATATTAGTAAATAAGCATGGATGTTTCTTTTTTTTTGTCCAATATAATCAACTTAATGTCAACCTACTTCAATGGTCATCTAAAAACCAATATAAAACGTTCCATATCAATATTCAGTCTCGACGATTTAGATACTTTTTTTTACAAAACCGACAACCATCTACAAGAATCTACCTTGAATGCATCTTACTTATATGTTTCTACAATAGCCTGCAACAAAAAGCTTCTATCCAAATTAGTGTTTACCGCGATCGACCACAACTATTGGATAAGCCAACGAGCCCTATCTATTCTTGCAAATGGTATAGATATTGAAGAATTAACTTTGTTCATTGATCTTTTGTCGACACACGAATGGTACTTGTTGATCATGAACCCAAACACGAAGAGTTTCGCATATTCTCATCTTGAACATGCCTATGGATGGCCACGTATGTTACTAGCAATGTACCCACCATGCGACTCAAATACTATTATAGATTATGTTGAAACATATTCTTCCGATAGAGATGCTATGATGGCAGTCATACACTTGCACCTTAATGAGATCTTATCAGTGGTGTATGATATTGATATTTGCATTTGGGAGTTTTTGCTCCAACTACCTCAAGGTTCTATCATTATGGTTCGTCATTTGGGACACTATGATTTGGCCGATCAAAAAAAGATAATAAAAATGGCAAGCGCCAATTGATACTCCAATGAATATTAATTTTGTGAAAGCATCAATATAGCTATGAGTGATTTGATCTATATCAATAATAAAGCAATTCCAAGGGTGGATGATAGTCAAAGACTATTCCTGAATGTACTTACCATTTTATTTGGTCCAAGTGGTACTGGGAAGAGTTCGCTGATTACGCACATCCTAAATACTCTACGTGATGTTGTGCCAATGGGTATCGTATGTTGCCCGACCGCGATTACAAATGGTGATTATAACAATATCATCCCCCCTGAGTGTATTTATGATGATTTAACAGCTAACTTGATGAAGAAGATATTTACACGACAAATGAATGTTATAGCGATGTACAAGATGGTTCGTGATATTGATTCATTGAGACCTATCTTCGAAATGGTAATCTCTCCTACAGCCAGAGCTAAGGTTGATAAATTAGATCTTCTTCTCAATAATGCTTCACGAGATATATCTAAGACTTACTCAAGCGAAGATGCAGAATCTGCTATGGAGGAGCTTAGAGGGAAATACGAGAAGAAATATGTAAGTATCATGCGGAACACCATTCAAGAGAATATGAAAAGGCTTCAAAAGGTCAATCTATCCGAGATGCAGAGAACCATTCTCAATAATTTCAATATCAATCCAAACATATTACTAATTATCGATGACTGTGCCGCTTCTATCAAGGAATGGCGCGATTTGGAAGAAACAAAGAAACTATTCTTCCAAGGAAGACACTACTACGTAACTACAATCTTAACCATGCAAAACGAGTCAGTCATACCAGTACCACTGCGTTCTAATGCGCATGTATCAATCTTCACCACTCAAAAGATTACTACAACTTACTTTAACAAGGCCAGTTCTGGGGCTAGTAGTGAGGAACGTAAACGAATCGAAAAGATTGCCGAAGTTATATTTGCCCCAAGTGATGATGCGGCTAAGCCCAACTATAAGAAGTTAGTCATGTTTAGCAATATTATTAAGACCGATTCGCGTATTCAATACATTATTGCATCCCCTAAGAAGAAGAAGTTTGGATCTAGACCAACATGGGAGATGTGTGCCAAGATGCGGAGAGAGACGCCTAATGTGATTACCAAATCGAGTTTCACTAAGATGTTTAACCTTAAGCCTGTCCCTCAATTGGAATAAAACAGAAACTTATATATACGCAGCTGGCGATGGATGTCATAGAATCATATAACCTTACAAACGCACACATTGTAGGACTATATTTTTCAGCACAGTACTGCTCCTACTGCAAAGTGTTCACGCCGATGCTTATGTCCGTGTATCCACATATGCGTAGTAATGGTATTGAAATCATATATGTAGCTTCTGACAAAACAATCGAAGACTTTCACGAATATACACAAGATCACCCATGGCTGCTACTACCTTATGAAGAGTCAAAGACTGACAGAGCTACCTTACGAGCAAGATTTGATATAAAGACTATCCCAGCCCTGTTATTCTTCAATGCGACCACTAAGGAACTCATATGCTCAGATGGGCGGGAGCGAATCAGAGACGCGCCAAATGAGACTATTCAATGGTTATCTGAGCAAGTCTTATCCTATGATTCAGATGAAAGCTTCTAGATATACAGGCATATGGCTGTATTGAAAAATTGATTTTTTTTCATATAAATACCTGAAACCCTCTTCGCGACACCGAACACTAACCATGATCTCTGCCAATATGCATGCTTCTCCTAAATGCTCGATTACGCGTTACCCATCATCGATTCGTAGTATGTACATGGATAAGGATGAGAATGATATGATGATCATGAATGAGACTGTGATCAGTTCTGTTCGTAGAGAGCCCGAAGCCCAAAACTGGAACTTCATTAGTTACCGATGGGCAGTCGATTTAGACTTTGTCAAAGAGTTTGAACAGTTCATCAAATGGAAGTTCTTGAGCATGGCCCATAATCTTGATATTGAGGTAATGGAAGCGTACAAGCATAAACTTCATTGGCGATCTATTAGTGCTCAAACTAAGCTTTCTGATGAGAAGATGGTTAAGTTCAAGGACTTGGTGAACGTTGAATTGATTTGTCGCTTTCAAACGCTATCAGAAGAATTCATTTTGGAAAATGATGATTGGCTCAATTGGGAAATGATTAGCGCCCATCAGAAGCTTTCAACTGACTTTATTTGGAACAATCGTCATCGACTATGCTTCGAACTTATCTTCGAGTTCCAACAGCATATCACAGAAGAGTTTATCGAACTATGCTTCAAGGAATACCTAATCAAAGAATTTCCTCCATGCAACGTTCATGCCTTTTGGATTGCTCTTAGTTGGAATCGTCCTTTGACTGAATCCTTCCTCATTGCTCATCGTAATGACGTGCTCTGGCATGCCGTCAAACTCATTGGTGTTCGTAGTAATGCGTAACCATTTGGTCCTCCAGACGCGCCTACATATTCATTTGGTAATGAATGCCGCTCTCGAGCTGCTCTTGCGTTTCTTTTTTTTTAAAATTGCGAAAGAATATAGTAAATATAAACAAGGTTCAACTGAATATTGATCATTGACAATGGTTAATTGCATGGCTATTCAACAAAACTCCAAGCGTTGCATTTACAGTGCGAAGTATGTGTTGGAAGAATATAATCTATACGTTTGTAAGATGCATGCTCTTTCTCAAGCCAATGCTAGACATGATGCGTCATATCAATTCATAACTGATATCCCTGGGCTCCGAGTATTGAAACCTTTATCGGTTGGAAGCAAGGAAACAATTGATAAGGCAATCGCGCATATGAAAGATATTCATTATTTGTTCTTGACCGATAACGATCCAAAAGTCCTTTCCACTCGCAAGGTGCGCAATGGGTTCGAGTTGATTATTAGTATGAAAAACTACGAATATCAAATGTTTATCGTTTGCAAAGGCATTGAGGATGCTATTAATGTTTCTTCATCATATGGCTACATGTATTCAAAGTTAAAGAATGCAGTGTGTATTCCTATTGTTTCTTACGACCAAGCTATAGCTGGGATGACTAATCGTTGCTTCCTTCGTGGATGGAACCGTGATGAATGGTACTATGAAGTTAAGTATATGGCATACCCATTGCTTGAACTTGATAATGCCTTGTCGCAAAAAAAGTTTGTGACCAGAGTATTGGAACTCATTAAAGATATACATGATTATCATTTGGTGTCGGGTAATGTGGATATTAATCAATTGGTTCAAATGAGATCTAAAAGGCTTTCATCGATAGTCTTCAATTCTATGGAGAATCTATTGCAACGCGTTGGGATAAGGGGGAATGTGGTAGAAGATGGTACTTCTTTAGATTCGTCTTTCCGTTTTGATAGTACCACGTGTGCTCGAACTTTGAATCAAAAAAAGTTCCCATGTCGCTACGATGACTTTGAGTCACTCTTGTACACGATCATGCTGCTAGTTCATGGAACATTGCCTTGGATAGAGTTGAGTTCCGACAAGGATATTGCTCCCCAAAAGACAATCTTCCTGAAAGACCTTGCAACTGATATCGAAAGCCCAAGTGGACGAATTGCTAATTTGATTCTTGAGTGTCATTATGATGATAGACCAAACTATGCACTTATTGAAGCTGCATTTGAAGAGCTTATCTAATCACTCAATGAATGATAAGACTTGAATACTAAGCTTTATTTTTTTGCATAGAATGAAGAACACTGAATAGTATCATTGTATTGAACTTCAACTCAGCTTGAATGGACATCAATAAGGCTAATAGATAGATGATGATAAGCCAAAGGACAATGAAGTACATCCAACTAAAATCCATGCTATAGTTATCATAAATGTTATTACTAAATGCTTGTTTGGGGGTGTTAGGGATAATAGCTTCTGGAACAGCTGGAGGGCCAGATCGTAAAATGTTATATCTAGGTTGTGCTCCTGTTAGCCCGCCATCGGGTAAGTAAGTATTTGGTCGTATTTCAAAGCCAGTCTTTGAAGTTTCATTTGAAGGACTAGCCGCAACTTGGGCAACTTGGGTTCCTTGTGAATCATTTGTTGTTACTAATTCAGTTGGAGGCGAGTATGGTTTGATAAATTGAAACACCTTTCCTACTTCATCATATTGCGCATCGATGTCATATGGATCTTCCCAGTCTGAAAACATATTGATTAATGAATGCGAGTCGCTATATATGGTGCGAAATAAAATTATTAATCCAAGTCACCATCGATATTATCTTCCATATCTTCCAAATCTATGTCATAGCCCATGAACATACCTTCTTCCCCAGCTTCTTCATCCTCATCCTCTTCTTCGGCATCTTCTCCTTCGTTCATATCTTCAACGTTAGATTGAGAGGTTAAGGCTTTTAGTTTCGCAAAGTTAAATTCCTTACGTCGGGACTCTTGTATAAGGATCTTATTCAATAAGAAGTTACCCAATGATGCCACAGTTTCTGAATGCTTAGTTAGCTCAACTAATAAACCTAATAGATGTCTTAGCTTGGTCTCATATCGATAGTCTTGATAATCATATTCTTTTAACTTGGGCATGCTCACAGCTTGTGGCTTGGATCCTTTGAAGAATTTACTACGAACAAATTCAAAGAAGATGCTATCTGGATGACGGGTCATATCAAATGATAAGTTAGATACATAAGTGCAACGAGTATAGACAAGTCTTATGTATGAATCAATGAGATCAGCTGATATTGATTCTATCTTCTCAGGAGGTGTTTCGTAAATCTTACTTAATGATCGGACATACTCAGCAATAGTAGCCTTGTCAGTTGGGTCTTCTTTCAATAATTTTTCAACTGGTTTTGCGTTCGTTGATGTTACTGCTGCCAATGTTTGAATATTTGAAATAGTTTCCTTCAATAGTTGCTTGCGGTAATCCTTGAATTGGCTTACAAATTTCTTGAAGAAGCTATCATCCATTGATAATAATTGTTGCTTTGAAAACCCACACTGCATACACTTGGCTGAAGCACTTTGGTCATCTTCTGGATAAACATGAATGTCCTTGATGGGGCAACTATTTGTATAAAACTCAAACATAGCTTGTTTAAACATATCTTCATCAAGCTGAGCCATGATACCTGAGTTAGCTTTATCAGAAACTTTTGAGTACTCTACCTTACAGTACTCACATACAAATACTTGCTTTGGGTCTTTACCCTTTTCATTACCCTTGTCCTTGACTCTTTTCCAAAGATGCCTTTGCAGTTTCTTATTAGTATCGGCTGCGCAATAAACTTTGTTCAATACAGTCAATACGAAAGAGACTTCACGGTCAGTCTTTTCTGGTAGAATATTCTTGGGATTTGACATGTTCAACATTGCTCTCCTTTGACGCTCTGCCTCATACTTTAGTATGCTTTCGGATAAAGGTGGCGACACTTCATTGCTTACATAGTTTCTCTTTGTGATCAATTGATACAAATTTGCAAAAGACTCTTCGATGTAGGTTGATAGTTTAGACTTGTTAGTAGATGATCGCATCTTGGGAGTATGTTCGAACAAATCACTTTCAGGTTTAAATTTCTTAGACAAATCTACCTTCAACAACTTGGCGATGTAAGTGTCTTTCACAACACCACCATTATTACGAGCCTCAACATATCGTAAATAGGCGGTGATCGGACTTTGGTTCAAGATATCCATCATTCGTTGCTCATGGGATCTTTTTTGGGTAATGGCAGGAGCTGTAGTACCAATTGCTTGAGCCACCTTTCGATAGTAATCTAACATCATAGCTTTGGTCTTATCGTCTCCAGGCATTAACTTCATAAATATTACATTCTTGCGGATCTGTGCGAATCCATTTGCGAAGTCAGTCTTGATAGAATATTGTTCCTTACCATCTCCACCGATGATAGGCTCATCATCAGATTCACTTGCGGTACCACCGTCGTCGTTACTTTCATCGGCTTTACTCTTCTTTTCCTTTTCATTAGTATTGGTTTTATTTACTTTCATATTCGTTAGGTTGATTGGCAGGATGATTGGTTTATTAGATTTAAGGACCAATGTATTCAATGCAATGAATGAACATATAGTTAGGATCAATGCTGAGAGTTTCAGGTGATCTTGCACATCATCGGTCATGTCAATTCGTTGATATTGCGCCCATATAGGATCCATTTCATCTCTTACAATCGGATACAAGAGCTTTAACACTCTTCGTGAGTCCATGTCCAAGGTAGACAAGTTAATCATAGTTGAAAAAACTGTCTTCAGGCACATGAATATAATTCCTCTCAATGGATCGTTATCATTATTGATTACGGCGACCTTTGGTATGATTTGAATAGCATCCTCATCGCGGCCTAATATCTTGGAGCAATATTTACAGTGAGCACCAAAGACATCTGATCTATCAATGTTTGTTTGAGATTGTTTATATCTCTGCATAATAATCTGCCGCGCCTTGTATAACGAATCTGAATCATCATTGCTAACAGACTTAGATACTAATTTTATCTCATCATATAACGATAATTCATGCTCGCAAACTACAGGGAATGAGCAATTCTTACACTTGAACATATGATCATCATTAGGTTCTCCAATAAAGGGATTCAATTCATCATATGCTTGAAGCAACTCTGTCATTGATAAGTTTTGTAAATCTATTTTCTTAACTAATTGAAGATGCTCACACGTATTATTGATGATAGCCTCTTGCATTTCAAGTTCTTTTTTTAGTAAGATATTGACTTCATTTCGGTGCACTGGTTTAAGTTTCATTATATCGAATCGTTGGAACCGTCGGAAGATACCTCTACTGTCTATATCGCTAAAGTAGAATGGAAAGGCTTCTCTTGTAATCTTCTCAGCTCGAGTTGCCAATAATTCCTTTCTATTAGTTTCACTGATACGTGTAAGTACCTTTGTCTTTTCTGATTTATTATACAGTAGCGTTTGGATATAGTCCTTACTAAATTTTGATGAAAGGCCATGCAAGATACTCTCATCGTAAAGTAATCTATGTTTGTTTGCATGTAATACGTCATAGTAAGAAACTGGAAAGGTTTCATCGATCTGTTCGTCCAAGATAGTATTGATGTATTTGATATTATCATTCTTTACCAATGGTTTCATTGATGGCGGAAACGTAAATGGGACAGGCTCAGTGAAGTTATTGGTATCAGCTACCAAACTCAACGCAATATATTCCGTATTTGGACTCATCACCGCAAAGACTAAGCTTCTCAATATGTTATTATATAATTCGGCATCCTCGAATGAATCACGCTGAATCAGATATATGGTTGCATGTCTCTTGGTACCTTTAATACGTTTAGAGTGGATGGATAACCCATTGGTGTCATATAACTGTAAGGCTTCTTGTATAAATCCAACAGGATACTGAGCATCATATTTACATTCGAAAACAGAGACACTCAAATGGTTCAATAGTTCATTTGGGAAATAGAACCCAACTAATTTGAATTTATCGCCAGTAATTATTCTGGAAGATTTTACTTGCTTCCCATCATCGATCAGACAATCTGTTTCAAATTGGGCACTCAAAGTTATACCAACCCTTGTCTTGGTGTTGTCTATGACAGGATTAGCGTAGAGTAACAATTTCTTTAAGGATAAGAGAAACAGTGTTGATGGTTCTGCTAGTTGAGAACGCTCAAACAGTAAGTACTCGGCCTTGGCTATATTATTGATCTCATGAGAGGTAAACCTTAATGGCCGAAGAGCTTCATCATAGATAGCCTTTCCTCGTAAGATCGATGTACTAATTTTAGGGTGAGAATACTTTGGATTTGGAAATTGCATTGTTGTTCAATGCGATAGTGCGTGTATATTCTTATACGTGATCTTTTACCAAATGCGGCTAATCGTTGAAAGCATTGCTCAATGCTTATAAGACTAACCATGAAGTGTAGATAAATTTTATGGCAATTTATTAATATTTGCTAGAGTCATTACTGAATGATATGGAAACACAATTATAACATGGCTTTGGATCAACATCAGTATCAGAAAAAAGTTCTGTCCCTTTTGGACGTAATTGGCTCGACCATCGTCAATATCTTCTATAACCACATGTATGATAGAGCTATCTTCATGAAGGATCGCACTGGAAAGGCTATCACTGAATGCTACAAACAAGCAATCATAGATTATGTTAATACCTCAAACACGCAAGAGTTCTATAAACTCATCATGAACACTATCGTTTACTACACGCATATCTCAACTGTTTATAGCGATATAAGTTTCACAGACTGTATCAATTTGTATTCAGGTCTATTTGTCCCAGATGTGTACAACAACTCATTAACAGAGAAGCAAAAGCATGATGTTCTATTCATGGTACTGCGCAACTCTATCAAAGTATTCTCGGAAAATCTTATTGAGCACCATTTGTCCCTTATCATTGATGAGCACCAAGATCCTACCAACTTGGCGGTGCTACAAGATAGCATCTTAAAGGAGTTGGTCAAGAACAGAGATATCATCTACAACCAATTCATTCAAAGTTCCAAACAGAAAAAGTCTTCAAAGAACTTTAAGAAAGATAAGAAAGATAAGAAAGCATCATCGAAGCGTCCAGTTCCTAAGAAGACGCAGACAACATTGCTCAAGATTAGCAACTTGTATAAGAAGGCGGTTGAAGAAAGAACCACCTTGAAGCATAAATACACAGACCTACAACACAAATACATGGATCTTTCGGATAAAACTAAACAACTACAAGAAACTTGTATCCAACAAATGAAGATCCTTAAGGAAATACTTGCAAACCAAAAAAAAGAAACAACCACAGTTACCAAACCAAATGATACTCCAAGCTTGCCATCAAGCGATTCACCAATAGTTCAACCAATTGATCCTCCAAGCTTACCATCGAGCGTTTCGCCTCCAGCTTCAAGTATTGTATCTAATCAACAATACGATGAATTGGTTTCATCAATGAATGAGACTTATATCTCTTCTAATAAGCCAACGCCGAATGATGATTACGATGAATTATTTAATGTCCAATACGAATAGGCTACTACCATCATAGACTATTCAGTGTTTTTTTATTCGTACAAAGATAGAAGTTCATTGTATTTAGATTCGTGGTTGGTCCCACTGGTAATATCATTATTCAAAGGCGCAGAACTAGGAGCGGCCCTGTTGGGTACAAATGGTTGCGAACCCGAACCTACTTGTTGATTCATTAAATTTGTCTCACCACCCTCTATCTTTGTATCTTCGCATTTTGAAATAGTCAAGTTGTTGAGGAATATTCCTGAGACCATCACAATCCAAACAGTGGTGGCGTGTTGTATGGTTTCTCTAACAGAAGCCTCTTCAAATGTTTTTCCATACACAACATCAAGGAGCCAGATGACCGTAAGGATAAGGATACCAATGAGAAATGGATTGGACAATAATCCTTTTAGGAAAGGTGTTTCACAAATCCATCGTTTGATATCAGTCTTGAGTCTTTTTCCGCTAATGTTTCCGTTTTCGGGCATGTTAGGGCTTATGGATATCTATACATATCACTTGAAAAAAATTGACCTTTTCACAACATAATATATACTCATCGAGCTACTTGTTGTTTCGATTCATTTGCGATGGCTTCCACTACTTTTTTCGAGTCACGTCAAGGGTCTTTCCTTGAAGTGCCAGTTGCAACTTTGGTATTGGATCAGCTGGAGCTACAAACTCTAATTGGGTCGCTTAATAAAATAGCTACACCAATGGCTATTAACCAAAGTATCCAAATACTTTACCCAAATAAGATGATCAAACAAAAGAGTATCACCCATGATGATAAGCCTGTTACCATTGAATGCATGTTCGAGTCAGTCTTCATCAAATCATTTCGTGATGGTGATGCTCATATTATCAAACGCAAACTAGTCGAGTGTATCAATGGAGCTCCCAAAGAGATTAAACTCTCTCACAAATTGATAGCCTCATACAATGATCACCCTGAATGGCTTGTAGCAGTCTCTCTGAATAAAAGTATCAACAATCCAATGGAATTTACAACCAGATTAGTTGAGTACAAAGAGGCTCTTCTTCAAAAGGTCACACTCCAAGCACCAATGGGCGACATACCTTTCTCTGCCTATGATAGTATTTCAGTTTCATTGGAGTTCATTGGAGATGCACTAACAAAAACGCAAATCAATAGCATCAACATGGACAAGGTTAAGTCTATCTTACCCAAGAACTCATCAGATGATCCATATCAACAAATGCTTTACTTGATTGCCAAGGAAGTGTTCCGTGACCCTAAGCGTTCTGAACGTTTCAAGGAGAAGTCTGGTTTCAAGTTCTTAACCCCGAGTGCCATTGAGCTCAGTAGACCAATTTACTTCAAAGAAGTTTTACCCATCATAGACACATTCTATATCACAGACAAGATTGATGGTATGCGAATCATCTTGCGGATCTGCGAGTACTATAAACGTTCCGGACAAAAACGAACATTATTAGGCACATCCATTATGGCGATCAGTAATGATATCATAGAGATACAATCATATCAAGCACCCAAGGGTAAGAACATTGAGGTACAGCAAACTATCCTCGATGGCGAGATGCTTGATACAAAGAAGACAAAGGAGTTTCACATATTCGATGTGATCATGATCAAGAACAAGCGTGTAGCAAATGTTCCATTCAAGGTGCGCATCAAAGAGTTCCCTCAAGTAGATTCACTAATGACTCGCTTGGGTATTGGTCAGACAAAAGAGTTTGTCAAGCTCACAAAGGATGGATACAAGGAGCAACTGAATGCGTTTTATTCTAAGGCTAAGGCAAGAGACTATGAGATCGATGGCATTATCTTTACACCAGAAGGTAAGTCTTTCAGAGAACTACCCAAGAGAGAGTACGTTAAGTTCAACACTGAATACTTCAATACAGTTTCGTACAAATGGAAACCTGTGGAGCAATCTACTATTGATTTCTATTTGATGAAAGTAGAAGGAGACGCAGCCAAGAGACTCCGAAAACAAGCCGGATTAGATGTCAATAGCAAGGAGCATACATACGCCCTATGCTCTGGTGTTGATAATATTTCATTTAAGAAACTAAACTTGCAGTTCTTCGATGGCTACGTAGCCCCTGTATCGGAAAATTCTTTTCAATACTTCCCAATACAGTTTTCTCCATTTGATAAACCTTATATGTTCATCTGGTCGTCGCCTAAGGCAGACTTGGGAGGGAGAGTTGCTGAGTTCAAGTTCCTGAATAAGGATCAAACATTCTTAGAAACTCCTCAAATCATACGAATGAGAGATGATAGAACCAATGATATCCGCAAGGGTGAGTACTTTGGTAACGCACTCAAGTACTCAGAACTTATCTGGCATTCTATCAAACATCCACTAACCTTTGAGATGCTTGGCTTATCGTCTGATCAACTTGGAGGATACTTTGCGGTGAACAGTGATAATGATTACTTCGCACAACGAGCGTTCAACTCATTCATTAAGGGCGAACTCATGAAGGAATATTTATCTCCCCCAAGCATAGTTGATCTCATGTGTGGCAAGGGGCAAGACATGGCTAGAAGTATCGATATGGGATTCACACAGATTACTATGATTGATAGAGACATCGATGCTCTCTATGAGTTGCTACATCGTAAATATAACCTTAGGCTCAAGACCCCAGATGCATCTGCAAGCATCCATATCAGGCAAGTTGATTTCGAACAGTCCTATGAAGATATTATCGCTTCAACTGATCTGCCTTCTAAGGTCTCATCTGTCATGCTTAACTTTGGCATCCACTACCTAGCCCATGATAAGACAGAAAACAATAAGAATCTTCCATTGAATGACTTGTTCAAACTGGTTGCTTCCATGTTAGAAGTTGGTGGCCGTTTCCTTATCACTTGCTTCGATGGTCAAACTGTCTTCAACTTACTTCAAGGGAAACAAGAATGGAACACCGAGGATAACAAGTATTCCATCAAGAAGGCCTTTACCTCCAATGAATTTGCCAAACTCAACCAAGCCATTGATGTGAAACTACCATTCAGTGGCTCAGCCTACTACAGAGAATTTCTGGTCAATGTATCTTTCTTAGAAGAACTTGCAAGCAAGAATGGCTTCAAACTTTTAATCAACAATAGCTTCAGCTCCTACTTTGATCACTTCAAGCAACACAACAATAAGATCTACAAACAGATGACACCATCGGACAAAGAATGGACTAGCATCTACTCATACATTGTCTTCGAACGTATCGAATAACCAACAATAAGATGAGTCATATAGCTTCTTTTTTTAATGGCACGGGAAATAGCTGCGCCCAAAAATGCTTCACCATGGCAGTGAGACATGTATGCGACACTTTTTTTTCAAAAAAAATAGAGTCATAATCTATGGATGATATGTTCATACAAAAGTGTTCTTACCTTGAGCCATATAAGATTATTATGTTTGTGTTGCACCTGCTTATCGTTAAGAGAGACTAGATAATTTCATTGTCTGAGATGCATATAAATTGAGCGCCAGTATAATAAATATTATAAAAGTACATAATGTGTAATGATCCTAGTTGTGAATCTAGTTGCGAAACTATTGATAATTTACATCGTTACATAGAAGATTTAGAACACGAAATTAACGATTACCGTGGTGACTTAATTAGGGTCAAAGAAGAAAGAGATGAATTAAAAGAAGAAATAAAATATTACATAAAGAGTAGATATGATTTAAGAGTTAAGATGCATGATCTAATAAATGAAAGAGATAATATGGATGAAATAATTGAAGAAAGAGATGCATTAAAAGAAGAAAGAATAATGTATTTAAATTGGTTGTCCGAAAAAGAAGAAATCCTAGAGCAAATGCGCGATTTATTTATTGAACGAGATGAACTAATTGGTGAAAATGATGATTTGATGGATGAAATTAATCTACACGCCAATGATAATAATAAGTTGAAAGATGAACGAGATGATTTAATAACTAAAAATTCACAACTATTGAACACAATTGCAGAACTTAATAGTAAATTACAATCAGTAACTAAGACGAAAGATACCAATATTGATTCCAATGAACGAGCCAAGATAATTGCGGCATATAAAGACATATTTGAAACGCATATACAACAAGCAAAAATTGCTAATGACAATATCATTTCATTCTTGAGTTGATAAACAAGTCATGTTGTATAAGTTCTTTTTTTTCAGTGGCACGGGAAATAGTTGCAATCGGATCAACGTTGATCTAGTTCAGTGGCACGGGAAATAGTTGCGACCAGATCAACATTGGTCTGGATTAGTGGCGCGGAAAATAGTTGCCACCGTCCCACTTGTGGGACGGTTTAGTGGCACGGGAAAAAATTGATGGATACATCAGTAAATATACCAAACCAAGAGCTAATCATCATGTTCTCCCTTGAGCAGACCTGTTCAATCCTTACCATTAAGGTAGAAACAACTGAATCACTCACCAATGCGCTCATTAATCATGGTATCGATGGCTTGACAATTATTGATTACTTCTTGGTTGCTCACCATTACCTTTTCCCAAACAAAACTATTGATTTCATGCAAGAATTTATTGAAATGTGTAGCAAGAAGGATCAGTTCTGCGTCCCACATACAAGACTTTGTGAGTTGGGTATTGTGCAAGAGATAAATGATGGTAGTGGTAGTGGTAGATTAAAAAATATTATTAGATGTTTAACAAAGACAAATGACTTTGAAAAAGAAAAAGATTTCAAAATTATTACGGAAGGCAGGGCAAACAAAATTATAATGAAGCCAGAAGTATTCAAGATGTGTTTGTTGAATGCAAAAACTACAAATATATTTAGGAAATATTACCTTCTTTTGGAAAATATATTCGATGCTTATCGATCTTATCAATTGCTATGTAAGGAAAGGATGTTAACACTTGTTCGTGAATCTAATAAGGAACTATTGAACAAACAAGATAAATTATTGAACAAACAAGATGAGCTAATTGCTATGAATAAAAATTTGATGGCGTATGCTAAATCAACAAACGATATGGTAGCCTCCTTGTATCAAAGTTTCAGTATATTTGCCAAGATGATTATTCCTACTTGGATTGGTTCTACTGTTATCAAGCAGCAATATGAGTTAATATTTTCAAAGACCGAACAACAGATGAGATCTATTCGTAGTCTGAAAGTGATGTTTGTGATTGCTGTATTGAACGATGAAGATGCGGCAATTCCATTTGAAGATCGCGAGGACGAAGATCTAAATACTCATACTGACATGTTTCTCTATTGTTGTTGCACAAATATTCGCGACATACCTCAGCGTATCAAGGAGATTCATGATCGTCATTGCATCAAGTCTGAGTCAAATCCTGAACCTAAATATGTCATGCTTGCTCCAAGAGCAGTTACGATGATATCATCTGAGATCAATGTGGAGCTTAATACACTAATGGCGTTAGATGTCTTTCCATCTAGTATTCATCATGAGTGGAACTCCAAGTACAAGCGCTTTGATATTTCCATTTACAGTGAGTATCCTTGTAACGCCCAAGTTAGTTTGAATGAGATTACCAATAACATTTATTCTAAACGTTTCCAAGGATATCAAGCGCGTATTGATGAGATGATTGCTACCAATCCAACCTTACTGAAGAAAGAAATTATTGACTATCTCGACAATGTTGATATGGTATTCTATGATTCTACTCGTGCAAACATTCAAGAGTATTTGGATTTGTATGTCAGACCTCAGTACTACAGCAATGAAGAAGAGATTCCGGATAACATCCTGAGTTGGCGTTATACTACCAAGAAAACCGGCAAGGTCAAAGAACGCTACCCTGAGTTCAATAAGAAGCTTACTAAGATTGAGTATCAAGCAATGAAGCTTTACTCTATCATTGACAAGCAATCCAGCATTGATCATATTGGTATCATGCAAGGTAGAAACATTCTTACTGAACACGATGCTGTGATCCTTCGAGAGATTGCCAAGGTAGAACAAATTGAATATGATGCTGAACTTGATAATCTGATCGAAGCTACACAAGAAGCTAAAGCTTGATAGCAAATAGTTTCATTTTTTATGCTACAATATCGCGAAACTACATAACTATTTACTTACTTTTGGGAAATAGTTGTTGCTAAAAATGCTTCACCATGGTAGTGAGACATGTATGCGACACTTTTTTTTCAAAAAAAAATAGAATCATAATCTATGGATGAGATGTTCATACAAAAGTTTCCCTACCTCGGCTCATACAAGGATACTATGATTGTGTTTCTACCTTGGCTCATACAAGGCTACTATGATTGTGTTTCTACCTTGACCCATACAAGGATACTATGATGATGCTACTACCTTGGCTCATACAAGGATACTATGATAGCGCAACTACCTTGGCTCGTACAAGGATACTATGATAGCGCAACTACCTTGGCTCGTACAAGGATACTATGATAGCGCAACTACCTTGACTCATGCAAGGATACTATGATTGTGTTTCTACCTTGAGTCATACAAGGATACTATGATTGTGTTTCTACCTTGACTCATGCAAGGATACTATGATTGTGTTTCTACCTTGGCTCATACAAGGATACTATGACAACGCAACTACCTTGCCGCATACAAGGATACTATGATGATGCTACTACCTTGCCGCGTACAAGGATGCTATGATTGTGTTTCTACCTTTGCTCATACAAGGGCTACTATGATGATGCTACTACCTTGCCGCATACAAGACTACTATGATTGTGTTTCTACCTTGGCTCATACAAGGCTACTATGATTGCGTTTCTACCTTGGCTCATACAGGGCTACTACGATCGGAGTATTGATTTGGGGATCAAATAAGGGTAATTATGGCTATTTTATTATACGTGGCAATACCGGCTAAAATTGATAGTTTATAAGAAATATATAGTTGATTGATATACCAAACGCTGCGTTTTAGACAAGATGAGCAATCAGAACGCCCCCATTGAAA
>JACCDY010901032.1_pt1 | contig 18745 bp, 8 predicted proteins | sample 7446391 | NCBI WGS metagenome assembly JACCDY01 (sample SAMN15323451, study PRJNA562643) | freshwater metagenome | isolation source: river surface water | place: USA:Blue River Watershed | collected 2017-08-18
AGCTCCGCAAACACCTACTTTTGCTACCGTTGGACCGTATTGTACAGGAACATCCTTTTCCTTACCAACAACAAGTATTGAAGGATTTACCGGTTCTTGGTCGCCCGCAATTAATTCATCAACAACTACCAATTATACCTTTACACCTGCGGCAGGACAATGTGCGACATCAGTCAATTTATCGGTAACTATTAATCCAATTCCAACAGTATCTATTTTAGAAAATCCAACCATTTGTGCGGGGCAATCCACAGTTTTAACAACCAGTACAAGCATTCCAGGAGGAACTTTTGCCTGGAATCCTGGGGGACAACTAACACCAACAATTACGGTAAATCCTGCTACAACGTCAACATATTCTGTGGTTTATACTCTTAATGGGTGCACCAGTTTAACTTCAAATTCTGTTGTAACGGTAAATAACTCAATAGTACCACAATTTTCGGATTGGGGGCCTTATTGTCAAAACGATGTGTTGACTCAAGTAACTTTTCCCCAAACATCAATCAATGGAATAACTGGAACATGGAATCCACAAATGGTTTCTACTGCTACAGCTGGAATTTCAACCTATTTATTTACTCCAACTACTGGTCAATGTGCTTCCGATTTTCAATTACAAGTAGAAACATTTGCTACACCAATCATAAACGCCGGTGCAGATTTAACAATCTGTATTGGAAATTCAGTAACATTAACCGCATCTGGTGGAATTCAATACACTTGGTCGAATTCAGTTCAAAATGGAATCCCTTTTCAACCTACAAATACCACCACTTATAGTGTTTCAGCAACGGATATGAATGGTTGTGTAGGATTTGACACCCTGAATGTAACGGTTTTACCAAATCCTATTGCATCGTTCTCTCCTAATTTTACAACAGGAATAGCACCATTAACTGTTCAATTTACAAATACCAGTACAAACGCAACTTCTTTTGCTTGGAATTTTGGAAACGGAAATACATTAGCAGTTTCAAATACAAACGCGGTTAGCTCCACCTATTTAACGGCGCAATCATATACGGTTTGGTTGGTGGCTTCCAATGGTTTTTGTACTGATTCTACTCAATCTACAATCATTGTTTTACCAGCAGGGGCTCCGGAGATAGTTATACCAAATGTATTTACTCCGAATGGGGACAACACCAATGACGAATGGGTTATTCAAACAACGAATGTAGTAAGTATCGAAATTGTTATTCTAAATCGTTGGGGAAATGTAATGACTGAAATCAAAGATTTAGTTACGGGTTGGGATGGAAAAATAACCAATGGAGATGAAGCAACCGACGGAACCTATTTTTACACATACACAGCAAAGGCATTGAATGGTGAGAATTTAGCTGGTCATGGGTTTCTTACATTGATTCGATAAAAACAAGAATCAATTCGTTTTTAAAAAAGAAATTTTTGTTTTGCTTTTCTCTAAGTTTTGATATAAATAATATTCTCCCGCAGCAAGAATTGAAATATCAAAAACATAAGAAACAACATTGTTTTGATCCATTATCATTGATATTGGCTGTATCCATAACTCGGCTCCCGTTGAGGAAATCAATTTCCAATTGTTACCATTAGTTGACTTTCCAATTGTTTGAATATACAAAAGTTGGTTACTTGGATTAGGATAAAACCCTGTGATTAATGCATTTTGATTTTCTTCTACAGAAGCATAGCGACTACATGGATCTAGAATTGGAATAGAAAAAGGTCCGTGTCCTACACTTGGTACATTTGTTGAAATCAACGTATTATTTCCTGAATTTGAAAAATACGATTTTTGACATGAATTCGCTGAGTTTTGCTGATCAATTGTATTAACATAATACCAATCACCTTGAATTTTATCCATGGTAATATCTAGAATTACAAAACCTTTTTTTGTTAGTTCAACATACTTCAAATGAGGGTTTTCAAACGTTAAGAGTGCACCAACATTGAGAGGAGAGCCGGGAGATGTAACACTCGGTGTAACAAATTCAACACCTATTGGAGTATTTCCATTTTCAAGATTAATTGCCCAACTAGTATGAATATCACCAGTTGCAACCACGAAATTATCAATATTATTCTGCTCCAAATGGTTGTATAATCGTTGTCTTTCTGCTGGGTATCCATCCCAACCATCTGTATTTATGGGAGTGCCTAATGCATTAATTTCACCCATCATTACTTGATTTCCGAGTACTTTCCATTGTTGTGTGCCCAAACTCAATTCGTCTTTCAACCAATTAAATTGCTCTTGTCCTAATATTGTTCTATTGGTATCATTTATTGTTGCGCTGTTCGCACTAACTTGTTCATCTCGACCTTCTAAACGTGTGTCTAACATTACAAGATTAGCAAGATTCCCCCATTTAAAAGATCGAAATATTTGTGTGTTTTCCGGTCCCTTGGGACGTATTGGCAACCATTCAAAAAAGGCTCGTTTCCCATTATCTTTTCGTGTATACCAATCCCCCTCGTCCGAAGTGTGGTTCTCGGCACCATTCACAAAAGAATTATTGGCTGTTTCGTGATCATCCCACACGCAAATCCATGGAAAATTCTGATGTAATTTTCGAAGTGCATTATCCATGTGATAACTAGAATAACGGAGTCTATATTCGGGTAATTCAATAATTTCTTGCTCGGGCTCACAAACTCTATCAATACTTGAATTTGGAGCATAACCGCCTGAGGCATATTCGTAGATGTAATCGCCCAACATTAAAACGGCATCTACATCGTTTCGTTCATTGATTGCCTCATAAACATTAAAATAACCCGCTTCCAAATTGGCACATGAAACAACAGCAAAACGTACATTATTAACATCGCCAAGAGGTAAGGTTTTCGTTCTTCCAACTGCGCTAAATGAACCATTGTATTCAAACTCGTAAAAATAAAAGGTATTGGGAGAAAGTCCCGTAACATCAACTTTTACAGTAAAATCTTTCGTTGAGTCTGTTTGAACAATTCCTTGAGAAACAATAGTTGAAAATGAATTATCAGTGGACACTTTATAATTCACCGAAATACTTTGATTAAAATCTAATGGAGTTACCCTTGTCCAAATAATCACTCGATCACTCAATGGATCACCCGATGCAACGCCATGATAAAACGGGGCAATACATTCAAGTGGGCTTACACTTGTTTGAGAAAATACTTGAATCGTTAGAAGCAAAATTGTTACTAAAATTATTTTTTTCATGGTTCAAATATATACTACCTTCAATAAAAGTGTATCAAATGTATTTTACCATTTCGTTAATAATAAAAATGGAATTTAAAAAAAATTAATTCAAACATAATCCAATCTTCAAGTACGATAGATATTCTTTATTCAATTTTGTTCAAAATTAACACATGCTTACAAGAATTATCTTTTCTTTGGTTGCTAGTCTGCTTTATTTACAAGCAAACACTCAATCGCTTTTGCGCGGTCCTTATCTGCAATCACCAACAGAAAACACAATTGTTATTAAGTGGCGAACAAGTGCCAATACCAATTCAAAGGTATTTTTCGGTTTAGATAGCACGAATCTATCTCAAAGTATTGTATTAAACAACAACACAAAAGAACATACAGTTAAATTGTCAAATTTGACACCGTCAACGTTCTATTATTACTCGGTTGGAAATAATAGCACTAGTTTTACTACACCATCTGCGCGATATCGATTTAAGACAAATCCTATACCTGGTTCTGAAGTACCGACTCGCGTTTGGGCAATAGGCGATTTTGGAAAAGGGAATGCAGATCAAGTTGCCGTGAAAAATTCATATATGCAATATGATGATTCTACGAACACAGATGTGTGGATTTGGCTAGGCGACAATGTGTATAATGATGGTACGGATCAAGAATACCAAACGAAATTATTTGAGTTAAACGGATTCTCTGATGTTTTTAATTGGTTGCCTTTCTGGCCGAGTCCTGGAAATCATGACTACAACTCTGTTTGGGAGGAAAGCGCCTTTTTAGGTATTCCCTATTCTAATATTGCTTTAGAGGATCATCAAGGTCCATATTATGATTTAGTTCATGTTCCAACAGAGGCAGAAGCGGGAGGATTTCATTCACAACTTGAATTGTTTTACTCGTTTGATTATGGAGATGTTCATTTTCTTTCACTGAATTCTGAGGTATTTGATTTTGCACAAACATCGCAGGGAATTGACCGTATGAAACAATGGATTGAACACGATTTAATTCAAAATACAAGGACATTTACCATTGCTTATTTTCACCAACCACCCTACTCCAAAGGATCACACGACAGTGACAATGCGATAGAATTGGTGATGAAAGCAATGCGCGAGCGAGTTGTACCCTTATTGGAACAATACGACATCGACCTCGTTGTTTGTGGACACAGCCATGTGTTTGAACGTAGCAAGTTAGTTCACGGGCATTATGGAAATTCACAATCATTTGATCCATCAACCATGTTAAAAGACGGTTCCAATGGAAATTTCAACCAAGGAAATGCATATCACAAGGACGGTTTAGCTAGCACGCCAGATGGAACAGTGTACGTGGTGTGTGGTAATTCAGGAAGTAAAGAAGATGCTCCTTCACTTAATCATCCCATTATGGAATTTGTGGACGGTGGAATTGAAGCATGCGGTTCCTTCGTTATGGATATTTACAAAAATAGATTGGATGGAAAATACCTTCACATGAATGGAACGGTGATGGATGAATTCACGATTTTAAAGTCCAACTTAACGGTTGAAATGCCGGATGTGATTGTGTGTGGACAAGAACAAGTTGTTGTAGCATCAGCGATTAGCGGTGGTTCAGATAATTTGCATTTTTTATGGAGTATTAATAACCAATCGTCTGACACTATTTTGGTAAATGCTCAACACGTCGGACCTCATCAATTAACGATAACAGATAGCCTAACAGGGCAAGTTGTAATACAAAATTTTAATGTCATTCTAGGAAATGGTTTTAGCGTTCAATTTCAAAATGACACCTTGTTTGCTCAAGGATCGGCAAATAATTACCAATGGTATTTGAACGGAGAATTACTAAACAATGCCAACGATTCTTATTTTGTTCCTCAACAAGCAGGTAATTATTCAGTTTCTTCTTTTTATGGGTCATGCATGTCTGAATCCATTTACGTTAATCCACAACTAGCAATTCCAGTAATTAAAGCCTCCGGTATTGTTTTGTATCCAAATCCTGCGAGTGATGAGTTAACCATTGAAGTTATTGAATCATTTATCGGTAAAACCTATCAAATTTTCACCTCTTCGGGTGAACTGGTAAAAAAAGGCAAATTGGACTCAATAAAAAACCAAATTTCCTTAACGAAATTACAATCAGGTATTTATTCCCTACAAGTACTTGGACAGCAAGAAAGTCTTCGTTTTGTAAAAAAATAGTTATTAAAACGTTTGAATTAATTTAACCAACGATTTATTTTCAATTTGGGTTAATCAAATAATAATTTATGCTTCAAGCCTTGTTAATAGTACGAAAATACCTTTGCAGTAAAATTGCAAACTATGTCTACAACACTACAACAACCGCAAGCTAAATTTTTCTCTACTGATAAAAGCAACATTGACTTGCGCATTGACAAAAAAGAATTTGACATCTTTACCGAAGATTACACTTGCATTATTGATGAAGTAGAATTCGTTAAAATCATCGATTTAAAAACCAACTCGTCTTTACCTGTGGTGGGCACCCCTCAAGCTTTTACTTCTAGCTCCCCGCGTAAGGTTATTCATAAATTCGTTTCCCGCATGTTTAACCGACTTGTTATTCTACCACTCACCTTGCCGCTTTGTTTGTTGTTGATACTTGCAATGGGGAATGTTTGGGGGCAGGCGTATTTTAATATGTCGTCGGGCAATTATTCTCAAAATTTTAATGGAATAACAACCTTACCAACAAACTTTAGTACGGTTGCAGTTTTATCAACTGGATCAATTCCAATAACCACCAAAACCACAACTGCTTCAACCAGTTCATTAAGTGTAGTAGGCACCGGTGCTGCAATTGGAAGAGATGTAACCACTTCAACCAGATTAGCTTTTTTAACAACCGGTGCAACCGATAATACTACCGCCATAGCTACTGATCTAAATCTTAATTTTACTTCTCGAAATGCAGGAAATTTAAGTTTTGATGCATCAACCATTTTTAATTCAACCGGTAATCGTGTTAGTTCTTTGAGAGTTTACTATTCAATAGATGGTTCAACTTGGTCAGAACTAACCGGAACCAACCTTCCATATTCAGCAACAAATAACGTAGCTGGATCTGCTTCAGTTAGTATTACTCTTCCTTCTGCAATTAATAATCAAGCAACTGTTATATTACGTTTTTATTACCACAATGGATCTGGAGGATCAACTGGTAGTAGGCCAAAAATAGGTATTGATAACTTATTAGTTACCTCAACAGCAGCATCAACAGCCCCAACAATCTCTACCCCAACAGTAGCATCTATAACAACCACCTCTGCTACACTTGGCGCAACAGTTTCTTCAAATGGTGGAGCAGCTCTATCAGCAAGAGGTACAGTTTGGGGCACAAGTGCTTCACCAACAGGAAATTCGTTAGCAGAGGGCGGAACAAGTGTAGGGGCATTTTCTCATTCCAGAACAAGTTTAACAGCCAATACACTGTATTATTACAGAGGTTACGCCACCAATTCTGCCGGCACGGGCTATTCCGCTGATGGAACTTTTACAACATTGCCACTGGCTCCAACGGTAGGAACAGGTAATAGTATCACTTCTTCTGGTTTTACAGCCTACTGGTCTCATCCAACAATGGGTGCTGCTTCCTATACTTATACTGTTGAAGTTGATGATAATAGTGATTTTAGCTCAATTACAACAACAGATAGTTCTATTTCTTCATCAAATACAAGTCAGGCGATTATAGGTTTAGTTGCAAGTACTACCTATTATTACCGCGTCAAGGCAGTGAATGCGCAAGGTTCATCTGATTGGTCATCCACAAGTGCAGGAGTAACTACTTCGTCGGCTGCAACACCAACCCTCAACCCAGTTACCCTATCTTCAGCATTAACATCCACCTATGGAACTGCTTCAACTGGAGTTAGTTTTACTGCGAACGGTTCAAATCTTACTGGTAATATCACAGCGACAGCTCAATCCGGATATGAAGTTTCAACCTCCTTGGGTTCTGGCTATGATGCTTCAGTTTCTGTTTCCGCTGGTACAACGGTTTATGTGCGTTTTTCATCTACCCGCGCTGCAGGTACTTACAATAGTGCAACGGCAGTAGTTCTCTCTGGTGGTGGTGCATCAAGTAGCGCCAATATAACGACTTCATCTTCAGGGAATACGGTTTCACAAAAAGCACTAACAGTTACGGGCCTCACTGCACAAAATAAAGTATATGATGGTTTAACAACTGCAACTGCTACAGGTACTGCAGCTTTTTCAGGGGTTGTTGGTGCAGATGCTGTTTCATTAACAGGTACGCCAATTTACACCTTTGTATCTGCAAATGTTGGAACATCGATTTCAGTTAGTACGAGCGGCTATTCCTTAACCGGTGGAGATGCAGGAAATTACACCTTGACACAACCTACCTTAATTGCTGATATAACGGCTCGTTCCTTGACTATCACAGCAAATGATGTTAGTAAAAATTCAGGTGTGGCTTTATCTGGAGGTGCAGGTTCAATTGCGTTCACTTCAAGTGGGCTTCAAAATGGACAAACGATTGGATCGGTTACGATTTCTTATGGTTCGGCAAGTTCAGCAACTGGTGATGGCCTTACCCCTGGTGTATATAGTTCACAAGTAACACCCTCAGCAGCAACTGGCGGCACTTTTAACTCAGCCAATTATTCAATAAGTTATGTTGCAGGTAGTATTACTGTTACAGCTGCACCTGAGGTGATTGCGATACAAGATTTTGAAACTATACCTGCTACACCGACTTTAGGTTATCAATCAAATGCTTCAGGATCTTTAATTTCAGGAGCATCAGGTACTGGTGACAGACCTGCAAGCTCAAACTACTTTATCAGCTCAAATACAGCATGGAATGCTAATAACACCTCATCGATTTTAACCTTTTCAAATGTAACAGGACTTGGATCATATATTTCAAAATACTACGAATTTCGATTGGCATCTTATTCAAATGCTTCAACTGGCAATGGTGCAGATGCAACTGATATTGCAACAGTAGAGGTATCGCTAGATGGCGGAACTAATTGGTCTTCTGAACTCAGGGTTTTAGGAAACGCTAATGCTTATTGGAACTATTCTGCGACTGGATTAGCATCAATTACTTATGATGGAGATAATACTCCTTCTAATTTTCAACCTGCTGGTGGAGGATCTAGAACTACAGACGGCTATTCAACAATAAAAATCAATTTATCAGATTTATCAGTACAAGCAAGACTAAGAATCACTCTTTTAAATAATGCAACAGGCGAAAGATGGGTAATTGATGATGTTAAACTAACAGGAACTATAAATACCTCACCCAATATAATTATATCTCAAACTTCCCTATCAAGCTTCTCTCAAAACTCATCCACACCTAGTTCGGAACAAAGCTATACCGTGTCCGGTGATAATTTAACAAATGATGTAACTATTACTCCTCCAGCTGGATATGAGATTTCAACTTCTACTGGTGGAAGTTTTTCTGCAACAAATCCAATAACATTATCTGTTTCAAGTGGAAATATTGTGGGCGAACCAGTTTCCATTTACGTTAGACAAAGTTCAACCACATTAGGAAATGTTTCTGGAAATATTACACATTCTAGCACCGGAGCTAATAGTCCTAATGTTGCGGTTTCAGGTACACGAACTGGATCCTATTATTCCAAAGCAACTGGTAATCTTGATGATATTAATTCATGGGGAAGCAATACAGATGGAAGTGGAAGTACCCCTAGTAATTTCTCAACAGATGGTATCATTTATGAAATAAGAAATAGGACAACTGCAACCATTGGAGCGAATTGGACCGTTACAGGAACTGCATCCAAAGTATTAGTTGGTGACGGAACGAATAGTACAGATTTTACAATTCCTTCGGGTTTTGTTCTAACTGGTACAATAGATGTCAGTAATTCCGCTGAACTTACTATAGAAAATACGACTGCGCCAACTTTTGGAACATTTGCAACAAATAGCACATTAGAATATAAAGACTTGCCAATTACGTTATCGTCTTCAACAACCTACAAAAATCTAAAATTAACTGGTTCAGGAACAAAAACTTTTCCAGGAAATACTACCACAATAACAGGAAATTTAATTTTAACTAATACTACAATAGATGGCGGCTCAGGGCCTTTTAGTACTATTTCATTAAGTGGTGACTTAACCTACGTGGGTACGGTAACACCCCCTGCCGATGCAAATTCTATTACATTATCTACTAATGGTACTGCGGGAGGGACACAAACAATTACCGGAGCAGGAAATACATTGCGCTGGTTTAGAATTCAATCTACCACAGCGAATACAATTTTATTATCCACTAGTGGAGGTTCGAGTAACTTATTACTTGGGAATAGCTCTGGAGGAGGAATTACTTTAGTTGATGGATCTATATTAGATATGAATGGAAACGATTTTACATTATTTAGTGGCGTTGGGACCTCATCAGCTTTTTTACTTAATAGCACCGCAAGTATATCAACAACTTCAGCTACAGATTTGACGATTGAGCGCACAGGAAATGGAAATCTTGGAACATTACGTTTTACTTCAGGTTCTAATACAATTGGAAATTTAACGTTGAAACATATTGGCAGCACTAATAATTTGTTAACTCTTGGAAGTGCGCTTGCTATCAACGGATCTCTCACATTGACTAACGGAGTTTTGTCTGTCGGTGCAAACACACTTTCTTTAAATGGAAGCATCAATCGTACGTCCGGATTTGTCGATGCAAGTAATGCAGCGGCGACAATAGTCTTTGGGGGATCTTCTTCCCAAAACATTCCGGCTTCTACTTTCTCTGGAAATATTGCTAACTTAACGTTGAATAATGTTTCCGGTTTAAGTACTAGTCAAAATTTGACTATTTTAAGTGGACTAAGTTTGACATCTGGAACTTTAACTGTTGGTGCAAACACCCTCACTTTGAACGGCAGTATTAACCAAACCACAGGAAATATTGATGCAAGTAATGCAACTTCTACAGTTGTGTTTGGAGGATCATCAGCTCAATCGATTCCAGTTTCAACCTTTACAGGAAATATCAATAACTTGACATTGAACAACAGCGCTGGCCTGAGCATTAGCCAAAACTTATCTGTAGTTGGAGCACTCACGTTAACTAGTGGTACACTAACCTTGGGGACAAACCACTTAACACTCGGAGAAAACGCAACAACCTCTGGTACATTTTCTTCAACCAATATGATCATTGCAACAGGTCTAGGAGAACTTAGAAAACGATTTGCTCAAGGTAGCGGTGATATTGCCTCATTTACATTTCCAGTTGGAAATATAGGTAGTGTAGATGAATACACACCAATTGTATTAGATTTTGAATCTGGTAATTTTGGTGCCAATGCCTATGTGAGTGTACGTGTCCAAGACAGCAAACAAGCTACGCTAAATAGCTCTGTAACAAATTACCTTAACCGAAATTGGATTGTTGAACCAAACGATATTACAGGATTTTCTTATAAAATTCAATTACATTATGTGGATGCAGATTTCATTACAGATGGTTCAATGGCTGAAGGTGATTTAAAACCGATTAAAATTAGCTCAGGCCAATGGTATCAGCCAACAGACGGATCGTTTACCAATGCGGTCAGTCAAGGTTCAGCTGGGATTTTTGCAAGCTCAAATTACTTAGAATGGAATGGTCTTACTACTTTCAGTGAATTTGGAGGCGCTGGAGGAAGCAATCAACCCCTTCCTGTAGAATTACTTTCATTTACTGCTGAATGTTCCAATGAAACAATCATTTTGAAATGGCAAACGGCATCAGAATTTAACAGTGCCTATTTTCAGATTCAAAAATCGGTAGATGGAAGTACATGGAACACAATTGGTAATCAAACTGCCGCCGGTAATTCAACTGAATTATTGAGCTATACTTTCGAGGATGCATCAAAAACAGCCAATACATCCTATTACCGCTTAAATCAAGTAGATAATGATGGATTACAAAAATTCTATGGGCCAATAAGTCCGTTATGTGAATCCATAATTCATTTGAATGGAAAAACGATTCCGAATCCATCAAATAATGAATTTTGGTTACAAATTTCAAGTGCAGAGCAGCAAAAATTCTCTTATATATTGCAAGATGTAAACGGAACTAAAATCATGGAAAATAAGGCTGAATTGTTACCTGGCGCTAATTTGTTCCCGATAAGAGAAACTATTCCATCTGGTATGTATTTTATTGTTGTTCAAACTGAAAATGGGCAACAACAGGTTATCAAACACATACGTAATTAATTTCATAATGAAAGGAGCCGGTGTGAATTCATCGGCTTTTTTATTGTAATAATATGAAAGTTAGAACTTTGAGCAATAATAACCTTAATTATTTTCTAACTTGAAACTAGGAGCGCTTTCTGCAATCATTATACTTTCGAAAGATATTTCCTATGTGCATGGAATATATGGAAAGTTGAATTTAATGGAAATCAACTCCTTTATTGAGCGATCTGTTGGTTATTCTGATTTCATCGTTTTGTTTGAAGAATTAATGAAGGAAGGATTTAAACAAATAGAAATTATACATGACGGAAAACACCCTAAAGATGAGTTTTCTCGTATTAATGAATTAATTGAATACCAACGAACCAATCTTGATAAAATTAGCATCCGTCAAATAAATTTATCTTAAATAAAAAATCCCCTAAACCAAATGGAAAAGGGGATTTAGAAAATCTAGCTTTTATTTAATTCTGAGATAGTTTTATCAAATTCAATGCAGATCCTGCCTTAAACCAATCAATTTGTTGAGCATTATAGGTATGATTCAATTGAATTGATTCAGTGGTACCATTATCATGACATAATTCTAAGGTTAACGGTTTACCCGGTGCAAAATCAACAAGATCAACAAAATTAAAGGTATCATTTTCTTGAATTTTGTCATAATCTGCCTCATTTGAGAAAGTCAAACCAAGCATCCCTTGTTTCTTCAAATTTGTCTCATGAATACGAGCAAAAGATTTAACAATCACCGCACAAACTCCTAAATGTCGTGGTTCCATTGCAGCATGCTCTCTTGAAGAACCTTCTCCGTAATTATGATCACCAACAACAATAGAAGGCACACCGGCAGCCTTATAAGCTCTTTGTACAGCTGGAACCTCACCGAACTCACCTGAAAGTTGATTTTTTACCTCGTTAGCCTTACCGTTAAATGCATTTTCCGCTCCTATCAATAAATTATTCGAAATATTATCCAAATGACCTCTGTATTTTAACCAAGGTCCGGCCATAGAAATGTGATCGGTTGTACATTTTCCTTTTACTTTGATTAGTAAACGAGCATGCTCGATATTTTTACCGTCCCAGATTGGGAAATTATCTAATAATTGTAATCGAGAAGAGTCAGGTGCAACTTTAATTTCGACTGCACTTCCATCTTCTGCAGGGGCCTGATATCCATTATCTTCCACCGCAAAGCCTTTTTTCGGCAATTCATCCCCAACAGGAGCCGTTAATTTAACTTGCTCTCCTTTTGAGTTAGTAATGGTGTCTGTAAGCGGATTAAAACCTAAATCACCAGTAATTGCTAGAGCTGCAACCATCTCTGGTGACGTTACAAAAGCATGTGTATTTGGGTTTCCATCTGCCCGTTTAGAAAAGTTACGATTGAATGAATGAACAATCGTGTTTTTCTCCTGTTTTTCGGCACCAGCTCGATCCCACTGACCAATACAAGGTCCACAAGCATTGGTGAAAATTTTAGTCCCCATTTTTTCAAATGCAGCCAATATTCCATCTCTTTCAGCTGTATAACGTACCTGCTCAGACCCAGGATTTATTCCAAATTCTGCTTTCGGTTCAATGCCATTATCTACCGCTTGTTGAACGATAGAAGCTGCTCGTGCTAAATCTTCGTATGAAGAATTTGTACAAGAACCAATTAATCCCCACTCTACTTTGGTAGGCCAGCCATTTGCCTCTGCTTCAGCTCGCATTTTCGAAATGGGTGTACCACGATCTGGAGTGAAAGGACCATTTACGTGTGGTTCTAATTCATTTAAATTAATTTCTATTACCTCATCAAAATAATATTGTGGAGCAGCATAAACTTCCGCATCACCTGTTAAATGTTCAGCAATTGCATCTGCAGCCTTCACTACTTCCTCTCTTCCCGTTGCTATCAAATACCTTCTCATTGACTCATCGTACCCAAATGTAGATGTCGTTGCACCAATTTCAGCACCCATATTACAAATGGTACCTTTACCGGTGCATGAAAGGGATATTGCCCCTTCTCCAAAATATTCAACGATTGCACCTGTTCCACCTTTCACGGTTAAAATATCAGCCACTTTTAAAATCACATCTTTAGCTGAAGTCCAACCATTTAATTTTCCGGTTAATTTCACACCAATCAATTTTGGAAATTTCAATTCCCATGCCATTCCAGCCATTACATCTACTGCATCAGCTCCACCTACTCCTATTGCAACCATTCCTAATCCACCAGCATTTACCGTATGTGAATCAGTTCCAATCATCATTCCTCCTGGAAATGCATAATTTTCTAAAACAACTTGATGAATAATTCCAGCACCTGGCTTCCAGAAACCGATACCATACTTATTTGAAATGGATGATAGGAAATTGAAAACCTCATTATTTTGATTTAACGACTCTTGCAAATCCTTTGTCGCACCAACCTTTGCTTGAATTAAATGGTCAGCATGAACCGTTGAAGGAACTGCCACTTTTTTCTTTCCTGCTTGCATAAATTGCAATAAGGCCATTTGAGCTGTCGCATCTTGCATAGCCACACGATCCGGAGCAAAATCAACGTAAGACTTTCCTCTTTCAAATGCCGATGTAGCATTACCATCCCAAAGATGGGCATATAAAATCTTTTCAGAAAGAGTTAAAGGTCTGCCAACCATTTGTCTAGCAGCAGCAATACGTTCAGGGTATTTTTCATACACCTTTTTGATCATGTCCAAATCGAAAACCATAGTTCAATCAATTAAATGGGTTAATAATTTCAGCGCGAAAATACGAAATTCCTTTGGTTGATCAGCATAAAACAACCAAAAAATCGGTTAGCAAAAATTACAATATTTACTTTCTGTTTCATGCCGAATAGGCATCATCGGGTCATAAAGTTCGGCAATAATTTGCTCAATTAATTGTGGAAACAAATCAACGATATCTTGAACTGTAAGCTTGGAAGAATTCAAACTAAACAAGCCATCTTTTACGTTAACCAAGGATAAAATTGAAGCTTCCTGAGGCAATCCACCAAATTTCTCTTTAAATAAAAGACAATACAAGGCAAGTTGAACTCCATATTTTGAATTGGAAAATGCTTCTTTTACATCTCCTTTTTTTCCAAGTGTAAAAGACACATCTTCTGGTTTTACCTTGCCTGATTTATAATCAATAATTCTCATTTCTTCACCTACCCCATCAATTCGATCTACATATCCCTTAAACCTTAAACTCTTTTTATTACCGTTCAAATTAATCTCAATGGTAGTATCAAACAACCCTTCTAATTGATAAATCCAACGAGAGATTCCAGTTGATTGTATTTCCTCTTTTTCAGATTCCAAAATTTTCTTAGTCAATTCCAACGCCATTTTATAGCTAATGAGATTTTTCCCTGTTTCAAAAGCACTTGAATTATTTTCAAAATGCGTCAGGTATTGTTTTCGAATAAGTCCTTCATATTTTTGTAACATATCGTCCATAGCTGCAACTGTGAGGTATTTTCGATCAGCTAGCCTTGCGTTTCCGGTTTTATCGAACATCGCAAAAGGCAAATATAATTCTTCTAAAACCGCATGAATGAAAGTCCCAATTGTATTAGAAGCAACCTCCTCCTCTATATTTTCTTCTTCACCAAATTCTAATATATATCTGTAGTAAAAATCCATCGGACAAGTTAAGTACTTTTTTATCGCTGAGGCTGACAAAGGACGTGAGAAAAAATCGTCTAACCGTTTAAAATAAAACTCATCCTTTTGGATCTCATCCTTCAAAATAGTGTTTTCTTCCTCAGGAATGTGATAATGCTCTTTAGTAATCTTTACTTGGTTATTTAAACGGGCAAGCTCCATCTCTAATTGAAGAATATACCTACTAGGTTCAGCCCCACCAATTGACTCACCACTACTGCAGTAGGTAATATGTAATTCGTTTGAATGATGCAATAAACGATAAAAGTGATGTGCAAACAATCCTTGTTTATCACGAGGCAAAGGTAGTCCAAGGTATCTCCTTAAATCGATTGGAATAAAAGTTTGAATCAAATTGGAGGGCGGCATACTGCCTTCATTAAGACCCAAAACGATAATTCGATTAAAATCCAACATTCGCGTTTCCAATAATCCCATAATTTGTAAGCCCTCAATAGGATTTCCATGATAAGCAATGTTTCGAGTATAGGCATGATTTTTAAAAACCAAACCAAAGCTCTTTAATCCCATTTCAGGAAGTCCTTCTGATGCAATATTCTCAAGTTCAATCAGAGATGAATCAAAACTCTGAACCACAGCGCGTTCAAATAATTGATCTGATGGAAATGAGGTGAATAATTCTTGATTTACCATTCGTATGGTTTGAATAGCGAAAAGCCAATTCTTTTTCCAATCTAGACAAACCAAACTTAACAGTGATTGTAGACGGGATGATAATTCGACGTTTTCAATTTTTTGAACTATCCTGTTGAATTTTTTAGATTGTTGTTCTAATACGGCCATTTGCTCTTTTTCAGCAGAACTTGATCCAGCCTGAACAAAGGGATGATTCATAAACTGCTGTAAATCATTAAAATAAATTACCTTTTCACCGAATCGTATTTTATTTTCTTGGATTCGAAAAAGAAGTTCAACCCATGATTTTGACGGTGTACTTTTTAACGGCAGACCCAAAGTAATGTTGGCTTTACCTACAATTTTTGGAATATTCCGCAACATTGGAATTACCAATCCTTCATCAGCCAAAAGCACAAGTGTTTCATTTAGTTCCTCAGCTGAAAGTTCTGACAAAATAGATGCTGCAATTTTTACTTGCCCGGTATATTGAGCGCACTCAATAATTTTAATCGTTTTGGGCTGATTAAGCAGACCATCAGTAATAAAAGGTAATTCCTTCACTTCGAGCTCATGCATGAATTTCCTTAGAAAACTTCCCGCTTCATGCATATCCTGATCAAGATAATAACGATCAGCATCAATCAGCACATGGGCACCAAATAGAGAACGCATTTGCTTGATAATACTCATTTCCGCTCTAGACAAAGCATTGAAACCAGCAAAAAGATATTCTTCCGCATGTAATTTAATTTCTGGAAAAGCAATCGAGATATTGTCTGCCAACCACCGATAAGCATTTCCGGAATACACCGCATTTTTTTGAGCTAGCACCTCATTAAGACGGGTATAATAGTCTGGCAATTTTTCCCAAAAAGCCATGAATTTTTGTTGTGTAATGGTAAGATTTTCTGGTTCAACATTCCAACTTTCCAACTCTCTTATGTCTCTTAAATTTCTAAAAACAGTCGAATGATCAAGTAAATACCGGTCTATTTCATCGAAATCCTGCAATAATATTTGACCCCATGTCATAAATTGGTCGAATGATAATTCACCCTGATCAATCGGATTTGTTGATTGAATATGATACAATTCAATAAGCAAACGAGTTTTATCCACTATATTTCTTGGACAAACCATTCTTACCCACTTATCAATGGTAATTATCTTAGGAGAAAAAATGGGTTTTTGATATTTTTCAAATAACGAAGCAGAAATGAACTTAACTGCTCGTTCATTGGGTACAATAATCGTAAGTTGTTGAAGATTGAATTGATGCTGATAGATGTATTCAGCAAGTTTATCTGTAAATTTCATATTTTGAAGTTAATCAATTTTATTTGTGAAAAATTAAAAAATAGACTTCTTTCAATTAATTATCTTTGAAAAATTATCTGAAAGAATGAAAACACTAATTGCAGCATCTTTTTTTTTAATTGCCGAGAATTTCTTTGGACAAAATTTCAATGAATTTATTTTAAAGGAAGCTTATAAACATCAAGGAGGTAGTTACGTTCTCTCAAGTACTGGGTGCCCTATTGATTTAGTTTATAATGCAGATACAATTTTGAAGAAAAGTAGAAGCGGAACATATTGCTCAGGATTCACTTTCACCGTTTTTTTTCAAACGATGCAAGCGCATGATTTATTTGAAAACATTTCTTCCTCTGAGCTGAAACAACTTCAAAAAGAATGGTATGGAATACCACAAGAATCGGTAGAAACACAATGTTTATTTGTTTTTGAAAAAAGAAATTTAGGTAAAAAGATATCGTTTGATGATGCACAACCAGGAGATTTCGTTCAATTTTGGAGAAACAATAAATCTGGCCATTCTGTGATATTCTTGAACTGGGAAAGGGATTCTATTGGAAGAATTTCTGGAATTAAATACCGAAGTTCACAAACAAAAACAGACGGAATTGGGGATCGAATAGAATTGATTGGTTCAGGCCCAAAAGAACTAAATAAAAACCGTATTTACATTGCCCGTCTTGAAAAATCCAAAGGAATAAAACCAGAAAACCCTTTTCTAAACGGAAATAATTAAATTCAACTATTTCCTTCAATTAATCAAGAAAACTACTTAATTTTACCCATCAAATAATACAAATGGCACTGGATAAAAATGGTATAGCTAAAAGAATCGCCCAAGAATTACAAAACGGGTGGTACGTGAATTTAGGAATTGGAATACCGACTTTAGTTGCCAACTACATTCCAACGGGAATTGAGGTTGAATTTCAATCTGAAAACGGTATTTTGGGCATGGGTCCATTTCCATTTGAAGGGGAAGAAGATGCTGATTTGATTAATGCCGGAAAACAAACCATAACGGCAAGAAAAGGAGCAGTTTACTTTGATTCTGCCATGTCTTTCGCAATGATTCGTGGTCAGCATGTTCAACTTACTGTTTTGGGAGCGATGGAAGTTTCACAAAATGGAGATATCGCTAATTGGAAAATACCTGGAAAAATGGTAAAAGGTATGGGGGGAGCGATGGATTTAGTAGCTTCTGCGGATAATATCATAGTTGCCATGATGCATACCAATAAAGCGGGAGAATCAAAAATATTAAAAGAATGCACCTTACCACTTACTGGTGTTGGGTGTGTTAAAAAGGTTGTAACCGAGATTGCTGTATTAGAAATAAAAGAAGGAAAATTTCATCTAATCGAAAGGGCACCGGGAGTTAGTGTGGAGGAGATTATTTCGAAAACGGAAGGAGACCTTGTGGTTCCTGAATTTGTTCCTGAAATGAAACTTTAACTAGTTCCTAAAAACGATTAGGATTGTTAAATGCCCACGTGGTGAAATTGGTAGACACGCCATCTTGAGGGGGTGGTTCGCTACGCGTGTGCTGGTTCGAATCCAGTCGTGGGCACAAAAAGCTTGATAGTAAATATCAGGCTTTTTTTATTTCAAGATTATTTTCTTGCCTGCTTGCCCTATTTTTATGAAATAGACTCCATTTGAGTAATTAGAAACATCCAACTTTA
>JACCDY010458443.1_pt1 | contig 18741 bp, 14 predicted proteins | sample 7446391 | NCBI WGS metagenome assembly JACCDY01 (sample SAMN15323451, study PRJNA562643) | freshwater metagenome | isolation source: river surface water | place: USA:Blue River Watershed | collected 2017-08-18
AGCGGATCGCCTCCAATGAGGCCAACAACCTGGCCGCCGAGCAGGAGAAACGCCGCGCCAGGTATGTCAACGCCACCGCCCGGAAAGGCATCCAGAACGACGCCGCGGCCATCCAGTCCAGCGACGACCCACAACGGGATTTTGCCCGCACGTATGGAGCATGGAACGCCCAGCTCACCCGCCGGAACATCGACGCCGCCGAACTGACGCAGGACCAGCGCATTTCCTACGAGGAACGCGACCAGCTCAGCGAGGAAGCCCGTCAACTTTTGGCCGCAGCGGCCGAGAATGCTGACCTCCAACGGCTTGGGCCCGAGGGGTACCTCGCCTCCCGAGGCCTTGGCCCCGATGGGAACCCGCTCACCGTTGGGAGGGAATTGCGCGCCGGAGCCGTAGGGAAAGGGAAATGGGACGCCGACATTCAAGCGGCTGCGGCCGAGACAGGCCTGGATCCTGCATTGATCGCGGCCGTCATGGCCCAAGAATCGGCGGGGAATGACAAGGCGGTCAGCCCCAAGGGCGCCCGCGGCTTGATGCAGCTGATGCCCGGCACCGCCGCTGAACTTGGCGTGGACCCCAATGACCCGCGCCAGAACATCCGAGGCGGAGCGCTGTACCTGGCCAAACAGATGGCCCGTTACGGTGGGAATGTCGATCTCGCCCTAGCCGCGTACAACGCCGGGCCCGGTGCCGTTGATGCCGCCGGAGGGATTCCCAATTTCAAGGAGACCAAGGCCTACGTCGAGGGAGTCAAGGCCAACCTTGAGCGTGTGAGCTCGCCCGGGAAGATCGGCCAGAGCAAGGGCCCGGCAAGTTGGCAGGCACTCCGCCCGGACGAGCAGATCCGACTCCGCGACATGGCCATCCGCACGGTGGGCCAGCGCAAGAGCGAGCGAGCCGAGGACATGCGCTTGTGGTTCCAAAACGCCGAAGCCTTGGCGCGGTCTGGCAACGTCCCCCAGGGGGCCCCGACGTTTGGCGAAGCCGTCCGCATTTACGGACCGTCCAGAGGCCCGCAGATGTACGAGCAGGGGCAGCAGCTGGTAAAGCTCGGCGGGAGCATCGCACGCCTTGCAGACGCCTCCCCGCAGGAAATCCAGGCCATGGCCGAGGGGATGCGCCCCGACCCTGCCCAGCCCGAGACCTTCGCCGTGAAAGCGGCTGTTGCTGGAGACTTCGCCCGAGCCGCAGAGCAAACGATGCGCGAGCGCGCCAAGGATCCCGCCGCGTGGGCCTTGCAGCACAATCCAGACGTAGAAGCGGCATCAAGCGCGCTGATCTCCGCCGAGCAATCGGGAGATCTGGCGGCCATCCAAAAGGCACAGGCAGATTACGCCGGGAAGCTGCGCGCGGCTCAAACCCGCTACGGAGTAGCACAGCCGCAGCTCCTCACCAAGTCGCAGGCCTCCGCGCTTGTCCAACGATTCAACGATCCTCAGACCCTGGCAAGCGCTCCGGACGAAATCCGTCAACTACAGCAACGCTGGGGGGAGCACTGGCCCGACGTGTACGGGCAAATCTCCGACGACTTGCCGCCATCGGTGGACGTCATCGCTTCCGGAATCACCCCGCGGGCAGAGCGCGCTCTGGCGCTACTCTCCCCGGTCAAGGTGGAGGAGATGCGCAAGGCCGTTCCGCCTGATGCAAAGCGGGAAATCCAACTGGCAATGGACGCCGGGCTGGACAGCTTTGCCAAGTCGTTGGCCTTCCAGGATCCAGCCGAAGGCCGAAAGAAGGCCATCCGGTGGCGTGGAGAGGCCGAAAAGCTGGCGTACCACTATGTGACCCAGGGGATGGACCCCGACGACGCCAGCGAGAGCGCTCTGCGTGATATCGTGACGAGCAAATACACCTTCGTCCAGCAGTCGGCCAAGGTGCGCGATCCCCTGGGTGGGATCTCTGCCATCGCTCCGGTGTACCGCGTGCCGGCCGAACAGGATTCCCGGGCAATCCAGCGCGGGGCGGACTGGCACCGGACGGCGATCAACCCGGCCGACCTCATCGTTCCGCCGGGGTTCCAGCGGGAAGACTGGGCCATCGAGGTCAAGCGCAAGGGGTACTGGATCACCAGCCCAAGCGAAGACGGGCTGGAGCTCCACATCGCTGGCGACCGCGTGGTCGATGGTTCCGGCGGGCCAATCCGCAGAACGTGGGCAGAGCTTTCGACTCCTCCGCCGCGGTTGAATCGTGGGCCCTTGATCACCCCAACATCGCAAAGAGGGTTTTCGATCAACCCATCCAGCCTATTTTTAGGGAACCAGTAACGGGAGAAATCGATGCCGATTCAAATGCCAGACCGGGAAAGCCGGGTCTATCGCGATCCGGGCGAGATCCCCACCACTCTGGCAGAGAGGCTAGATGCCCAGATCTCCCTGGCAGCCGAAGAGAACCCGATCCCGCTCTTGGAGAGGTATCGGACGCTGAAGGCCGCCCAATCCACCGGCGACCTACTCACCAAGCCACAGGCCGAATCGATTGCCCAGGAACAGGGGGTATCCCTTGACCTGCCCGAGACTGGCACCACGTCTACCGCGCTCCAGATCCAGATCCAGCGCGCCAAGGAACGATCGGCACGGCAATCGGTAATCGATCGGTCCCAGCAGTCAGTCGGGGCAACAACCCTGGGATTTGGGACTGAACTCGCGGTCGGCCTTTTGGACCCCGTCGGCCTGGCCGTGAACTTCGTCCCCATTGTGGGAGGCGGGACAAGAATTGCCAAGATGGCCCAATCCGCCAACGCCTTAACCAGGATCGGCGGGCGGACGGCCGTTGGTGCCATCGAAGGCGCCGTCGGGCAAGCGATGATCGAGCCGTTTGTCGGCGGAGTGGCCCGCATGGAGGGACAGGCCTACGGATGGGAGGATGCCGCGCGAAATGTTGCGTTCGGCACCGTCCTGGGCGCCAGCGCGCACAACATCCTCGGTGGTGGCGGAGACCTGTGGCGCGCATTCTCTGGGGAGTCCCAGCCATGGACAATCCCCGGGACAACTCCTGTCACCCCAGACATTGCCGCAGCCATGGCCGAGGGTGCCCCCTCGCCGCTCCCATTGTCCGGCACCGTGTATGGGGGTGCTACCCGCATCAAGATGGGGGACCGCTACATCCCCGGACAGTGGGCCGTGGTGGAGGCGGACGAACTTTCCCCAACCACCGGGCTGGCCGACAACCAGTTCCGCGACCGCACCCGCGTGGCGGCCGAGGAGCAGGTGCGCAACATCGCCAACAACATCGATTTCGAGTATCTGGCGAACCATCCGGACATGAGCAGTGGGGCCCCAACGCTCGCCCGCTCTGGCGAGATCATCGGCGGGAACGGTCGGTCGCAAGCCATCCGCATGGCCTACGACCTGGAGAGCCGCCCAAATTACGAGGCCCCGCTCCGGTCGCGGCTGCAAGAGTGGGGGATCAACCCCGAGGCCGTGGCCGAGATGAAAAAGCCCGTTCTGGTTCGCCTGCTGAACGAGGATGTGGATGTCCGCGCGGCTGCCATTGCGTCGAATGAATCTGGCGTCCTCAAGATGTCCGCCCTGGAACAAGCCAAAGTCGATTCGGAGCGCCTTGCGAAGGGGCGCGGGATCGAAGTCACCGAAGACGGAAGACTCGACAGCGCCGGAAACCGCCAGGCGATCCGCGATTGGGTCGAGAAGTTCCCAGAATCGGAACGGGCATCCCTGATGGACAAGGCCGGGGGCCTGTCTGCCGAAGGCCTGCAACGCTTTCGGAATGCCATCCTCCACCAGGCCTATGGTGATTCCCCGACGTTGGCCCGGCTGATCGAGTCCGACCCAACCAGCGCGCTTGGCCGCGTGGCTTCGTCCCTCCTGCGAGTGGCGGGGAAGATCGCCGAAGCGAAAGGACAGATTGCCCGCGGCGAGATCCACGACCTGGATATTTCCGGCGACCTGTCCGCAGCAGTGGAACGGATGGCATGGTTGCGCGAACAGGGAATGCCTGTTGAGGATTACCTGGCGCAGACCGATCTCCTTGGAACAGGCCTCAGCCCAGAGGCGACGGCAATCCTTGGATACCTGGGACGCAATTCAGACAGCGCGGCCCGCATGGCCGCGGGAATCGAAGGGTACTACAAAGCCCTGCAGGATGCTGGAGACCCGGCGCAGGGATCGCTTTTTGGTGAGGCACCGGACAAGGCCGCAATGCTCGATCTGGCGCTATCCGCAGCAGAAAACGACACGAGCACCGCCCGCGCCAAGATGGAGCGAGTCAGCCCTGCAACGCGGGACGCTGCCATGGGCGTGGCGTCAATGCAGACCCTCCAGGGCATGGACATCCGCGTCGATCCGATCGTGAACTCGGATCCAGCAATCGGCACCGCAACCGCGGCCGATGCTGTGGCCCTGGCTAAGGACGCCGACAATCTGGAATTTGACCGAACGGCCGACCTCGACGCATGGTCGGATATTGAGCAGACCGCCGCCACGCCGGTGCGCGCCGACATCGAAGCGGCACGTACTGCCCGCGATGAAGCACGGGCAGAACTTGACCGGCTCGAAGCCGATTTGGAAAACGCCTGGAAATACTCGTTGTCCGAACGCGGGGGGAAGCTCACGCCCGAGGCTGTGAACGAGTCCATTGTGGCCTCGTTCGGAAAATCCGGCGCTGCCATGGTAAAGGCGGGGAACATCGAGGTGGTTGGAACAATCGACGACCTCCCGCCTCGCCCAAACGGAGATCCGCACCCGATCAACGTCCAGGGATTGACCACGCCAGACGGCAAGGTCTACATCGTCGCGGCCAATGTGGAGAGTCCGCAAGCGCTGCGCGGTTTAATCCTGCACGAGGTCGGCGCCCACGTTGGAATGCGCGAGATGTTGGGCGACCAGGGATTCGCCGACGTGCTCGACCAGGTGGACCGCTTGATGAACAGCGGGGATCCAATCGCCATGCGTGCCCGGGCAATTGTCCCGGCCAACACCGTCCCAGAGCTGATTCGCGAAGAGACCCTAGCCTACCTGGTGCAAGAGCACCCCGAACTCCCTTTGGTCCAGAGGGTGATCGCCGCCGTCCGAGCATGGGCCTACAAGAATTTCCAGTTCGTCCGAAACAAAATCGAACTGACCGCCGCTGACCTGCAAGCCTTGGCAGTGTCTGCCGTCCGCAATGCGTCAGGGACCAGAGCGGCATCGGAGGCGTATTCCGCCGCAACGCCTCCGCTCCCTGAAAATATTGACGTGGACGGCGTGCAGCGATCGACCCTCAACAGCGAAGGCCGACCGATCCACCCGACCGAAGAGGGCGTGCGGAACTTCTGGCGGTGGTTCGGCGACTCGAAGGTTGTGGACGCCAAAGGACGCCCTCTGGTGGTGTACCATGGTGGAGCGGAGGAGGTCAACAGCTTCTCCAGAGGAGCATACCGAGGGGATTTAGGGGCGGCATATTTTTCAGGCTCCCCGCGTACTGCAATGCAGTACGCAATAGCTGGAGGGTCTCCTCAAAGAGGAGAAACATTGCCTGATTTGCTTCGGCTGATGAAGCAGAAATTCCCAGACAGAACGCCGAATGTGACAAGGGCAAACCTTTCAATCAAGAATCCCGCCGACATTACTTCTGAGCGTGTTTTCTCTGAAATTTTCGACACTTACTCACCAGCCGAAATACAAGAGATAACACGCGGGACATGGATAGGGGATCATCTTGATCGTATCCGTGACGATTATGAGTTTGACAGCATTGATGATGTTATCCAATACGCAAGAGATAATGCTTCCAAGTTTTCCGCGCCGACTGGAAGCTACGATGACCTGGCTGTAGGTGAATCTCCGGCGTTCTCATTCCTTGCTACTACCGGGAAGATCGATGATTTTATGGAGAAAAGGGGATATGATGGGTTTATTTTTGATGACAATGAGACCGGGGGAAAAACATTTATCCCCCGCTCTGCTACGCAAATCAAATCTGCCACCGGCAACCGTGGCACGTTCGATCCGTCGAATCCAGACATCCGATATTCCCTTGCCACTGACCCTGTTCCAGACCGCGCCGGACTGCGGATCTTCGAGGAAGCAGAGCAGCAGGCAGAGCGCTACGCTGGAGCAGCCCGAGCCGCGGCCGAGCGGATTGGCGACGATGCGGGCATGCTCTCCGCCATCCTTGCCAGCGGGGGCGGGGAGATCACCAAGAAGGAAGCCGAGAACCTGCGAACCGTCCTGAAGCAGAGGCATAGACAGATCCTGTCCGGTCTGCGGAAGCTCGGACAGAGCGCAAACGCTCAGAACATCGTCGACGCGGAACAGCAGGCCGCACTCGCCGCCGCGGACCAGATCGCCGACCAAGAGCTGCGCGCGGCTGCGGTGGAACACCGAAACGCGATCCTCCGCCTGGGAGCCAAGCACCGCGCCGTGTCGTTCGTCAAATCCCAGTTCAAGGGGGACGAATTCGAAGGACTCAAAGCGCTTGTCGGTGGGACCATCCACCGCAGCATTGGCGGTCGAGATTCTGCAGAACTTGCCATCAAGGGGTTCCAGCGCAAATGGATGTCGGGGCTTCTGACTGGCCTTGAAAAGCGCGGGGTATCCCGCGAACTCTTCCTACAAGACGCCCACGCCGACGACGTTGCCAAAGCGCTGTGGGAATTCTCGCAGGAATCCAGACAGAAAGCCCCGAACCTTGAAGGCCTACACCCGGACGCGGTCAAGATCGCCGAGGTGATCCACGCCACCCAAGAGGATGCCCGCCAGACGCGGAACCGCTTCGGTGCATGGATCGGAGACCTACGTGGATGGATGTTCCGCCAGGGGCACGACATGGACAAGATGCGATCGGCCGGGTTCGAGGCATGGCGCGATTTCGTGCGCGACCGCATCGACTGGGCGCGCCACATTGACGCCATGCCCGAGGCCGAGCGCACCACATTCTCGCAGGATGATTTCCTCCGCAGCGCATACGATGCCCTGAGCACTGGCCAACACCTAACCGGCGAACCAGAAATTGACATCCGCCCACAGGTGGGACCGGCCTCCCTTGCCAAGAAAGTCAGCCAATCGCGCGTTTTGCACTTCCAAAGCGCTGCCGATGGGATGGCCTACATGCGCAAGTTCGGCCCCGGGAATGGCAGCCTGGCCGAGACCATCCAAAACGACATCATGAAGGCCTCGCGAGAGGCTGGTCTGATGAAGACCTTGGGCCCGAATTACCAAGCCACGCTGGAATCGATTATCGATCAGGTTGCTGCGGATTTACGCGGCACCCCGAGCGGGGACAAAATCTTCCGACGGAAAAAGGAGATCCTGGACGTCCTGCATTTTGTGGACGGCCAGGCATCGATCCCGCACTCCGCGCTTGGCGCAAAGGTTGGCGGGTACCTACGGGCCTGGGAGTCCATGAGCAAGCTGGGCGCGGCTCTGATCTCGCAGGTGTCCGACATCCCGGTCTATGGGGCCAGCCTTTCCCGCACGTTTGGCGGAACCATCCTGGACGGGATGCGCGATGCCATCGGCGGCATTGTACGCGGCCGGGCCAAGGGGGAACAGCGGGAAATCCTGGAGGCATGCGGATACTACTACGAGTCCCTGTCCAGGGGCGCCGTCGCACGGTTCCAGCTGGATGACATTCCTGGGAACATGACGCGAGCCATGGAGACATTTTTCCGCTGGGGTGGAATCACCTGGTGGACTGAGACCTTGCGATCTTCGGCCGTCCTGACCGTGTCACATCGCCTTGGAGCAATTCACGGCGCAGAGTGGGGATCCATCTTGCCCGACACCCGGGCCATGCTGGAGTGGTACAAGATCGACGCCGGGAAGTGGGATCTGTACCGCAAGGCCGCAACCATGGAGGCTGATGGGAAGCCTTACCTCACCCCCGAGGGAGTGGCGGCCATCCCCGACGCAGCGCTCGCCAGTTACGCCACCAGCGTGGGCAGGAACCCAACGCCGGAAGCGCTGCGCAACTTGCGCGAAGACCTCAGTTCCACCCTACGCAATCTCTTGATCGATCAGTCCGAGTTCGCTGTGCTCGAACCAAGCGCACGGACTCGCCAGACATTGCTCCGTGGATCCAGACCCGGCACAATCTGGGGAGAAATCGCGCGGTGCTTCGCACAGTTTAAGAGCTTCCCAGTCACCTACATCCAGCGAGTTCTCGGGGCTGAAGTGTACGGGCGCGGCTACAAGAGCTTGGGCGCCTACATCCAAGGGGGCAACGTCTCGCACTTTGGGGCAATGCTTGGCCTGATGGTTTCGCTGACGGCATCGGGATACCTGGCCATGACGGCAAAGGATCTGTTGAAGCTGCGCGAGCCAAAACCGGTGGACGACCCCAAGACCTGGGGCGCGGCCCTTATGCAGGGCGGAGCACTTGGCATCTATGGTGATTTCCTGTTCGGGCAGTACAACCGAGCAGGGAAGGGAGCGATCGAGACATTGGCCGGACCTGTGGGCGGGGCGATCTCCGACCTGTACGCGGCAGTCAACGCCACCCGCGAAAGTGTGACAAGCGGAGGCGAAGACGTGGAGCCCGCAGACGCCGCCGCCAAATGGGTGCGCCTTGCTCAGTCGAATACCCCATTCCTGAACCTCCACCTAGTCAAACCAACGCTGGACGCGTTGTTCTGGTGGAGGTTGCAGGAGGCATTGAACCCCGGCAGCCTGGCGCGCATGGAGCGCAAGGTCAAAAAGGACCAGGGGCAAAAGTTCTTCCTGCGCCCTTCGGAGCTTGTCCGGTGAGGGTAGATTTTCACCAAATGGAGACCACGAGATGACCATTTCGACCACCACTCGCCGCGTGTCGTATGCTGGGGATGCCTCGACGGTCACGTTTGCCGTGCCGTTTGCGTTTTTCCTCGTGACGGACCTGCGCGCCTACAAGCGGAATTCGGCGGGGTCAGAAACGGCATTGACCATTTCCTCCTACACGGGCGGGAATGGCTCCACGGGAACGGTCACGCTATCCGCAGCAGTCGGAACAGGGAATACCCTGTTCATCGAGCGCGAGACCCCGAAGACCCAGGAAACGGATTACACGCCAAACGATCCATTCCCGGCACAAACCCACGAGCGGGCTCTGGACAAGCTGACCATGCTGGTCCAGGACATCGCCGAAGATGTTGGCCGGGCCATCGTCGCCCCTCCGTCAGACAACATGGCTCTGATTTCCTTGGAGCTCCCAAAGGCAGCGGATCGGGCCGACAAGGTGCTGGCCTTCGACGAGGACGGCAACGTCACCACCGCGACCCAGGACCCTGGAAGCGCCAACGCGGCCGGGATTGACTGGGCGGATGGGAACGGCAATACCAATTCCATCGAGTCCAAGCTGCGCCAGGTCGTTTCGGTGGTTGATTTTGGGGCGGTTGGCGACTATGTGAAGGCGACCTACACCGGCACCGACAACTCCACCGCGTTTACCAACGCCGTCGCCGCCGCCACGAGCGCGGGCGTCGCGCTGTATGTCCCGGCAGGCTCCTACTACCTGTCCCAGCGCGTCCTCGTGACGTGTGACATCTACGGGCCGGGGGAGATTTGCATCGACCACAAGACGGCCTTGTACAACCCTGGATATGGCGGCGGGTTCGCCTCTGTTGCCGCAGGGCTTGTCCTCAATGCAACCGGTGTCCGCGCCGATGGGCTAAGATTCTGGAGCCCTGGACGGCACAAGTACGACCCTGCTCTAGCTGGAGCGGTGAACGGAGGGATGTACGCGCACATCCTTTTGCAGGGGTCCGTAGGCACTCCATCAGAAGGACAGAGCGTCACGAATTGCCGCTTCTTCGGTGGGCATTTCGCCTCGGTCCTCATTGGCTCAAACGTCCTGAATTGCATGATCCGTGGGAACATCTTTGAGGGCAACGGCTACCAGGTCCTGTACGATGATGGCACGTCGACTTTCAAGGCTAATGGCTCCAGTGGGTTTCAGATCTGCGACAATCAATTCTTCGCGGAGGACTGGACCGCTGACGCAACCGCATGGGCGACCACAAATCAGGCGTGGGGCGGCGATCCAATCGAGATCAATGCCCCGCGAAATGGAACAACAAACGTCATCATCACGGGAAACCAGATCTCTAACATCTACTCGTCGACAGATTCCGGCGGGATCGCTATTGGCCTTGCCAAGGTTCGGGAATTCGTCGTAGCAAATAACTCTGTGGACTATTGCCACCACGACGGAATCCACGTAGAAGATGATTCCTACGCTGGCCTCGTTGATGGGAACCGAGTTTACCAAGCAAACCAGGGGACCGGCGGCGGGCACATCACCTGCGAAAAGTCCTACGGGATCTCATTCACGAATAACCGCTTAGGCGGCATCTTCTCGATAAACGGCGGAATGAGCTACGCCGGGCCATGGATCCCGAACACGTCCGAACACGTTCTGATCCAGGGGAATTACCTCAACAGTTCGTTGTTCGTGATCAATCAATCGAATGTGACGGTCCGGAACAACGAAGTCCACCGGCTCACGGCTGGGGCTCCAAGCGCCGGGCAGGACGGCATCCAAATCACGGTAGGTACTGCGACCGCTTCCGCCGGAATGCAGAACATCATTGTCGAGGGGAACCGCGTCACCAATTGGTACCGGAACATCGCGGTTACCGGCAACGCATCCAGCACAATTTCAAACTTCCGCGTTCGGAACAACTACTGCCCGCCCAATGCATCCTCTGGCGCTCCTGCCGCTGACAAGAGCGTCTACATCGCGACAGCCTACGCCGCGACGTGGGAGGCTGCGAACAATGATGAGTTCGGCCAGATGCCCGCATTGCGGCGATATGATGGAGTTGTTGAGGCTAATGTTGTTGGGGTTCGTGGAGACATTTGCGTCAATGCTACAGGCGGATATTCTCAGATCGCATGGATAAAAAGATCCACGGACTATGGGACATCTGAATGGTTGCCGCTTGGGCACCTTGGATTCTTCATCCTCGACCGCACCGACGGGACCGCAATCACTGGATGGTCGCGGCACATCCGCTATCGTGGGACTGGCGGGCACACGTTCAGCATTGCCCTAGCTGCAGAAACCGGTCGTCTTATCACATTCGAAAACAACGGTTCGGGATCTCCAATCAATATCACCCCAGCATCTGGAACGATTATCGGGATTTCAAGCCTGCCTGTGTACCCTGGAAAATCTGTGACAATTTGCGATACAGCAAATGGGGACTGGAAAATCCTGCATATTGGGGGGATTACCACGGGCTGGGCAACTCCTACAGGGACGCTCACGCGGACCACGTTTGATCCGGCAACAGTGACATTGTCCCAACTTGGGGAACGTGTTGCGGCCCTCATCACTGATTTAAAAATCAATCTGACCCTAAAATCATAAGAGGGCCAAATGCTTGGTCTTGACCTAAACACGATTGTTGCTGGCGGTGTGATCGTCGCCCTTTTGGGGCAGATCACGCTCATCGTCAAAAGCACCACCACGGTGCTGAACTTCCTCGAAAAGCATTTCGTTTCGCTTGGGCAATACAACGAGAACCGCCTCCAGGCGGAGAAAGACGAAGCCGCGCGCAAGGAATGGATCGTTCGACATGTCGAGGAGCGCGCCGAACACAAGGCAACCCAAGCGGCAACCGCGATGCTGTCCAAATTCCAGACCCTCGAAACAAAAATCGACGGTTGGATGGAGGCGCGGAAGGAGCGAGAGAGCGAGAGCCACCAGATCCTCAAGGACGTACTGGAACGCCTGCGCAGCATTGAGCTTTCCTGTGCCGGGCACAATCCAGGCCAATCGGGGAAGCCATGAAGACGATTTTCGACAGGGCCGTTTCGGCCGTGCTGGCGCATGAAGGCGGGTACGTGAACGACCCGAAGGATCCCGGCGGGGAAACCAAGTTCGGGATCTCGAAGCGCGCCTACCCGCAGGTGGACATTGCCGGGCTCACCTTGCCCGCGGCCGTGGCGATCTACCGCCGTGACTACTGGGACAAGATCCGCGGCGACGAGCTCCCGCCCGACGTTGCCTGGGTGGCGTTCGACACTGCGGTCAACATGGGCGTGGCGCAGGCCGTGCGGCTGGTCCAGAAGGCCGCGGGAGTCCAGCCCGATGGAATCATCGGCCCGAAGACGCTGGCAGCCTGCAAGGCCCCTGGCGTGGCTGAGAAGGTGGCCGAGCTGCGCCGATCGATCTACAAGTCACTGCCGACGTTCTCGCGGTTCGGTCGTGGGTGGATCCGTCGCGTCGATGAAAACCTGGCCGAGGCCCGCGAGATCGGCAACCAGGAGGTGTCCGCGTGAACGCTCAACCGTTGATCTCGCCCAGGACGGCGAAAACCAAGGTGAAGGAAACGGCAATTGACCTCGGGCTCCTGGCCCTGGCCATTCCGTTCTGCTTCGAGTTGGCACGGACCAAGGGCTACACGGTCCCCGATGGTCTGGAGAGCAAGGCCACTGCGTTCTTGATGGCGCTCGGTGGCGTGCTGGCCCGATACGGTCGGCACTGGTGGGTGTACCTGCGGAGGAAATGGTGAGGGCATACGCTGTTGGCGGCGCCGTGGGGGTCGTGGCCGGCCTCCTAATCGGTTGGGGTTTGTGGAGGCCAACAGCCTCTGTCGTCGATCCCCCGGCGCCGCCCCTCCGCCAGGGCGATGGATCCCTGGTCCTTGAGCGCACTGCACCGACCAAGGAACCGCCGCCGCACGAGATCCCGAAGGGAGGTCGCGAGGAACGGCGCGTCTCGGTAGTGGTGAAACCGCCGCGTGGCGTCGTCGTGCGTACAGAACCGCCGGAATCTGTGCATGTCCCCCAGGACGTGGATACAAAACCGCTGTTTTCTACGCGCGTCGATTCGTGCGACTGCCCACCAGTCCAGGTCGATCTGTCCCTGGTGCGCATGCCCGACAAGACGCGGCGCGTGGTGGCAAGTTCTCCCACCGGCGAGATCCTGTCAGGCGTCGACATCCCCTTCGAGACCGCGGCCGCTCCCCGCGCCCTGCCCTGGGCGGCCGGGGTGACCATTTCCGCAGACCAACAGCTCGGCGGGTTCATCGATCGGGATCTCGGGCCGTTCCGCTTTGGCATTGATTTCAAAATCCAGAGAGACCCCCAACCAAATTTCTCGGTGGGCCTTCGTTTCTAGATCGTAGATTTTGATCTGCGCGGGAGACCCTGTCCTTGGGTCAACAAGGAAACGGCCTCGGGGTATACCCTGGGGCCGTTTTTGTTGCGCAAAATATTTGCTTGCTTTTTGCTTGCGCATGCGTAAATTTATTACACAAGCAAGGCGAGCACTGCGGACGCCTGGCTTCACCTTCCGCCGCAGCGGATCCCAAGGACAAAAATGAAAAAGCACAAAGGCAATTTCTGCGCGTGGGCGAAAGCTTACGGCGCGAAAAAACTTGCTGCAGATCTTGGAGTCATCCCCCGTACGGTTTATTGGTGGCTCCATGAAAACGAGAGCGTCCGCACGCGGCCGCGTCCAAAGACTGCGCAGAAAATTGTCGCGCTGTCAAAAGGCGCGCTGAAGCTGGCCGACATCCTCGCACCACAGGAGGGTGCCCGTGTCTGATTTCCAACTCCTCACCAACAGCCGACGGAATTCGTTCGGAGAGTGCCACCGCAAGCACTATTTCAACTATGAGCTGTGCGCCCGTCCGGTTTCGGATGCCGAGGCCCTGCGCTTCGGCACGCTGATCCACGCCGGCCTGGAGGCTTGGCTACTGTCCCTCTGGCAGGGACCGGAACAGGCCCTCGGGGATGCCTTGGCGGCGATCCAGGCCAACGCTCCGAAAGCCGAGGCCGACGCCTACGTGCAGAACGTGGCGCGAGCAATGATCGAGGGATACCACGAGCGCTGGAAGGACGAGGACATGGAAGTCCTGGCCGTCGAACAGCACTACGCGATCCCCCTGATCAACCCGGACACGAACGGCACTTCCCGCACCTGGAAGCTGGCGGGGAAAATCGACGGGATCGTGCGGGTGGGCGGCAAGGTCCACATCCTCGAACACAAGACGACCAGCGAAATCCTGGACGCGGATTCGAAGTACTGGACCAAGCTGGCGATCGATGGCCAAGTCTCGGGCTACTACATGGGCGCCAAGTCGCTCGGGTATGAGGTGGAGGGATGCGTCTACGACGTGCTCCGCAAGCCTGCCCTGCGGCCCACCCAGGTGCCCGTGCTGGACGATGACGGGGCGAAGGTGGTCCTCGATGCAGACGGCCAGCGCGTCCGCACAAAGGACGGCAAGAAGTGGCGCGAGACGGGAGACAGCGCCCAGGGCTACACGCTCCAGGTGCGGCCCGAGACACCCGAAGAACTGTACGCGCGGCTAAAGGCCGACATCGCGGCGCAGCCCGACCGCTACTTCCGCCGGCAACCGGTTCCGCGCCTGGAGTCCGACCTGGTCGAGTACCTGTCGGATATGTGGGCCGTGGGTCGCGAGATCGCCGAGGCCCAGGTCACGCGCCGGTGGCCCAGGAACTCGCGGAGCTGTGACAACTACGGCACCTGTCCCTACTTCGAGGTTTGCGCCGGTCGCGAATCCATCGACAACCCGCACGTTTTCCGTCGCGGGGAGATCCACCCCGAACTGGCCATCCAGGCCGTTTAATGGGAAGCAAGGAAGATCTAGAAAGTGCTTGGAACTATCACCGTTTTGAAAGGAACAATGTGAACGCCCCAACCATGAACCGCCCGCCCGTGGGCACCAACCGCCCGGCTGCTCCGGTCGCTCCGAAACCGTCCATCGACTTCCGCGCGGCGATCCGCAAGGGACCGACCGAGCGCCCGCCTCGCATCGTCCTGATCGGCGTCGAAGGCGTTGGCAAGTCCACCGCGGGCGCCCAGATGGAAGCGCCGATTTTCCTCTGTGCCGAGGACGGCCTGGTCGGTCCTCAGTTCGCCGAGGTGCCCAGCTACTCCGCTCCGAGCTGGGACGAGGCCCTGTCCTTCCTGGACTGGCTCGCGACCGAGCAGCACGAGTTCAAGTCCCTGGTGCTCGACACCCTGGACTGGCTCGAACCCAAGCTGTACGGGCACATCTGCAAGCGCGACAACAAGGCGTCGGTGGAAGATTACGGCTACGGGAAGGGCTACATCGTCGCGGCCGAGGAGTTCCGCATCCTGCTCGGGAAGCTGGACGCGATCAACCGCAAGGGGATGGCAATTCTTGTCCTGGCGCACTCGCAGATCAAAGCATTCAACAATCCCCTGGGCGACAACTACGACCGCTACGAACCGAAGGTGGCCAAGCAGATTGCGGGCATGACCAAGGAGTGGGCAGACGCCGTTCTGTTCGCTCGCTTCCAGGTGTTCACCGCGAAGGGCAAGAGCGACACCAAGGTCAAGGGATTCGGCGGGCAGGAACGGATCGTCCACACCTCGCACTCCGCGGGGTGGGATGCAAAGAACCGCTACGGCCTGCCCGACGAAATGCCCTTGGACATGGGCGCGATCCTCGACGCGATCCGTTCCGGCAACGGTGCCGGCGGTGAGACCGCCGATTCCCTGATCGCCGAAATTCAAAATCTGTCCGCCGATCTCCCCGCCGATAAAAAGGCTGCGGTCGAGAAGGCGACAACCGAAGCAGGGAACGACGCGGCGTCCCTGGGTCGAGTCCTCAACCGCGTCCGTGTCACTCTCCAAAACCTCCAGAAGGGGAACGCCTAATGTCGAATCAACGCTACACCGTCCGCTGCATCGTGACCGGGAACGCCCTGGCCGAGAGCAAGCAAAAGGGGACGCCCTCAGTCAAGATCGCGCTACAGACCCAGGATGAGAACCCGCGCACCCTGTATGCCGATCTTTGGCTGACAGATGCCGCTTTTGATGCGACCGTCGAGACGTTGGAAACGGTGTTCGGGTGGGGCGGCATGAAGCTCGAGGAGCTGAACGAGCCGGTCCTCGTTGGCATCGAGGTGGACGCCGTCTGTGAGATTGAAGAGCACGAAGGCAGAGAGTACGAGAAGGTCGCGTTCCTGAACGCCCCCGGTGCTGGTGGTGGCGTCAAGAAGATGGACGATGCCCAGGTCAAGGCCGTCACCTCGCGCCTGGATGCCATGCTCTCCCGCACCCGTGCGAGCCGGGCCGGGGCCGGGGCCGGTGCTCCTGGAACGAGGAGGCCGCCCGTCGGTCCCCGTCGTCAGACTGCCCCCCAGGGTGCCGGAGACTTCCCCGGATACGCTCCGCCGGATGAGGGCGGTTTCTGATGCGGCGCGGGGAGGCGATGCGCCGTCGTGAGGCCGGGGTTCGCGCCCTGGCTTCCGGCCCCAGCCGGGGCCTACATGCGCGGATCCTCCGGGCCATCCTTCGGCGCAAGTCGGGGGTGGCCTTCACCTCGGAAGACCTTCGCCGGTCGATCCGAGGTGCCGGGCACTCCAACGCCTGGGGAGCAGCCATCCACAACGCGGCCAGGGCCGGGTACATCGTGCGGGACGGGTTCCGTCGTGCCGAGCGTCCTCAGTCCCACGCCCGCGTGCTGGCGATCTGGAGGCGCGCATGAATCGGTGGAGGTCTGCAAAGTCATTCAAGCGGAGCACCGTCAAGGATGAATCGGTCGCAGGCTTGATGGAACGCGCACGCCAGAAGGAGAACCAGAAGCGCCGCCAGGCCAATGGTGAAACCACCGAGCAGATGGTCGAGATGGAAATGCGCCGACGCGGTGACCGACTGGTCGAGAAAGTCGAGGTGCCGTTCCGGATCGACCCCCGCACGGGGCACCAGTACGCGAAGCGGAAAGTGTCCGGTGACTTCCGGGCAATCTGCCCTTGCCGCAGACGAACGGTTCCTGGAGGTGAGGAATTCGACCTGGGGGTTTCTGTCCTGGTGGAGGTCAAACACCACGAGGAGCGGTTGCCATGGTCCGCATTCCGTCCGCACCAGATCCTCGCACTCGATGAACACATGATGATGCATGGCATCACCGAAGTGGCTTGGTTCGATGGTGTCACGCTTCGATTCATCCGCTGGGAACGATTCCGAGAAATCGGATTCGGCCCTGGCCGCTCCGTCGTGTGGACGGGGCAAACGATCGAGCTCCACACCCCCACCCGCGGGAAGCGGGTCAACCCCAACACGAAAGAGATGCAGCTGTGAACAACCTGAAAGATTTCTGTGCGGACCTCCGCAGCCGTGGATACATCGTCGTTTCCGAAACCAGACGGGCTTCCGTCAAGGAGCACCTCACCGAGCAGGAGCGACAGCAGATCGCCGCCGAGATGGCACAGCAAATCGCCGCTGCTGAGGTCAAGGAAGAGGACATCAAGCAAGTCGCCAATCAGATGAAAAGCGAACTTCAGGCGATCAAGGGCGCGATCTCACTCAATGCGGGGATCCTGAATGCCGGGTATCGAATGATGGTCAAGCCCGTGGTGGTCGTGGCCGACTTTGACCGTCGCACCAGGATCTTCCTTGACCCGGAAACTGGAGAGCAAGTCGGAGCGGAGCCATTGCAGGACTCCGACTTCCAGGCCAGATTGGGAATGGAATAGTAGGTTTCCCCCATCGCTCCGAGTCCAGGCTGGTCCCCTGCGGAGCGAATCCACACGATCTTTGGCCCACCTGGGCCGCTTCCTGCCGGACGTGTGCCGGGGACCACGGGGAGCGATCCAGGTGGGTTTGTCATTGGAGCGTCTGAATGGGTGAGCGATCTTTTTTCGTCAGGCTCAACATCGACGACATGGCCGACAGCCTCGACGAGCTTGAGACCACGGAAGAACGGGGACTGTGGCTTGAGGGCTTCCGGTTCGGTGTCCGCGGCAAAGAGGCCCGGGATGGCTGGCAAACAGCGAAGTCCCTCGGGTACAAATTCGGATTCGAGTGCTGGGAGCAGGCGCAGCAATTCCGCGAAAAGCAGGCCGCGAAGGGTCGCGCTTCTGGGGAGTCAAGGCGCGGGAGAATCGAACCGGAATCGAACCATGGTTCAACCGCTGTTCAACCAGAGTTCAACCGTGGTTCATCCGTGGTTGAACCGGAGCCGAACCAAACCCCAACCGGACACGAACCTATCCAGAATCCAGAAGCCAATAACCAAGAGCTAAAGAACCAAGAGCAATACAAACCAATCCCCCCTACCCCCCAGAGGGGGGAGCGCGTTCGCGCATCGATCCCAACCGAGGACGAGTGGGTCGCCTACTGCACCGCGACCTGGCCGGACTGGCACCCCACCTGCGCGGCCGAGGGATGGGCCTACTACCAGTCGGCGGGGTGGCGCACGAGGGTGGGCCCCATCCGCGACTGGCGCGCCGCCGCGAAGACCTCCTACGGGAACGCCCGTCAGTGGGGGAAGCTCCAACCCACCACCGGCGGACCTCGCCCCTGGAACGGCCGTCCAGGCCCAGCCACGGCCCGCCGAAGCACAGACCAAGCGCTGATCGACCAGATCAAACAACAGGAGGCAGCAAATGCAGCGAGTCAACATACAGGACCTACTCCACCCACCGATGGATCCGGACCAGTTCCGGAATGGTGGCGCGAGGTCGTCGACCACCACGAGCGATTCAACGGACATCGCGATGGACAGGGAGGATCTGAAACGCCGGAACCTGGACCGGGCGCTGGATGAGATCGGCCTGTCTGCCCGGGAGCGCCGCGCCCAGATCGGCCGCGTCCATCCGTCGCTGATGGCATCCATGACCGACGCCGGCCAGGCCTGGGTTAAAGGCGAGATCCCCGACAACGGCTTCGGGATCACGGGCCCGACGGGAAGCGGCAAGACCTCGGCGATGGTCTGCCTTCTGCGCCTCCACCTCGAACACCGGTCGGAACGCCGCCGCTCGGAAGGTCGCGAGCCAACCCCGCCGACCAAGCACGCCCTCTGGGTCGAGTGGCCCAGCGCCGCCC
>JACCDY010158857.1_pt1 | contig 18733 bp, 17 predicted proteins | sample 7446391 | NCBI WGS metagenome assembly JACCDY01 (sample SAMN15323451, study PRJNA562643) | freshwater metagenome | isolation source: river surface water | place: USA:Blue River Watershed | collected 2017-08-18
AAGGTTAAAGATCGGGATCTTCAATTGATCCCACTCCCCTAATGATTGAACTGATGTGGCTAGTGAACGCAAGGTGGATGCTTTACCTTTTCGAACATCAATTATCGCTACACCATGTGGATTGATTCCGGTAATCATTTCCTTAGGGTTAAAACCTTCGGGAGCTTCGAAGTCTTCTGGCCCTTTACTTACCTCAATATCACCTGAAATTCGATCTAAACGAAAAGTGCGAATCTCCTCCACATCTTGGTCAACACCTGCTACGTACCAAAATCCAGAACGTGTGGAGAGAGAAATAGGAACAATCTTTCTAGAATTCACAGTTAAATCGGCATCTACATAATCGAAAATCATGAATTGATTATCAGCAATAGCTTTGCTGATGAGCGCAATGTCTCGGCCTCCGTCATTCAATTTACTGACGGTGGCAGGAAGGATTAACTCATCGCCGGGAATTCCTATTGAGCGCAACTTAAGAAGTGCTTTCTGCGCAACATCTCCAAAGGAGGCATCCTGCCAAGCCTCTGCGGCTAGAGAAAGTAGCGATAGTTCGACGTTGGTAATTTGTTCAAGATTCAACTGATAACTCTCTTGTTTGATGCGGTAACCTGCCTCATCATTAAACAAGGGATCAAAACTTCCAACTTCGATTTCAATACCTAGCGAACGAAGATCATCTTTATCTCGTTCAAACATGCGCTCTTTAGTTTCAGGGCTGCCTTCGTAGCCTTCTACAGATGTAAATATTTCAGATTTCGTTAGGTATCTCTTTGTTGCCAATAGTGCGATTGTTAGATTGATTAATCTTTCAATCTTCCGAGACACCGTATGCACCTTTCGCTGGACGACGGCGTCGAGCCAGAACTTCAACGCCGGGTGCCATTCTGCGGCTTTGAATCAGAAAACCTGTGTGTCCAATCATTCTCTGTTGAGGACGGACCGCTAAACCTTCGTGGTGCCACCCGCGAACCATGGTTTCAGAGCTCTCAGGCTCAGTAAAACGTCCATCCTCCTTGAGGGCTTCAGCTGTGGCAGAAAGCTGTGTTGTTGTTGCTACGTAAGCAAGGAAAACTCCCCCAGGACGCAAAGCGCGTGCAGCAATATCAACGCACTCCCAGGGTGCCAGCATGTCCAAAACAACTCGGTCAAACTCTGAATCAAAACTTTGATCCTGAAGATCGCCGACTACGAGCGACCAGTTCTGTGGTGCGGCTTCAAAATAAGAATCAACATTTGATCGTGCATTATCGGCAAAGTCTGAACGTCGTTCGACCGAATGCACCTTTCCGGTAGGACCGGCGGCGCGCAAAAGAGAGATTGTTAAAGCACCGCTACCTACGCCTGCCTCAAGAACTCTTGCTCCCGGATAAATGTCCGCAACCCCAACGATCATCGCTGCATCCTTTGGATACACAATCGTCGCCCCACGAGGCATTGTTAAAACGTAATCTGCTAAAAGTGGTTTGAAGGCTGTAAATTTCAATCCAGCTGTAGTACTGACTACCGAACCTTCTGGCATTCCGATTAATTCATCATGTGTTATCCAGCCCTTATGGGTATGCCACTCCTTGCCAGGCGTGATTGTGAAGCTATAGAGCTTCCCCTTTGGATCGGTCAATTGAATGCGATCGCCAGCTCCGAAATACCCAAGATTAGACACGGGAGCATCTTAGGCGAAAAATCGAATCAAAGTACGAGTATCTTCAGCCAGGTGAGTGAAGAGAAAAATCTGCGTTTGTCGCCGAGTGCAGTAAGTGAGTACGAGAACTGTCCCCAACTCTATAAGTACCGCAAGATAGACAAACTTCCAGAGCCTCCATCATTAGATGCCGAAAGAGGCACGCTCGTACACACAATCCTGCAGGATCTTTTTGAGTTCCCAAGCCAAGAACGTACACCGCAGACCGCCCTAGATTTATTGCCATCTCGATGGACTGCTCAATTAGAAGACAAGCCCGCCTTGCTTGAAATGGTTACAAATGAAAAAGAATGGCTAGATCGGGCATCAGCCTTACTCACAACCTATTTCACTCTTGAGAACCCAACATCATTTGAGGCTACTCATCGTGAGATGCATCTCGAAAATGATTTCGACACTGATGTGTATTTGCATGGCTATGTTGATCGCTTAGATATCGCTCCTACTGGAGAAGTGCGGATCGTTGATTACAAAACAGGAAAGTCTCCAAAACCTGGCTGGGAAGAAAAAGCACTCTTTCAACTGAGGGTGTACGCATTGCTGTATTGGAAAAACACTGGCGTACTCCCCCGACTATTGCAATTGATCTACCTAGGTGACGGACGGGTTGTGAAAAGCACTCCCACCATGTCTGATATTGAATCCGCGGAGAAAGTTCTTAGAAGAGTCGCCAAAGATATTTTTATCTCCATAGAAAAGGAGTATTGGCCGCCTAAGCCATCAAGACTCTGCGACTGGTGCTACTTCAAATCGATTTGTCCTGCTCACAATAGTTAAATTATTGACGAAAAATTAAGGTGCAGGTTTCGAAGCTTTTCGTAGTTCAACTGTTCGAGAGAGTTAATGACCCTCACCTTTTCCGATTCTTCAATCTGAACCAGATGAGGTACAGCAATTAAGAAAGCTCCACTAGAAGTTGCAGCATTCATTCCGGTTAATGAATCCTCAAAAATCAAACAATTGGAAATATCTGAATCGCTCATCTTTGCTGCCTTGAGGTAACAATCTGGAGCGGGTTTTGTATGTTCAACATCATCTGAACTTATAGAAAACGGAAACAGTTCATGACTTAGATTGTCTAAGACGGCGTCAACGATGAGCCGAGGACTTGCAGAGACCAGCCCGGTTTTCACTCCGTTTGCTTGTAGATCGCGAACTAGTTCAACTGCACCAGGCATGGTCGGGGTGTTTCCACGCATTTTTTTCGCCTGAATTTCGATCAACGTTTCAGTGAAGAATTCGGGAGACTCGTTTTCTCCGCACTTCTCATACATGTATTGACCCACGCGCGAAAGTGGACCGCCTAGACACGCAATCTGATCAGACTCTAGCCATGAATACCCAAAAGGTTGAGTGACTTCTATTTCCGACAAAAACCAAAGAGGTTCTGAATCGACCATGAGGCCATCCATATCGAAGAAGACCGCGTCAAAAAAGGATGTGGGAAGCGACATTAATGTGCGTTGAAATACTTGGCTTCTGGATGGTGAACAATAATTGCTGATGTGGACTGCTCAGGGTGAAGCTGGAACTCTTCAGAAAGTTCAACACCGATCCTTGAAGGTTCAAGAAGTTCGCACAGTTGAACCTGCTGTTCCAAATCAGGACAAGCGGGATAACCAAATGAGTAACGCGAACCTCGGTACCCTTGATCCAAAATGCCTTGGAGGTCAGAGGCATCATCAGATTTCACCGCAAGTTCTTCGCGGATTCTTGCGTGCCAATGCTCAGCCAAACTTTCGGTGAGCTGAACCGAGAGCCCGTGCAGTTCAAGGTATTCGCGATAATTGTTTGCGGCAAATAGTTTTGCAGCTGCATCGCTCACAGTTGATCCCATAGTTACAACATGAAAAGCTACAACGTCGGTCTTTCCAGACTCCTTAGAAGCGAAGAAGTCACTAATGCATAAGCGCCGATCTCGAGTTTGACGTGGGAAGGTAAAGCGTGTTCGCTCCTTTCCCTTATCTTCGCCCTCGTGATGAAGGATAACTAAGTCATTTCCTTCGCTATAGCAAGGGAAATAACCATAAACGACAGCTGCGTTGAGCCAACCATTGGCCTGCACCTCATTTAAGAGTGAACGTAGGCGTGGACGACCTTCTGTTTCGACCATATTCTCATACTCGCCGCGATTTCCCTTTAAACCCCATTGTCCAACAAAGAGTGCGCGCTCATCGAGCATTCCGGCGTAATCACTCAGTTGGATACCTTTAACTACTCGTGATCCAAAAAATGGAGGAACCGGTATCTCGACATCAATCGCGACATCACTGCGAGAGGTATCTATTGGTTGATCTTCAACTTTAACGCGAGTGTTTGCCACCTTCCGCTCGCGAAGCGCTGGCAGAGCTGCACCCGGCTCCCCTCGCTTGACTGCCATGATGGCATCCATAAGACGAAGACCTTCAAAAGCATCACGTGCATAGCGAACTTCACCTGGGAACATTGAAGCTAAATCTTGTTCAACATAGGCACGGGTCAACGCGGCACCACCCAGAACAATTGGCCACTTTTGATCTAGACCTCGTGCAGTTATCTCTTCAAGATTCTCTTTCATAATCACCGTAGATTTAACCAATAATCCACTCATTCCAATTGCATCTGCATTGGATTCGATTGCACCATCGATGATTTGATTAATAGTTTGCTTGATACCGATATTTACAACTCGATACCCGTTATTGGTCAAGATGATGTCGACCAGGTTCTTGCCGATGTCATGAACATCCCCTTTAACCGTCGCAAGCAACATGGTTCCACGGCCCTCATCACCGGTCTTTTCCATAAAGGGTTCCAGAATCGCAACAGCGGTCTTCATTACCTCGGCACTTTGGAGAACAAATGGCAGCTGCATTTCGCCCTTACCAAATAACTCACCTACGACCTTCATTCCCTCTAAAAGGTGGCTATTGATGATCTCTAGCGGTGGCATTCCTTGTGCCATCGCATCCTTAAGATCATCCTCCAATCCCACCTTTTCACCATCAATGATTCGGCGTTGTAATCGTTCAAAAAGAGGTAATGCTGCAAGTGCTTCTGCCCGTGCATTCTTACTTGTAGCTAATTCAACGCCGTCAAACAACTGTAAGAACTCCTGAAGTGGATCGTAGGTGCATTCATCACCCTCAAAAACCCGGCGATCGTAAATCAGGTCCAATGCGACCTGTCGCTGTCTTTCATCGATTCGTGCCATTGGCGTGATTTTCGAAGGATGAACAATTGCAGAATCCAATCCGGCTTGAACGCACTCGTGTAAAAAGACAGAATTAAGAACCACACGTGCGGCGGCATTAAGCCCAAATGAAACATTGCTCACGCCAAGTGTTGTTTGAACATCAGGGAACTCTGCTTTGAGTTGTCGAATCGCATTAATTGTCTCGATGCCATCTTTGCGTGTTTCTTCCTGTCCCGTTGCAATCGGGAAAGTAAGACAATCGATAAGAATGTCACCAACATTCATTTGCCAGTTGTCATGCAAATCATTGATCAATCTTCTGGCTACGCGAAGTTTCCACTCGCAATCTCTCGCCTGTCCTTCTTCGTCGATGGTTAAGGCAACAACACTTGCTCCATGTTCTTTTACCAACGGCATTATTTTCGCGAATCGAGATGTCGGGCCATCTCCATCTTCGTAATTCACGGAGTTGATAACACAACGACCGCCCAAGTGTTCAAGGCCTGCCTTCAGAACAGCGGGTTCTGTTGAATCAAGAACGATTGGGAGTGTGCTTGATGTGGCAAAACGCGACGCTAACTGACTCATATCAGCGGCACCATCGCGACCAACATAATCCACAGAAAGATCGAGCATGTGTGCACCATCGCGAATCTGATCGCGAGCTATTTCGACACACTTCTCCCAATCTTCAGCCAATAAAGCATCACGAAACGCTCGCGAACCGTTGGCATTGGTTCTCTCGCCAATTGCTAAATAGGTCTTGTCCTGTCTAAAAGGTACATATTGGTACAGGGATGATGCACCTGGTTCTAGAGAAGGAGTACGTGCATGGATTTCTTTACCACTGACTTTGTTAACAACAGCGGAAAGATGTGCAGGTGTTGTACCGCAACATCCGCCCACAAGAGATATTCCGTAGTCATCGATGAAACCATCAAGCGCGTCGGCTAACTCTTCAGGACCCAATGGGTATGAAGCTCCATTTGCTCCAAGAACAGGTAAGCCGGCATTAGGCATAACAGAGATTGAAATCTTGGCGTTCTTGCTGAGGTATCTCAGATGTTCTGACATTTCAGTTGGACCGGTGGCACAGTTAAGCCCGATAAGGTCGATACCCATTGGCTCTAAGGTGTTGAGCGCTGCTCCAATTTCAGATCCAAGCAACATCGTTCCAGTCGTTTCAACCGTTACTTGTGCAATCAAAACAATGTCACGGTGAGATTCCTGAATCGCCTGACGGCATCCATTGACTGCAGCTTTTACCTGCAACAAATCTTGAGAAGTTTCAACTAGAAGTGCGTCGCAGCCTGAATCTGATAATCCTTTAGCCGCCGTGTAGTAAGCCACTTTCAAATTCTCGTAAGTGGTGTGCCCCAGACTTGGAAGTTTGGTTCCCGGTCCTAGCGAACCCAGAACAAAGCGTGGTTTATCTGCTGTTGAAAAAGAGTCAGCTGCTTCCCGTGCAATTTTTCCGCCTGCAAAAGCCAGCTCGTAGATTCGATCTTCAATTCCGTAATCAGCGAGGTTAGACCAGTTGGCGCCGAAGGTATTGGTTTCGATCGCATCGACCCCTGCAGCCAAGTATTCATCATGAACGGAACGAACAATGTCTGGACGACTGACATTCAAAATCTCATTACATCCCTCGTGATTTTGGAAATCTTCAAGGGTGGGATTAGCTGCTTGCAGCATCGTTCCCATGGCTCCATCGGCTACGACAACCCTTTGTGCAAGGGTTCTGCGTAATAACCCGGGTTCTATCGATGGAGTACTCATTTGACGAAGGTTACCTTAAGGTTGCATTCATGGAGATTCATCAGATTCCACTGTTGCGCGATCCAGTGATGGTCGTGGCCTTTTCTGGCTGGAATGATGCCGCGGAGGCGGCATCAGGTGCTGTGGAGCACTTGCTGTCTGGCTGGAAAGATAAGAATGATGATGTTCTACCGCAATTAATAGCAGAGGTTGAGTCTGAAGATTTCTATGATTTTCAAGTAAATCGACCTCAGGTGTCGATTGATGAATCACAGATAAGAAGTATTACCTGGCCATCAACTCAGATTTTTGGTTTAGCTATTCCTTCTATGAGTCGGGATCTAGTGATCGTCACAGGCGTTGAACCATCTATGCGTTGGAAAAGCTTTGCCTCTGACTTGCTTGATTTAGCTGATGATTTAGAGGTGTCGTTAGTCGTAACGCTCGGGTCTTTACTTGCAGATACTCCGCATTCAAGACCGATAACGGTCACCGGCACGGGCGCGCATCCAGCGATTGCAGATCGATTAGGTGTTTCAGTATCAAGGTATGAAGGTCCTACAGGTATTTTGGGAATACTTCAGGACGGATGCATGCGACGAGGAATAGATGCGGTCTCGTTATGGGCAGCTGTACCCCATTACGCAGCCAGCTCCCCTTCACCTAAAGCAACTCTTGCTTTGATCAACACCTTGGAAGAGTTTCTTGACATCTCGATTCCACTTTCAGATCTACCAGAACGTTCGGACTCGTGGGAGAAAGAAGTTGATGAATTAGCAGCAGATGATGTAGAAGTCGCTGAATATGTCAAAGCTTTAGAAGAGAGTAAAGATGCTGCGGAACTTCCTGAGGTTTCGGGAGACAGTATTGCGAAGGAGTTCGAGCGTTACCTTCGTAGGCAAAAAGAGGATTAGAACTTAAGTCCTAAGAGTGCATCTAGAACTTCGCGAAATTCAGAGGCCGATCCGCCCTTGGCTCCTGACAAAGTTGTAGAACTCCATTCAGCCAGGAGAGAAAGCACCTTAGGGGTATTCAGATCGTCGCTTAGGGCTTTGATGATTTCATCGATTACACCTTCAGTAGGTGCGACCTCATCTGAAACTAATGCACTCTTTAATTGCTCCCAAATGGCTTCTGCCTCACGAAGCAGTGAATCACTCCACATTCGATCTGATCGATAGTGATTAGCCATTAAGGCGCAGCGAATTGCCATGGGATCAGTTCCTGCTGCTACAAGACGAGATACGAAAACGAGATTGCCTTTACTCTTACTCATTTTCTCGCCATCTAAGCCAATCATTCCGGTGTGAACATAAGAAGCAGCAAGTTCTTTTCCCGTTAACACATGTGCTTGTGCCGCACACATTTCGTGATGAGGAAAAATCAGGTCGCTACCCCCACCTTGAATATCTATCAAAGTAGGGTCAAGATCAGAAGGGTCTAAATACTTCAATGCAATGGCTGTGCATTCGATATGCCAACCCGGACGTCCTATGCCAAGTGTCGAATCCCACCCTGGTTCATTGGGTCTTTGTGACATCCAGACGAGGCAATCAAGTGGATTCTTCTTTCCAGATCGATCGGGATCTCCTCCGCGTTCTGAGTAAATCGTAACCATCTCTTGTTCAGAAAGATGGGATCGAGATCCAAACCGTTCATCTGCATGAACCGAGAAATACTGATCGGTATCAACCTGATAAATCGTAGATAGCGTAGACAGCTCGCTTATGGCGTCAACAACCAATGGAATTGCATCGACCGCTCCAATGTAATGAGCCGGCGGTATAACCCGAAGATTAACCATATCGCTACGAAAAAGATCTATCTGTTGATGAGCTAGTTCTTTCCAGTCGACACCATCGCGGTTAGCGCGTTCAAGCAATGGATCATCGATGTCGGTTATGTTTTGGACATAATTGACTTCAGCGCCGCTTGCGCGCAAATACCGGTTAATCAAATCGAAAGTTAAGTACGTTGCAGCATGACCCAGATGTGTCGCGTCATAGGGGGTAATTCCACAGACATACATTCGATACAGATTCTTGCGCGCGATCTCCTTCTTGGATGAACTCGCTGTGTCTGATAAAAATAATGAAGGTATTTGTCTTGATTCACTTAATGTTGGGATGACTACATCGGACCAAGATTTCATACGCTAATCGTAGGGGTTTCTCAGAATGCTGGCCATGGAATCGCTGGCCAATCCGGGTTGGGCAAAGGGAATTTCCCTTCAGACAAAAGCCTTTCGACACGCATTAAGGTGGCATCTATCTCAGCAGGGGTAATGAAAGGTTTTAGGTGATGAGACAAATCACCTCGTAACATTTTCTCGGCATTTCGGAGAAGCTCCATTTCGGAATGAGTGAATGAATCATCTGCCCACTGCCAAAGCACAGTTCTTAATTTATCGTCCACATGGAATGTCACTCCATGATCGCAGCCATACACTTCATCTTCACTGACGGGCAAGAGGTGGCCAATCTTTCTATCGGTGTTGTTTACGATGGCATCGAATAGTGCCATTGATCTCAAACTTGGATTGTCAGTTGAAAAGAAGCTAGCAAGGTCGATCTCTTCATTGAGGGTGATCCATTCTTGAACCATTCCGACGCCATATGGGCCATCCCGAAGAATTGTCAGAGGAACGATATGAAAACCTAGAGCTTGGCTGACTAGATAAGCAGAGTACTCACGATGGGCAAGAGATCCATCTGCAAAATCCCAAAGTGGACGTTCTCCAGCAATCGGTTTGTAAATACAGACAACTTTTTGATCTTCCAGAGTTACTGTTGCATACAGAGTCGCATTGGATGCATCAATCAGTCGACCCGTGACCTTTAAGGTGCCTTCGGTCAAGACTGTGAACTTATCGACGGTAGCCATTAGCCCTCGGGCAGAGATGTCCACGCGGATCTATTGGAATGCCACAGAAAGGGCAAGGTAGGCGTCCTGCGTTTACTACAGCTTTAGAACGAGCCACAAAAGCTATGGCCATTCCTATTGAAATGTTTATCTCAAGAACGCCACCTTCGGCATCCTCTTCATCATCCTCAAGTTCATAGAGTTCCAAGGTAATCAATTGTTTTTCGTCGTCCCACGCCAATGAAACTGCACCTACTTGAAACTCTTCATCTACTGGAGTTTCTAACGGGGCATCATCTTTCGAAGGGGTTTCTATAGCAATTAGCGGATTGCTCTTCTTTACCTCAGCGATCATCATTTCGAGACGGCCTGCTATCGCCTGTACTTGTGACTTCTCAACAGCCACACTAACTATGCGGATATCTGATTTAACCTGGATAAAGAATTCTCGTTCGCCAGGTTGGCCTATAGTGCCGGCTATACAGCGCTGGGGATTGGTAAATATGTTTCTCATTTCCCTGCTCCCCCACCGAGTAAGTTCTTGGATCTCTTTGGAGCAAGCAATAGATCTGTAACAACTGCTCGTGTGTCATTGAGTAGAAGCAAACGGGGTTTGATACCCGAATATTCAATAATTGATACAGAAGCGGGATCAACAATGATTCGTTGAAACTCGTCAAGATGCATACCTAGTGCGGAGGCAACTATTGATTTGATGACATCACCGTGACTTACAATTACGCCAACTTTGGAGTCCGCGAGATTTGCAAGTTCGTGCACAGTTTCCATAGCCCTGGATTGCATTGCGGCGATTCCCTCACCATTAGGAAAATACATACGACTTGGTGATTCTTGGACTGTTGCCCATTCTCGTTTTCGAATGAGAGATGAAAGTTTCTTGCCGCTCCATTGTCCATAATCAACCTCGTTGATGCGTGGATCAATGGTGGTTGCGACTTTAGAGTTAGATTCAATTACATGCTGTTTCAACCAAGGATCAATCGTTTCTGCGCAACGCTCCATTGGAGATATGCGTATTTCAGCTACCGGAAATGAACCCAGTCGGTCAGCCAACTGTTGAGCCTGCTTGATCCCTTTGTGAGATAGATGGACATTGGGAATTCGTCCTGACAGCACACCGGAGGCGTTGGATTGCGAGTGTGCATGACGGATCAAAACGAGGCGCATAATGAAAGGCTATCGCAGGTTTTCCTACCTAGCCTTGCTAAGGTCACGCCATGGAAAAGCGACGCGCAGGGAGTAGCGGCCTATCACTTTCCCGTTTGGGTCTTGGAACGATGACGTGGGGTCGCGATACTGATGAGATCGAGGCGGCCGATCAATGCAGAGCCTTTCTTGATGCTGGCGGAAATTTTATTGATACCGCAGCTACTTATGGTGATGGTGACAGCGAACGTGTTATCGGAGGACTCATCGGTACTCTCTTCAATCGTGATGAAGTAGTCATTGCCACAAAGGCCGGAATCAACTTCAGTGAAGGTGTCCGAAAAGTAGATGCGTCTCGTCACTCTTTGATTGCAGAGCTGGATCGTTCGTTAATTCGCTTGGGTACAGATTTCGTCGATATCTGGCAGATTCACAATTGGGATGAACTAACCCCGCTTGATGACACACTTTCAGCTCTTGATTATGCATACACAACGGGTCGAGCTCGCTATGTTGGTATCAGCAACTATTCAGGATGGCAATTAGCAAGAGCTGCAACTAAGCAGCAATCCAACTCAATGAAAGCTCCTTTGACGACGGTGCAAAGTGAATACTCTTTACTCAATCGCAGTGCTGAGTATGAATTGATAGATGCTGCTGTTGAGTGCGGCCTAGGTTTCCTTGCATGGGCACCATTGGCCAGAGGTGTGCTGACAGGTAAATATAGAAAAGGTGTTCCAAGTGATTCTCGAGGAGCTGCGCCTCACTTTGCAAAACACATCGAGCCATACCTTGATGCGCGGTCAACAAAGATCGTTGAAGCCGTTGCGGTTGCTGCTGAAGGTCTTGGATTTTCGCCTCTGGAGGTAGCACTTGCTTGGGTAAGAGATGCCCCAGGAGTAACTACATCATTAATTGGTGCGAGAACCGGCGCTCAACTGCGAGGAGTTCTTAAGAGTGAAGAGATTTCATTGCCTGACATTGTTCGTTCAGCGTTAGATGAAATTAGTCTTTAGGCGTTTTCTAGAAAATCCTTCAGTACTCGAGCTCCAAAGGTGAGACCTTCGACCGGCACTCTTTCATCCACACCATGGAACATCGCCATAAAGTTAAAGTCAGCATCTAGTTTCAGCGGAGAGAATCCGTATCCAATAATTCCCAGATCGGCAAGTGCTTTGTTATCAGTTCCGCCGCTCATTACATAAGGAACAGGGATTGCGACCGCGTCCTCTTTAATCAAAGCGTTGCACATTGCTTCAACTAGGTCGCCCTCAAAAGGCACCTCAAGAGCTTTATCGCGGGTAATTGTTTCAACGGTAATGTTTTCGCCAATCAAAGATTTGATAGTTTGATTGAGTTCATCCTCGAAACCTGGAATGAAACGTCCATCAACCGTTGCGCTTGCTGAACCCGGGATTACATTTGCTTTGTACCCTGCATCTAGCATTGTTGGATTTGCAGTATTCTGCAAAGTCGCACCGATCATTGTTGAAGCAAAACCAATTTCACTCAACAATGGACGCAAGTCACTCTCGTTGTATGGCTTGCCTGTCTCTTCAGCGATTCGCTTAAAGAAAGCCTTAACCGTTTTGCTATAGCGCTGTGGCCATTCGTAGCGTCCGATCTTTGCCACGGCTTCAGAGAGACGTGTAATCGCATTGTCATCATTCATCATGGAGCCATGACCTGCGCGCCCTTCGGCAGTCAGTCGCATCCAGTGAATTCCTTTTTCAGCGGTTTCAATAAGATACAAACGCTTTCCACCAGAGACCGTTACTGAAAAGCCTCCAACTTCAGAAACCGCTTCTGTGCAACCAGCAAAAACTTCTGGGTGTTCTTTCACCATAAAGTGGGAACCATAAACACTGCCTGCCTCTTCATCTGCAAAGAAGGCTAAAACAATGTCGCGCTCAGGAACAAAACCCTTGCGTGCCCAATCTCGTACTGTTGCGAGGATCATCGCATCCATATTTTTCATATCAACTGCGCCACGACCCCAGATATATCCATCTTTAATCTCTGCACCAAACGGATCAACGGACCAATCTTCTGCGTTAACCGGAACAACATCAATGTGTCCATGAACTACCAGACCTGGGCGTTCAGGGTTGCTTCCCTTGATTCGTGCAATCACATTGCAACGTCCGGGAGCTGATTCATAAATAGTCGGCTCTATTCCAACTTCTGATAGCAACTTAGCAACGTACTCTGCTACCGCCTTCTCATCCCCTTTGCCATCACCAAAGTTAACGCTCGGAATGCGAATCAACTCTTGGCAGATTCGGATAGCTTCAAGTTCAAGTTCAGAATGTGTTGTACTCATTTCGCTATTCTTGCACCCAATTGCTATCCTTTCCTATCACTCAGTCCGGGTGGCGGAATTGGCAGACGCGCTAGCTTGAGGTGTTAGTTCCCGCAAGGGATTAGGGGTTCAAGTCCCCTCTCGGACACATGAATATTGATGATGCTCTATCGCTCATCCGTGAAATTCCAGATTACCCGAAACCGGGCATCCGTTTTCAAGACATCACCCCACTTCTTGCCCATGGTGAGGCCTTTATCGCCATCACAGAAAAGTTCGCTGATTACGCGGATTCATCAACCTTGGTTGCAGGCATCGAAGCTCGCGGCTTTATCTTTGCATCAGCGGTAGCAAATCAACTTCGCAGCGGTTTTGTTCCGATTCGTAAAGCTGGAAAGCTCCCTCATTTAACTATTTCTGAGAGTTACGGTCTTGAGTATGGAGATGACACCTTAGAGCTTCATGTCGATGCCGTTTCACCGGGTTCAAAGGTTCTGCTGATCGATGATGTGTTGGCAACAGGTGGAACAATTGGTGCTGCCATCGAGTTGATTCAAAGACTTGGCGGCGAAGTAATTCACGTCCTTGCCTTGTTAGAGATCCAAGGTTTACCAGGCCGAGAAAGACTCAAGGAGAAATATCCTCATATTCCAGTTACTTCGCTGGTAGTTTCTTAGTAATGCGAATTCTTCAAATCCAAGGATTGCGCGCTTTAGCTGCACTCCTTGTGACAATCTTCCATGCTCGCCTAATGCCAGGCGGCTTTATCGGCGTCGATATTTTTTACGTAATCTCGGGTTACCTAATCACTGGATTGATTCTGAGAGAAATCGAAAAAACAGGTCGGTTAGATCTCAACGCCTTTTACCAACGAAGAATTAAACGCCTATTACCGACATCTGTCTTTGTACTTTTTATTACCGCCTTTTTTGCTTACTTTCTTTTGCCTCCGACCACCCGAGCTGCACTAGGACGAGATCTATTCGCCGCGGCAACATATATCTCCAACTATCTCTTTGCCTGGTGGCAAAATGATTACCAAAACTTGGATGCAACTCCATCACCATTTATTCATTACTGGTCTCTGGCTGTCGAAGAACAGTTTTACGTGGTTTGGCCAATCTTCATCCTGGTCCTTTCCAGATACGGAAGGCGTGCAGTCTTCAACGGCGTAGCCATCGTAACAACGCTCTCTTTGCTCTTGTCTATCTACCAAACACAAACATCTCCAATCTGGGCTTTCTACTCGCTGCCAACACGTGCATGGGAGTTAGGCGTAGGCGCACTGTTACTTTTTGTACCAGATAATTATTTGCGCAATAGGTTTTTCCCATGGATTGGCGTTCTCGGAATAATTTTTGCCTCGGTACGTTTTGATGAAAGCACCGCATTTCCTGGATTCAATGCTTTACTGCCGGTAGTTGCTACAGCGTTACTTATCGGCACGATTCCAGTTTGGCCAAGGTTTTTTAATGATCTAAGCAACAATCGTTTAGCACAATGGTTAGGCGCGATTTCTTACCCTCTGTATCTATGGCACTGGCCCGCATTAGTTTTACCAGCGGCTGCATTGGATCGACCGCTAAGAATTAGAGAAAGATTACTGTGCATACTTTTGACCATAGTTCTGGCTCACTTCACCAGCAAATACATAGAACAACCCCTACGGCATCGTGATTTCAATGCCAAGAAGATCTATGGATTCTTCCTAGCAACTACGGCTATTTCATTTCTTGCAGCTTTCTTCATCATTTCCACATCTTCTGATTCAATCAAGGTGAAAGGTTCCAACTACACCTTTAATCTCGAGCAGGTTGTTCGTAAACCTGCGATCTATGGGGATGGCTGCCATGTTAACTATGGTGAAGATAAATCTGGTAAATGTATCTATGGCGATCCTTCTGCCGAGAAAACCTTAGTTCTCTATGGAGATTCGCATGCGGCGCAGTGGTTCCCCGCTCTAGAACAGATCGCAAAAAATGATGGATATCGATTGATCTCTCTTACAAAATCTGCTTGTTCATCAGTCGAAGCGCCACGCGAGAATAAGGGTGCATACAATGATGCCGAGTGCGATAGGTGGAGAAAAAACTCGATAGAGCGAATTCAACAGCTGCAACCTCACGCGGTAATCGTCAGCAGTTTCCAAAACTTTAAGCCACCGGCCGGTGCAAAAGATAGAACATCCTGGTGGCAAGATGGCCAAAGAGTTCTATTAGCTAATCTCCAGGGAGAAGTTAAAAATCTCGTTTATATAAGCGATACACCTTTGCCCAAGAGTGATATCCCAAATTGTTTGGCTTCGCGAAACTCCCAAAATTGCGACTCTAGTCAGCCGACACCGAACCTGATCATCGATGGTTTTATATCGATTGATCCAACTCCTTGGTTATGCAACGAATATTGCCCAGCGATTCAAGATGGATATGTGGTCTATCGCGATGCATCTCACATCTCAGTCGATGCCGCTCTTGGTTTAACTGACAAATTAAAGGCTGCCTTAACCAATAAGGGGATAATGCCGTAGAGCTGTGGCAAGATGCGCACCATGGCTGAGTTGATCTACTACTGCGGGACTATGGATAGCGGTAAATCCACCCTTGCCCTGCAAACAGCCCATAATCATCAAAGCCGAGGACGCACAGGTTTGATTTTCACCAACAAGGATCGAGCAGGTTCGGGTGTTATATCTTCGCGTTTAGGGCTATCAAGTCCTGCTATCGAGGTTATCCCTGAGTTAGATATTCATAAGCTAGTTGTTGACAAGCTATCTATGGGCGAACGGGTTGATTACATCATCTGCGATGAAGCTCAGTTTTACGAAACTGAACAAATTGACCAACTTGCACGAGTTGTCGATGGTCTGGGTATAGATGTCTTTGCATTTGGAATTTTGGCTGACTTCAGAACCAAGTTGTTCCCGGGATCAGCCCGTTTAGTCGAACTTGCAGATCGCGTAAATACTTTGCAGGTAGAAGCGCTCTGTTGGTGTGGGGCTCGTGCAACCCATAACGCACGAACCATTGGTGGAGTTATGGTCGTTGAAGGTGAACAAGTTGTCGTTGGCGATGTGGCACCCGGTGCAGAGGTTGCGTATGAGGTTCTTTGTCGTCGCCACCATATGCGCCAAGTAACCGCTCGAGCATCAAGAGCGGCCCATACCTCCTCTCTCCCACTACCGTTCAAGGAGTAAAGATGAAATCACGCGGATATGCAGCTTTGTCAGCGAAAGCAAATTTGGTCTCTCATGAGTTTGAACGTCGCGAATTAGGCGAGAATGATGTTGCGTTAGATATCGCCTATGCCGGAATTTGCCACAGTGATATCCATCAGGTTGCCGAAGAGTGGGGTCCAGCAATTTTCCCTATGGTTCCAGGCCATGAGATTGCCGGTGTTGTTACAGCTATTGGATCCAAGGTTTCAAAGTTTGCAGTTGGCGACAAAATAGGTGTTGGAGTCTTTGTAGATTCCTGTCGTAGCTGCGAAAGCTGTGTACAGGGTTTGCAACAGTATTGCGTTGAAGGCATGACTGGAACATATAACGGTTATGAGCGAGATGGCGTGACAGTTGCAATGGGTGGTTACTCAAACAACTTTGTTATCAATCAAGATTATGCGGTACGGATTCCAGATAATTTGCCTTTGGAAGGAGTAGCACCTTTACTTTGCGCCGGCATTACCTTGTACTCCCCCATAAAGCATTGGGGTGTGAAGCCTGGGATGAAGGTTGCAGTCATGGGCCTTGGAGGCTTGGGGCACATGGGTGTTAAGTTCGCAGCTGCGATGGGCGCAGAGGTAACTGTTCTTTCACACTCTCCTAGCAAGCAAGCCGATGCGATAGCGATGGGAGCTCATCACTTTGTGAGCACAAAAGATCCAAGCAACTTGGCCCCATTAGCAAAGAGCTTTGATTTAATCCTCAACACAGTAAGTGCAGAATTAGTTATCAACGATTACCTCAATCTCCTAAAACTTGATGGAACTCTTGTGATTATTGGTTTACCGGGTAAGCCTTATGAGGTTCATGCAGGCACCTTACTCAATGGTCGACGCTCAGTATCAGGTTCGATGATTGGTGGAATCCCCGAAATGCAAGAGATGTTGGAGTTTTGTTCACAACATTTAATTGTCAGTGATGTCGAAGTCATTAAGGCTGACTACATCAATGAGGCATACAAAAGAACTGTTGCTAGTGATGTGAAGTATCGATTTGTAATCGACGCTTCAAGCTTCTAAAAGGTATGGACTACCAAAGCAAATAGCGGAGCAATCGCCAAAGCTGGTAATAAGTTTCCAACTGAAACGCTCTTGATGTTGAGCAACTTCAGCGCAATGCAAATCAGCATGATTCCACCGACGATTGTCATCGCATCGATCTGGTAACCCGCAAGGATTTCTCCTAGCCCGAAACCGATCACCGTCCATACCCCTTGGTAGATACCAACAGGAAGAGCTGAGACAGCAACTCCCCATCCCAATGAGGTTGCAAAGGCCATCGCAGCGAAAAAGTCGAGTGTGCTTTTTAAAATCAGTTGATCGATCCCTGTACCCATTCCATCGCTAATGCTTCCGAGGATGGCCAGGGGGCCGATAGCAAATAGGAGTGATGCCGCGACAAAGCCTTCGACAAAGGAGGATTCGCGGGAGGCCTTAAAACGAACACGAAGGCGTTCACCCAAGCTTTCCAATTTATCCTCTAACTTCATCGCTGATCCGATAAGTCCACCAATCAGCAATGAACCCAAGACAACCAGCAAACTCCACCCTTGTGGCAAAGCTTGCGTGTATCGATCAGACCATAGAGGAATCAAGGCTGAAGCTGCGCCAAGGAGTGTGACCAACCCAAGAACATCTGTCAGTAAGGTTCTGGTTCTTGAAGGCATGCGATTGCCGACAAGTACGCCTAAAGATGCACCAGAAATAATCGTGATGATGTTGATGATTGTGCCAACGCCAGGAAACATTTGATGATTATACTCATTGAATGTCTAATCCATTTATAGAGTTCCTTCGTCCTCATAAGACTGTTCCACAAACATCGTGGACCGCTCAATCTCGTTGGGATCTCAAACCGGCTCGAGTGGGTGTTCTCTTCTTTGGATTGTTTATCTTTGGCTTAGGTGATTCTTTACTGATTCAAAGTTCAATAGGAAATGCTCCATGGTCGGTTTTGGCTCAGGGCGTCTCTACTCGATTAGACATAACGATGGGTTGGTCTACTTTTGCTATAAGCACCATGGTTCTTCTTTTGTGGATCCCTCTCAAAGAAAAACCTGGTTTTGGAACACTTTCCAATATCGCCATCATCGCTACTGCGATCCAGATTGGTGTCTCAATATTTCCGGCACAGAGTAATTTCCTTGTAGCAGTTGCTACATGCTTAATTGGAATTGCAATGGTTGGATTCGGTTCAGCCCTTTACATCACCTGTGGCTTGGGCCCTGGTCCTCGTGATGGATTAATGACTGCTCTGCATCACACCACGGGAGTGCGGATCGGTAGGGTGAGATTGGCCATTGAGGGCTCAGTCTTAGTCGCCGGTTGGTTGCTAGGCGGAACTGTTGGGCTTGGAACCCTCTTATTTGCCCTGCTCATTGGTCAATCCATCGCCATCAGCCTAGGAGTCGTTTCTAGGATTACCCACAGGTAACACATAGGATTTAACTCTTCCCAAGGGTTGTGCGCCCTATCGCACACGGGGTCGCAAACACCCCCGTTAACAAAATTAGAAAGGCACTACTTCATGCTGGATTCATACTTCAAAATCTCT
>JACCDY010685649.1_pt1 | contig 18731 bp, 9 predicted proteins | sample 7446391 | NCBI WGS metagenome assembly JACCDY01 (sample SAMN15323451, study PRJNA562643) | freshwater metagenome | isolation source: river surface water | place: USA:Blue River Watershed | collected 2017-08-18
AGTCGAATTCCCGGGCCTGGGCCAGCTCCTCGGCCGCATTGCGCAGGCGCAGCTCGGTGATCTCGGGCGCGTCCTCGCCCCGGCGCTCCAGGCGAGAGCGCAACTCTTCCCAGCTGGGCGGCAGGATGAAGATCAGCACCGCGTTGGCATACATGCGCTTGATCTGGATGGCGCCCTGGTAGTCGATCTCGAGCACCACGTCGGCGCCCTGGGCCATGCGGTCCTCGATCATCTTTTTGGAGGTGCCATAGCGTTGGCCGTGCACATGCGCCCACTCCACGAAAGCGTCGGCCAGCACCATGCTGTCGAACTCCTGCGCCGGGACGAAAAAGTATTCGCGCCCGTGCTTTTCCTGGCCGCGTGGGGCGCGAGTGGTGTGCGAAACCGAGGGCTGGACCTGGCGGTCGAGCTCCATCAGGGCCTTGACCAGGCTGGATTTGCCGGCGCCGCTGGGGGCGGCCACGACAAAGAGGTTTCCGGGGTAATCCATGTTTTCTTTTGCCCGTTTATTCGATGTTTTGCACCTGTTCGCGCATTTGCTCGACCAGCACCTTCATGTCGACCGAGATGCGCGTCATCTCGAGCACGGCCGACTTCGAACCCAGGGTGTTGGCTTCGCGGTGCAGCTCCTGGATCAAAAAGTCCAGGCGCTTGCCGATGTCGCCGCCCTGGCGCAGCAGGTGGCCGATTTCCTGCAGGTGCGAGCGCAGGCGCGTGAGTTCTTCGGCCACATCGATGCGGATGGCAAACGCGGTGGCTTCGCTGAGCGCACGGTCCTGTGCCGCTTCGGAGGCGACCTGGCCCTCAGCCAATTGCAGCGCGTCTTTCCAGCGCTCGAGAAAGCGCTGGCGCTGCTGCTCGACCAGTTGCGGCACCAGCGGCGCGGCCTGCTCGGCCAGCGCTTGCAGCTGGGCGATGTGGCCCTGCAGCATGGCCGTCAGGCGCTCGCCCTCGCGCTGGCGCGCGGCGCGCAGGGCGTCGACCGCCTGCTGCGCGAGCGCGAGCCAGGTGGCTTCGTCCGCGGTGGGCGCGCTCGTGCTGCCGGCACTCAGGCGCAGCACATCGGCTACGCTGAGATCGCGTGCCTTGGGCAGCCAGTCTTGCACCTTGTCCTGCAGCGCCGCGAGCCGCTGCAGGGCCTGCGGCGAGGGCGCATCGGGGCCCGCGCCGTCGGCGACTTCCCAGCTGGCACGCACTTCGACCTTGCCGCGGCGGATCTGGCGCGTGATGAGCTCGCGCAGGCCGGGCTCGAGCTGGCGCAGCTCTTCGGGCAGGCGAAACGAGAGGTCGAGGAAGCGGCTGTTGACCGCACGGATTTCAAGGCCCAGGCGCGCGGCGGGGGCAGCGCTGGCGTCCTCGGAGGCGACGAGGCTTTGCACACTGGCGTACCCGGTCATGCTGTAAACTGGCATTGGCTTGTTTCCTTGTGGCCCTTGCCCCAGGCAAACCGCTTGCCGCAAAGGCATCGGGTGCGCAAAGGCCTGAAACGTCCCATTATCTCAAACTCCCTTGGCCTGACGGGCTGCGCTGCGCTTGTGCTGGCGGCCCCGGGCCAGCCAAGCCCCACCGACCCTGTGCCACCATGACCACTGCAGCCACACCACGTGCCGGACGCGCCAGCGATGCCTTGCGCACCGTCCGGATTACCCGCGGTTTCACCATCCATGCCGAAGGCTCGGTGCTGATCGAGTTTGGCCACACGCGCGTGCTGTGCACCGCCTCCATCGAAGAGAAGGTGCCCGGCCACAAAAGGGGCAGTGGCGAGGGTTGGGTCACTGCCGAATACGGCATGCTGCCGCGCGCCACGCACACGCGCGGTGACCGCGAGGCCGCACGCGGCAAGCAAAGCGGGCGCACCCAGGAAATCCAGCGCCTGATCGGCCGCTCGCTGCGCGCGGTGTTTGACCTCAAGACACTGGGCGAACGCACCATCCACCTGGACTGCGATGTGCTGCAGGCCGACGGGGGTACCCGCACCGACAGAATCACCGGCGCCTTCGTGGCCGCGCAGGACGCGGTCAACTGGCTGCTGGCCCAGGGCAAGCTCAGCGCCTCGCCGATCCTCGACCATGTGGCGGCCATTTCGGTGGGCCTCAAGAATGGCGTGGCCCTGCTCGACCTCGACTATGCCGAAGACTCGGCCTGCGACACCGACATGAACGTGGTCATGACCGGCGCCGGCCGCTATGTGGAGGTGCAGGGCACAGCCGAAGGCGCCGCCTTCAGCCGCCAGGAGATGGACCGCATGCTGCAATTGGCCGAGCAGGGCATCGGCCAGCTTGTGGTGCTGCAAAAAGAGGCCCTGGGCCAGACGTGATGAAAATCGTCCTCGCCTCCAACAACCGTGGCAAGCTCGCCGAGCTGCAGACCATGCTTGCGCCGCTCGCGGTCGAACTGGTGCGCCAGGCGGATCTGAACATCCCTGAGGCCGAGGAGCCGTTTCACACCTTCGTCGAAAACGCCCTGGCCAAGGCCCGCCATGCGGCGCGCCTGTCGGGCCTGCCGGCGCTCGCTGACGATGCCGGCCTGTGCGTCGACGCCTTTGGCGGTCAGCCCGGTGTGGACACCGCTTACTACGCCACGCGTTTTGGCTACGCCAAGGGCGACGACAACAATGTGCGTGCTTTGCTCGAACAAATGCAGGGCATCACCGAGCGGCGCGCCGCCATGGTCAGCACCCTGGTCGCCTTGCGCTCGGCCGATGACCCGGAGCCGCTGATCGCGGTCGGTCGCGTGGTGGGAGAAATCACCACTGCGCCGCGCGGTGCGGGCGGCTTCGGTTTTGACCCGGTGATGTTCATTCCCGAGTTCGGTCAGACTTTCGCCGAAATGCCTGCCGCGCAGAAAAACGCGTTGAGCCACCGCGGCCGTGCCAGCCAGCAGATGCTGGCGCTGATGCGCGAGCGCTGGATGTGAGGCCATGAGTCACCCGCTCGACCCGGTGCACGCGATGCGGCCTGGGCTGCTGCAATTGCCCAGCCTGCCGCCGCTGTCCCTGTACGTGCATCTGCCCTGGTGTCTGAAAAAGTGTCCCTATTGCGATTTCAATTCGCACGAGTGGCGCCAACCGGGTCAGGCCCTGCCCGTGCAGCAGGCCTATGTGGATGCGATCCTTGCCGACCTGCAGGCCAGCCTGCCCTTGGTCTGGGGACGCACGGTGCACACCGTGTTCCTGGGCGGCGGCACGCCCAGCCTGTTCGCCCCCGAAGTGATCGAGCGCCTGATCAGCGGCGTGCGCGCCTTGTTGCGCCTGGCACCCGATGCCGAGATCACGCTCGAAGCCAATCCCGGCACCTTTGAAAAAGACCGCTTCCGCGCCTTTCGCCAAGCTGGCATCACACGCTTGTCCATCGGCGTGCAAAGCTTTCACGACCCACACCTCAAGGCCTTGGGCCGTGTGCACGACCATCAACAGGCACTGGCCGCGGTGCAAGAGGCTGCGCAGGTGTTTGACACCTTCAACCTCGACCTCATGTACGCGCTGCCGGGTCAGACACGCGCGCAACTGGCCGAGGACGTGGCCACCGCACTGGCGTTTGCGCCGCCGCATTTGTCGATCTATCACCTCACCATCGAACCCAACACGGTGTTCGCCAAACACCCACCGGCCCTGCCCGAGGACGACGAGGCTTATGCGATGATGGACCTGATCACCGAGCGCACCGCGCTCGCGGGCCTGCAGCGCTACGAAGTCTCCGCCTATGCCAAGCCGGGCCATGTATGCCGGCACAACCTCAATTACTGGCAGTTTGGCGACTATCTCGGGGTGGGCGCTGGCGCGCACAGCAAGCTCAGTTTCGTCCACCGCATCGTGCGCCAGGTGCGCTACCGAGAGCCGCAGCGCTACATGGAGAAGGCGTCTGCAGGAGAGCCCGTCACGCAGCACCATGAGATCGCGCGCGAGGATTTGCCCTTCGAGTTCATGCTCAACGCGCTGCGGCTGAAGTCCGGTTTCGCACTGAGCGACTTCATGGAGCGCACAGGCCTGGCGCTCACCAGCCTGCAAAAAGGGCTGCAACAGGCCGAGGCGCAGGGCTTGATTGCGCGCGATTGGACACACGTGTGGCCGACCGAGCGTGGTTTTGATTTCCTGAGCGATTTGCAGGCGCTGTTTTTGCCGCCGGCAGCGTGATCACGCGCGCGGCGCGGATGCGCGGCGAAGCTGCGCGAGCACCACTTTGAAGGCATAAAGCACCATCAAGGCGCCGATCGTGTCGCCAATGAACATGGGCCAGACGTCGACCCAGGGCAGTGTGTCGGGGGTGCCAAAGGTCCAATGGATCAACTGGTGCGAGAGGGCATTGATCGCCGCGTAGAGCAACACGAAGTGCAGCAGTTTGGCGCTGGTGATGCGGCGCAGCTCACGGTCGAGCAGACCACGTTTTTCCATCCAGGCGCGCACCAGCCAGGGGCCGAAGCCCGATGCCAGGCCGATCATGACGGTCAAGGGCCAGGTGGTGATCGCCAGGCGGTCGTGGTCGAGCCAGAGATTGGCCAGCACGATGCCCATGGCCCCCGGGACGCCCAACACCAACACCAGCAAAACGCGAAAGCCGCCTGGCAGAAAAATCCAGTTCACGCCCTCGTTGTGCTCGAGCGCGGAAAACAGCCAATCATTGAGGCGGAACAGCAAGATGAAGAGCAAGGCGCTGATCAGCACCATCGAGACGATTTCCAAACGGGGATCGCGCGCCTGGCTCATGCGTTCAGCTGGGCGTGCACCAGCTGCATCGACTGGCCGAGTTGGTGGAAATGGTCCAGCGTGCGCTGGGTAGGGATAAGAAACTTGGCGCGACGATCGCCGGCCTCGCTGAGGTTGTCGAGCAACTCTTTCTGACGCAGTCGGGTGATGCGTTTGTGCAGGGTGGCGGGAGAACCCAGGACCGACTGGCTGATGGCCTCGCGCACCGTCATGGGCTGACCCTGGTGCCAGCGCAGCACCACGGTCTCGAGCAATGCGGATTCGTTTGCATCGATCTCGACCCCCGCGGGCAGGGATTCGATGGCCTGAACCAGCTGCAAAAAACGGAAATACGCCGAGGCCAGCGGAGAGTGTTGGTGTGTAGACATGGTATTAATTTTATAGGCATGGACGGCTTTGTATACAGTTTTGTCCAATGCCCGTCACCGCAAGGCGGTCAATACCAAGAGCGCCGCCGGTGCAAAGGGTCCGGCCATGAAAAAGCGCCAATGGCGCTTGAGGACTGGGTGGCGGAAGCGGTGAGATTCGAACTCACGGACCCTTTCGGGCCGCCGGTTTTCAAGACCGGTGCAATCGACCACTCTGCCACGCTTCCGACGCCGCCATTGTAGCGGTCCGTCTTCGCCTCAAGCCGCTGACAGCAGGCCGCGCGGCGCACCGAAGGTTCTGGCCTCGCACTGTCGGACAGCCTTGCCTGCCCGAGCAGCGAGGGCAGGCCGTGCATGCAAGTGGGCAGCGCGCTTGGGTGCCTCGGCCCAGTCTCGCCTGGGGCCGGTGCATCGCCATCCGCCAAGTCCCGGCAGATGCGATCGGTGCGCCAGGCCATCTTCCCCCGTGTCTCCTTTGATGTGGTGTGGACCTCTTGTCCGCCGTTGGCTCTTTGTGGCCAGGGATGGCTGTTTTCGACCGCTTCCTGTCTGGCAATGCACGTCGAAACCACAACTTTTTTGAACCATATTTTGTTCTTCATCACAAAGAACTGAGGCAATAAATACCGTTAATATAGTTTAAAAGTATTTATAAAAATAAAAAATAAAATACCTAAGTATGTATAACGATAGGTGTTGCTGAATCGACAAAAAATTAGTACAAAACTAGTTAAAACAATAGAAATAGCGTACATTTCAGCCATCTTGATGCATTGGATGAGGCATTGAGAACCCATGTATCTCAAGTACGCATGCGAAAGGACGCAAATCATGCAAAAACGATCGATGTTGGTGGCAATGGTGTTGGGCACGCTGGTGGCGGCGCTGGGGCAGCTGCCGGCCGCACATGCGCAGGCATCGAAGGCCCAGGCCGAGAAGAAAGAGGCGGTGGTGATCCAGCTGACGCAAAAGCGTGTGGTCAGCGGTCCGCAGGGCGAGCGTCTGGAGGACATCAATTCGGTCAAGCCCGGCGATGTCATTGAATACCGTGCCACCTACACCAACGTCAGCAAGCTGCCGGTGCAGGGCCTGGTGGCCAAGTTGCCCGTGCCGGAAGGCCTGGAATACCTGCCCAAGAGTGCCAAACCCTATACCCCGGCTTTGCAAATGGCCGCTCGCGATGGCCAGTTTGGCGTGGAGCCCTTGCAGCGCAAAACCGCCGACGGCAGTGTGCAGCTGCTGCCCTACAACGAATACCGAACCATGCGCTGGAACATCGGCCAGCTCAATGCCGGCGCCTCTGTTGCCGTGAGCGCACGCGCCAGGGTCGAGGGCGCAGTCCCGGCCCCCGTCACCGCCTCGCCGGTGGCCAGCACCCCCAGATCTCTCGAATCCAGCCGTCCCTAAAGGCTGAAGCCATCCATCGGATGCGCTTTCGCAGGCGATGGGCCAGCGGCGCTCCTGCAGCGTCAGTTTTTTTGTCACACAAAGGAGAAACCCAGTGAAACTCACAAGCTCCCTCAGGAAGATCGGCGGTCAGCTGATCCATCCGTGGGTGGCTGCAACCGCGATGGCGGGGCTGCTCATGGCAGCGCCCAGCACCTACGCGGCGGCGCCTCCCGCCAACACCCTCATCGGCAACCAGGCGTCCGCCACCTATGTGGACCCCAACGGTCAGCCGCAGACCTCCACCTCCAACCTGGTGCAAACCACGATCCAGCAGGTGGGCTCCTTCACCCTGGACGGCAAAAACACCATCACCACCGATGTGGTCAACAACAAGACCGGCGCAGCCGGCACCACCGTCTATGCCCCGCACGTGCTGACCAACACCGGCAACGGCACCGACAGCTTCGACATCAAGGTCGATGTCCCGGGTCCGAACCCCGGCGCGGCCACAGCCGGTGCCTTCAACCGCGTCGCGGTGTTCAGGGACTCCAACTTTGATGGTCTGCCCGACAACACCACCGAGCTGTGCAGCGTGACCACCGCCTCTGGCACCTGTACCGTCCCGGCGCAAACCGTGTCGGGCAACGGCGGCCAGTTCGGCTTCGTCGTGGCCTACACGCTGTCGGCCACCGCCACCACGCCGACCACGCCCTACAACTCGGGCCTGGTCACGGCCAAACCCATCGCCGCTTCGCTGGGCCTGTACGCCCTGGCCAACCAGACGGTCACCGACGTGGACAACGTCAACCTGACCACGGCAGCGGCCTTCAACCTCAGCAAGACCATCGCCCAGCCGGGCGCGGGCGTGACCGCTCCGGGCGGCGGCGCCTGGCCGACGGCGGCGAACACCGGTCCGCGTTCGTCGAGTACGTCCTGTTCTGCGACCTGGTCCAGTGGCCTGAGCTCCACCGCCACTTGCCAGTACACGGTCTACACCATGACCTACACCAACACCGGTGGGGCACCTGGCCGTTTCGCGCTGCAGGATGTGATCGGTGCGGCCGGGTCCGCGACCGAGGGCATGACCTATGTGGCGGGTTCAGCGGTCTGGAGCAATGCCCCGGGCACCGCCTTGAACGAAACCGCAGGTTCGGGCGCGAATCCCAGTGTTGACTTTGGCGTGACGACGGCAGGCAATGCGAAGACGCTGACCTTCGTCGACAACAACCTGCCGGTCAACGTGACGCGCAGCATCAGCTTCGTGGTCTTGATCAACAGCACCGCGGCACTGGGCACGTCCACCACCACCAACAGCGCCAAGTTCAACCCGTCCGACGCCAGCGGCGCCACGGCGACCACACCGGGCTCCCTGATCGGCACGACCAACGGCGCGCCCTACACGACCACCGGCACCTACAGCCTGACGCTGAGCTCGACGGCCGGCACCGCCACCGCGGTCAACGGCAAGGACGTGACGGCTGGCACACCGAACAGCGACCCCAATGACACCACCACGCTGCCTGCAGCGCCCATCGGTGGCACGGTGGCTTTCCCGGTCAAGGTGTGGAACACCGGCAACACGATCGACAACGTGAACATCCTCGCCGCCACGGCGGGCACGGCTGGCGGCACCGCTTTCCCGGTGGGCACCACCTTCCAGTACTTCAAGGCCGATGGCTCCACGCCCCTGACCGACGCCAATGCCGACGGCATCTTTGACACCGGTCCCATCCAGCCCGGAGAGTCGCTGACCGTGGTGGTCAAGGCCATCCTGCCGGTGGATGCGCCCACCGGTGCGGGCCCCTACACCCTGACCGTGACCGGCACCTCGCTGGGCGATCCGACCCAGAAGGACGCCACCAAAGACGTGCTGACGACCATCACCGGCGTCCTGGTCGACCTGACCAACACCGCCACCGGCACCACCGGCACCAGCGGTGACCTGGGCACAGGCCCCAGCACCTCGCCGACGACCACCAACAGCGTGCAGCCCGGTGGCACCACCGCTTTCGCGCTGTTCATCAAGAACAACGACACGCAAGCCAACAGCTACACGCTGGCCAGCTCCACCTCCAACAGCTTCCCGGGCACCCTGCCGGCCGGCTGGACCGTGAAGTTTGTGGTCGGCAATGTGGCTTCCACGGCCTGTGCCGCTGCAACAGGCATCACCACGCCCGTTTCGCTCCCGGCCAACACGCAAATCCAGCTGACCGCCTGTGTGAGCGTGCCCTCGAGCCAGCCGCTGGTGCCGTCTCAAAACCTGTACTTCCAGGTCAAGTCGACCGTGCCGGCGTCTAACGGCGCCATCGTGGTGGACGTGAAGCTGGACGCCGTGTCGGTGACCGCCGCCAACGTGTTCTCGGCCACCCTCGGCCCGGCCACCAGCAGCGGCCAGACCACCCCGGGTGGTTCGGTTGTCTACCCGCAGACCCTGACCAACACGGGCAACCAGTCTTGTACCGGCCCCTACACCGTGACGGCCACGCTGCCTCCGGCCGACATCGCTGCTGGCTGGCAAGCGGCCATCTATCAGGACGTCAACAACGACGGTTTGCTGGACTCGGGTGACACCCTGGTGCCTGCTGCAGGTCTGCCCGGTCCCCTGGCCGTGGGCACTTCGCAGAAGTTCCTGGTGAAGATCTTCTCGTCCGCTGGTGCGGCCGTGGGGGCGACCGACCAGGCCACCATCACGGTGAATTTCCCGACTGGCTCTTGCGGCACGCCCAGCTCGACCGCCACCACGACCATCGTGACCGGTCAGATCCGTCTGCTCAAGACCCAGTCGATCGACACCGCCTGTACCGCTGCCCTGGGCACCCAGGTGCAGACCAACCTGACGGCCAAGCCGGGCCAGTGCATTGTCTACGTCGTCAAGGCCACCAACGAGGGCACGGCCGCCGTGAGCAACCTGACGATCCGCGACGCGGTGCCGGCTTTCACCAAGCTGCATGCGACGGTTCAACCTGCGACCCAGTGCACTTCGATCGGTACCAGCCCGATCATGTCGAACAGCAACTACAGCGCAGCGAACAACGCCGTGCAGTGCGGCAGCGCCACCACGGTGCCGCCGAACGCGACGATGACGCTGACCTTCCAGGTGCAGATCGACCAGTGATGGTCTGCCATCAGAAATTATTCAAATAAATAAAAGCATTCAAGGGGCCCATCTCATGGGTGGGCCCCTTCTTTTGACAAGCCTTTGTTCGCGCGAAGGGTTCTCAAAAGTAGGGATGTTCTTCCTCCAGGAAGCACCAAACGGATTCTTCGCTGTGCGATTTTTCAACACCATCCTGCGTCAATGCGCTAGCGTCCAACGGTTCAAGGCCCTGCTGGTCTGGCTTTTGCTCGGCCTGAGCGCGGCGGTGGCTGCCAACCCCCCGTCGGCAGGCACCACCATCCGCAACGAAGCTTCGGCGACCTATGTGCCCTCGGGCTTCACCCAGATCGAGACCGTTTCCAACGCCGTCGAGGTCACGGTGCTGGCCGTCGAGGCCCTGAGCCTCACCCAGGACCAGACCTTGACACGTCCGCCGGGCATGGTGGTTTCGCTGGTGCATTGGCTCAAAAACACGGGCAATGCCTCTTCGTCCTACCTGCTCAACCTGGTCAATGATCCCAGCGTGACGGGTTGCCCTGCCAACCCCGTGGCCCTGGCCGGTTTGCGCCTGGTGCGCGATGTCAACGGCAACGGCGTGGTCGACCCCGCGGACAGCCCCATCACCCTGAACACGCCCAATGCGCTCACGCTGCAGCCCGGCGAATCGTCAGGCCTGATCGTGCAGGGCACCATGCCCCTCACGCCCACGGGCACGGTTTGTTTGTCCCTGACGGCCACCACCCAAGCCCAGAACGTGACGGCGCGCAACCAGGACATCATCACCATCGGCAATGCCGCCATCCTGTCCCTCTACAAAACGGCGAACATCGACGGCGTGCTGGTGGCCGGCACCCGCATCAATTACAACCTGACGAGCACCAATGTGGGCGCGGGCTCGGTGCTGCCCACCCCGGTCACGCTGCCGGCGCTGGGCAACATCCTGGTCGACAGCCGACCGACCGCGCTGATTTTGTTGCGAGACGCGGTGCCCGCCGGCACGCAGTACATCGCGGGCAGCCTGCAAACCGCTTACCCGGGCGCTTTGCGTCTGTTCCGTTTGCAGGGCGATCCCGAGTTCAGCTACCGCACCGGCGCTGACGATGCCAGTGCCGTCGAGGTGGCCATTGGCCTGCCGGCACCCGCTGCCTTGTCGGCGGGGGCGAGCGTTCAGATGGGTTTTGCGGTGCGCGTGGCTGGCACCGCCACCAGCGATGTGCTCAACACCGCCCAGGCCCATTACAACGACGGCAACCAGACGGCCCTGGCCCCGTCCAACACCACGCTGTCGCCACTGTCGCAGGCCCGCATCGGTGTGGCCAAAAGTGCGAGCATGCCGATCGCCAACACCCTCCCCAACGGCACGCCCGACGGCACCTCGGATGTGACCTTCAGCCTGCGGGTCAAGAACTACGGCAGCGCTTTGCTCTACCACGTGCAGCTGGAAGACCTGCTCGAAGGCACGGGCAGCACCCAGTTCGGCACTTACACCACCGCCACCACGCCGGCCCAGGGTCAGTACACCATCGTGCCCAGCTCGGTGCGCGTGACCTACCCGAACGGCGCTGTGGGCGGTACGGTCGCGTCTGCCAATACGGCCTTCACGGGCACGGCTTCGCAAAAAAACCTGCTGACCGCGGGCGCGGTGCTGCCGGCCAATGCCGAATTCACCGTGGTCTTCACCGTGCGCATCAACACGGTGGGTCGCCAGGGCGCGGTGTTCAACACCGCTCAGGCCAAGGCCTCCCTGATGCAGGACCTGAGCGACGGCCAGCCCATCGTGGACGATTCGGTCGATGGGGCCGACCCGGACCCTGACCGCGATGGCAACCCCAACAACAACACCAGCCCCACCTCTTTCTTGACGCAGCAGCCGTCCATCCGGATCGCTCAGTTCATTGACGTACCGAAACGCGTGACCAGCGGGGTCTACGACATCCCGCTGACTTACTTTGTGACCAACACCAGCGCCGTGGAGGCGCCTTTCGTGCGCGTCATCAACAACCTCAACTGCACTTTCGAGATGGATCTGAGCACCGGCAAGGTCGCCTCCTGGGCCATCACCGAGCCCGTTCGCACGAAGAACGGTTACCTGGTCCCTTCTACCAATTTCACGGGCGGGGCGGGCATTGCCTGCGACCGCAGCAAGATCACCAGCACGAGCGACTTCCAGTTTCCGACCGAGATCGCGCTGACGGCGGTCGATGGCACACGACCGCTGCTGCCTGGCCAGACCGAAGAAGTCAGCTTCACGGTGCGTGTCACGCTCAAAAGCCTGCCCCAGGGTTCGGAAGTGCGTGTCACCAACAAGGTGTGGGCAGCCGCTTTCTCGCAAAACACAATCAACCTGACCCCGGGCCAGGTGTTGGCCGCCACGGTCTCGGCCGATGCGTCCTCGGTGCCCACTTTCCTGGTGGACCCCGCCGGTACCGTGTATGACGCCAGTACGCGAACGGGGATCGCTGGAGCCACCGTCTACATGAGCCGTGTCTCGTGCCAAAGTGGCACCCCAGGCCCGATCCTGCCCAGCGAAATCCTCGGCGGCAGCATTCCAGGTCGGTACACCTATCTTCAGGACGGCAGCGTGTCCACCGTGACCGATGCCAGCGGTGCCTGGAACCTGCACCTGCTTTCCCCGCCGGTCAACAGCCTGTGCACCTACCGCATCCGCGTGGAGCCGCCGGTCAATTCGGCCTATGTCTTTCCTTCCGAAACCATCCGGCCCACCGCGGGCACTTACACCGGCTGCGGTGCCGTGGTGCCCAACATCGCGCCGCCGCGCAGTGGCGAACCCACGACCTATTACCTTGAATACCTCTCTGGCGGTGATGGCCAGGGCAGTGTTTGTGGTGTGACCAATGCGCACATCCCGCTCGACTCGGGGCGCGTCAATGGTCTGGTTCTCAAAAAAGAGGCGAACCAGCAGCGCGTGGAGTTCGGCGATTTCCTCGACTACACACTCACGCTGACCAACAAGTCGGGCGCGCTGCTCAGCGGCCTGGGCTTTGACGACCAGCTGCCGGCGGGCTTTGCCTACGTGCCCGGCAGCAGCCGTTTCAACGGCGCGGCTGCGGCCGACCCCAGCGGCGGGCAAGGCCCCCAACTGGCTTGGCGTTTCAGCAGTCAGGACCTTGCGGCCGAAGCCTCCGCAGTGTTGCGTTACCGCGTGCGCGTGGGCGTGGGCGCTCAGCTCGACGCCAACGCGACCAACCGCGCCCTGGCGCTGGGCGGTGGGATGCAGTCCAACCTGGCCAGCGCCACGGTGCGGGTGGACGCGGGCGTTTTCTCTGACAAGGCCTTCCTCTTCGGCAAGGTCTATATGCAGTGCAAGAAGCCGGGCGCCGACGATGACACTTTGGGTGTGCCCGGTGTGCGCCTGTGGCTTGAGGATGGCACCTTCGCCGTGACCGATGCCAACGGCAAATGGAGCCTCTATGGCCTGCGGCCGCAAACCCATGTGGTGCGGCTGGATGAAACCACGCTGCCCAAGGGGGCCAGGGTGGTGCTGCTGGACAACCGCAATTCGGGCAACCCGGCCAGCCGTTTTGCCGATGTGAAGAAAGGCGAATTCCACAAGGCCGATTTCCCCGTTTCAGGCTGTGACGATGCGCAGACCCTGGCTGAAGTCAATGCTCGCCGCACCGCCGCGCAAAAGCTGCTTGACACCCAGATGGAGTCCGATGTGCGCGTGCGCATCGACCCCAAAGGGGCAGTGGCCGCCGCGGCCGATCCGCGTGGGCTGCCGGCCAGCGGCAGTGTGGGGGTGGCTGCAGGCCTGCTGACACCCACGCCCACGGGGGGCGCCCTGATCGCCCTGCCTTCTGGCCCAGTGGCTTCGGGCGGCCCGGTGGGGACCGGCGGCGCGGGATCGAGCTTCCTGTCGGGTGGCGTCTCGGGCGGTTTTGGCGGCTCCTTGTCGACGGCGGCGCAAGGTCCGGGCGCGCAGCCATCTGCACCGGCCAAGTCGGTGGCCGCGCCGGTGCAGGACCTGACCCGCGATCCTTTCGGCACCGCTCTGCCGGTGCTGGCCCCCGGCATCATCGAGCTGGAAAAACTCTTGCCCGATCTGGACAACACGCCCGCCATCCTTGACCTCAAGGACGGCGATACGCTGCCTTCGCAAAACCTCAATGTGCGGCTCAAAGGCCCGGCCGGCGCCCAGCTGCGCCTGTGGATCAACGAGCAGCTGCTGGACCTCAAACGTGTGGGCAAGCGCGCGACCTTGCCCAAAACGTCGGCCACGGCCTGGGAATACATCGGCGTGCAATTGCAGCCCGGCAAGAACCGCTTGCGCATGGAGGTCCACGATGAATTCGGCATCCGCCGCGCCCAGCCCATTGAGATCACTTTGACCGCGCCCGACAAGCTCGGCGCGGTGCATCTGCGGGTGCCGGCCCAGGCGCGTGCCGATCTGAAAACCGCGATCCCGGTGCAGGTCCGTCTGACCGACGCCCAGGGCGTGGTCGTGACCGCACGCACCCAGCTGACCCTGGAGGCCAGCGGTGGCGTTTGGCAGGCGCAGGACCTCAACCCCGATGAGCCTGGTCTGCAGACCTTCCTCGAGGGAGGGCAGGGCGAGTTCAAACTGATTGCGCCGGGCACGCCGGGCGACCTGCGCATCCGCGTCACGGCATCTTCCTTCATGAAGGAGGCGCGCCTGAGCTTGCTGCCCGAGCTGCGGCCCATGCTGGCGGTGGGCATTGTCGAGGGCACGCTGGACTTGTCCAAGCGCGGCAGTCTGGCACTGGACCAGGCGCCTGCCGGCGCAGCGTTCGAGCAGGAGCTCTCTTCCCTGAGCAAAGATGGCGAGGACCCCCGCCTGGGCGGTCGCGCGGCCTTCTTCCTCAAGGGTGCGATCAAGGGCGAATACCTGCTGACGGCCTCGCTGGACACGGCCAAGTCCAGCCGGGAGCGCCTGTTCCGCCAGATCCGTCCGGACGAGTTCTATCCCGTCTACGGTGATGCTTCGGGCAAGGGCTTTGATGCGCAAAGCTCGGGGCGCCTGTATGTCCGCATCGACAAGGACCGTTCTTTCCTGCTTTATGGCGACTTCATCACGGCCAGCAGCCAGGAAGTGCGGCGTCTGAGCCAGGTCAACCGCACGCTCAATGGCATCCGCCACGTCTACCAGACCGACAATGAGCGCGTGACCAGCTACGTTTCGCGAACCTCGCAGAAAAAACAGGTCGAGGAGTTCTCTGCCAACGGCACTTCGGGGCCCTTCTATCTGGCCGGCGCGAGTGGCGAAGTGCTCTTCAACAGCGAACAGCTGGAGATCGTGGTGCGCGACCGCAACCAGCCCAATGTGATCCTCTCGCGCACGGCCCTGGCGCGCTTTGTGGACTACACCTTTGAGCCGCTGACACGCCGCATCCTGTTCACGCGCGCCATTCCTTCGCTCAGCCCCGACTTCCACCCCCAGTCCTTGCGCGTGACCTACGAAACCGATGAGGGCGGGCCCAAGTACACGGTCGCCGGCGTCGACGCCCAGTTCAAGGTGAACGAGCAGCTGCAGCTGGGCATCGTGGCCAACACCGATCAGAACCCTGAAGCCAAGCGCGACCTGACCGCCGTGACGGCGCTGGCGCGCCTGGACGCCCACACCGCGGTGGCGGCCGAATGGGTTCAGACCCGCACCGACCTGCAAGGCAGTGGCGCGGCCGGCCGTGTGGAAATCCGCCACGACAATGAGCGCTGGGGCGCATCGGCCCATGTGGCCCACTCTGACGCGCGTTTCGACAACCCCGATGCCGGCTTCGCCGCAGGCCGCACCGAAGCGAATGCGCGGGCCGAATACCGCCTTGACAAAACCACGGCCCTGCGCGGCGAAGTCACGCACAGCCAGGACAGCGCCAGCGGCACCACCCGCCAGAGCGTCAACGCCGGAGTGCTCAAGAAGCTCAATGACCACCTGACTGGCGAGCTGGGTGTGCGTGTGGTCTCGGGTGGCGCCAACCAGGCCAATTCGCTGTTCAACTTCGGCTCGGTGTCCACCACCGGCGCAGCCGCAAACGGGCAGGTGGGCAATGCAGTGACCCAGCTGGGCGCGGCGGCCAACATCGCCACGGCCGATGCCGGCCTCAAGGACATTCGCACGGTTCGCGGTCGGCTCACGGCCAACATCCCCAATGTGCCCCAGGCCCAGGTTTTCCTCGAGGCCGAGCAAAGCATTGCCCCCGACAACCACGGTCGGGTGGCGGCGGTGGGGGGCCAATATGCGCTCAACGACAAGACCCGTCTGTATGGTCGTTACGAATTCGACTCCAGTCTCTATGAACAAAGCACCCTGATGACCACACGCAACGTGGGCATCTTCGGTGTCGAGAGCAATTACATGGAGGGCGGTCGCGTTTACAATGAGTTCCGCCTGGCCGACGCCACCGCGGGCCGCGGTTCGCAGGCGGCCTCCGGTGTGCGCAACACCATCAAGCTCAGCGACCACTGGCGAGGCACCATCGGCCTGGAAAAAACCAAGGCCGTGGGCATGTCCAGCAGCGGCAGCACCGTGGCGGGCGCGGGCGCTTCCACTGCGCTCATCACCGGCCTCGAGTACAGCAACGACGGCATCCGCGGCAGTGGCATCCTCGAGGGCCGCAACGGCAGCGACGTGCACACGGTGCTGGCCAGCTTCGGCCTGGGCCTGCGCCTGGACCAGGACTGGAGCCTGCTGACGCGCAACATCTACAACGCCAGCCGCGGCAGGGGCACCCAGGCGGGTGTCGACCGCATCCTCAGCCGCAGCCAGATCGGCCTGGCCTACCGCCCGGTTGGCCAGGATGTCTGGAACCTGCTGACCCGCTACGAGCGCAAGACCGAAAGCGGCACCGGCTCCACGGCCGCGGTGGGAAGCATCAGTGGCAACGCCTTCGGTGCCAACGCCGGCCTCAACGGCGACTATGTGGCCGACATCGTGTCGATGCACCTGAATGTCAACCCGCGCCGCGGTCAGTATTTCGCCGGCCGTGTGGCCGCCAAGCGCTCCCAGCTCAACGATGCGGGCATTTCCAGCAGCTATTCGGCCCAGTTGGTGTCTGCGCGCTGGATTCAGGACCTGAGTGCCGATTGGGACTGGGGCATTCAGGGCAGCCTGATGCACGGGGCAGGCGCCACCCAGCGCGCCTGGGGCGTCGAAGTGGGTTACCAGGCCATGAAGGATCTGTGGCTGTCGGTGGGCTACAACTTCACCGGCTTGTCCGATCGCGACCTCACGGCCGGCGAATACACCAGCAAAGGTCTGTACCTGCGGGTTCGCATGAAGTTCGACGAAGTGGGCTTAGGATTGGCGACCAACAAGTCGGCCATGCCCCATTGAGCGTCCGAGCGGACGTTGACAGCACAGCCCCCATCACCATGAACAACATTTTCCAATCCGCGTTGTCTCATTTTGGCCATCTCACGCGGCGATTTTTGGGCAAGAAATTCTCTGGGATTTTTTCTGCCGGTGTGCTGGCCTGGATGGCCGTTTTTTCTGTGCCGAGCGAGGCGCAAACGCTGATCAACCGGGGCAATATCTGCTGGCAAGACCGGGCCAACTACGACAAGGTGATCGTCCATTTCCAACCCAACGGGAATTCGGATTGGGACAGCAACATGACGGTCAATGGGGTGACCATCGCCAGCACCGGCCATGGCAGCAGCTACGCAGGTCAATCGGGCTATGTGGATGGCGCCAGCGTCACATTGGGATCGGTCAAAGTCGGTGGTTGTAGCAGCTTCTTTTGCGCGCCCTACAGGCCATACATCGATTTCAACCAGTGCAATCCGACGTTTGAAGACGCGGCGGTCTCTCCCATCGAGGGCTATTTCTGGCTGGAAGGTTTCAGCTATGTTCGCTCGACTTTGTCGGTCTCCAAATCGGCCACGCCCTACAACCTGAAGGCCGGTGCGGTGGGTCAGTACTACACCATTTCGGTCAGCATCAGCAGCGCGGCGACGACCTCGCCCACTTACATCTACGACACTTTGCCCGCAGGCATCACCACCTCGGGGGCCATCACGGCGAGCGGGGGCTATCTGTACGGCTGTCCGGGGGCGGGAGCAAGCAGCCTCAATGGCTGCTACCTCCCCGCAGGCAGCAGCGGCACGATCAACATCAATGTCCCCATCTCGGTGGCCAACAGCACGGGCAGTTCGGTCACCAACACGGCGTATGTCTATAACCCGGATTCAGCCAACTGCACCAACCCGTACAGCTGCCCTGGTTCCACCACCAACCCGGTGACGCCCAACAACCCCAGCATCACTTTGAGCAAGTCGCTGGGCGGTGCGGGGCGTGCGGTCGCAGGCGATCAGTTCGCGCTGGCCATCAAGACCGGCGGCGTCAATGGCAACACGGTGGCGAACGTGACGACCTCGGGAACAGGTTCGGCGGTCAGCGGCGTCGCTGCTCTGAACCCGGCGGTGGCAGGCACTGTTTACACCCTCACTGAAACGGGTGCGGCTGGGACGCGATTGTCCCAGTACACCAGCACCTTGACCTGTACCGACAGCGCGGGCCTTCAGACGGGTCTGCCCAACGGGCAGACCTATGACCCGCTCGTGGGGGCCGCGATCACGCCGGTGCAAGGCGCGCAGATCGCTTGTACCCTCACCAACATACCCAAGGCACCGCGTGTCCGCTTGACCAAGCTGCTCGGCGGTGCACGCATCAGCGACAGCGACCAGTTCGTGCTCCAGATTCTCCGCGAGTCTGATGCACAGACAGTGGGCAGCACCACCACAATGGGCAGTGGCACCGCTCTGTCCAATTCGACCACGAGCGTCACGGCGGCGATCGGCCAGCGCTACTCTGTGGTCGAAGCGATGGCGCCGGGCAGTGCCTCCAAGCTGGTGCAATACAAGGACGCCAAACTCAGCTGTCAAAACGCCTTGAGCGTGGCCAATGGGGGTACCGATGTCAGCGCCTTGGGGGGGGCGGTTGGGGGCGTGGGTGTCTGGTTCGGTCCGCTGGTGGCGGGCGACGACATTGCCTGCGAGCTGACCAACACCGCCCAAGCGCCGTCGCTGAGCCTGAGCAAGGCGCTGGGCGCAGGGGGGCGTGTGAACGCGGCCGACCAGTTTGATTTGCTGATCAAGACCGGTGGCATCGGCGGTGCGACGGCGGCCAGCACCACCACGTCGGGCACGGGCAGCAGCGCCACGGGATCGGCCACCGTGGGCACGGCGGTGGCGGGCACGA
>JACCDY011077484.1_pt1 | contig 18727 bp, 17 predicted proteins | sample 7446391 | NCBI WGS metagenome assembly JACCDY01 (sample SAMN15323451, study PRJNA562643) | freshwater metagenome | isolation source: river surface water | place: USA:Blue River Watershed | collected 2017-08-18
CAAACAAGCTGAATTTATTTGGCAAAAAACCTTGGGAAATTCCGCATTTAGATACTTTGGAATTGTGGAAATTTGGCGATTACAAGCATTTCACTTCCTTGAAATTAATGTGTAAGGTATTGGGAATCCCTTCCTCAAAAGGCGATATCGACGGCAGTCAGGTAGGACATGTGTATTATGTAGAAAAAGACATCGACCGCATTGTGACCTATTGCGAAAAAGATACCATTGCTGTTGCACAGATTTTTCTTCGCTTGCGCCGCGAAGACCTATTGATTGAAGACGAAATTAGTCATGTTTAATTTAGTAATCTTATGAATACAACCCAACAACTAGCCCAACATTGTAGAGATGTTCATTTTGGAGGCAATTGGACTTTTGTCAACTTGAAAGACACATTGGCCGATATTACTTGGCAAGAAGCCACTACCCAATACCAAGACAGCAACACGATTGCCACCTTGCTTTCTCACATCAATTATTATATAAATCCAGTAGCAAGAGTGTTACAAGGCGAGCCTTTGAACGCAAGCGATAAATTCAGTTTTGATTGTCCAACAATTACTTCTCAGGAAGAATGGGAGCATTTAGTTCAAAAAGCGTTAGACGAAGCAGAACAATTTGCAAATGAAATTGAAAAATTGGAGGAATCGAAATTATTTGAAGTATTCTCAGATGAAAAATACGGGAATTACTTCAGAAATTTGTTAGGAATAATTGAACACACGCATTATCATTTGGGACAAATTGCGTTGATTAAAAAAATGATACGACATAAAGACTAATGACAAACTCTTGGTTGCAATTTGACATTGCAATTGATTTATTACATTTACAAAAAATATAAATTATGGTATTAAGTAGATTTTGGTTGGTCATTTTTATTTCCTCTATTGCCTTTATCGTTTTTAGTTTGTTTTCGGGTGACAATTATACAATTGATCATTTATTAAACGGAAAAAAAGACGATCCTATTTTAGTGGCTGAAAAGTATTTGGAACAAGTTCCAGCCGTTATAAAAGACAGCATTACTAAAGCACCAGATCAAACGATGGTTATCAATTCCGACACTACTTATGTGTACCAAAATAAAACCGTAAAAATCTACAGTGGCGTTCAAAAATCAGACGGTTTATTGGCCACTTGTAAAAGCACTTTAGTCGATTTGATTTTGCCTCTTATTGCTTATTTAGCCTTCTTTTGTGGCTTGATGGAATTGCTAATTATATCAGGCGCTTCTGGAAAATTAGCCCAAATATTGAGTCCGGTATTTGTCAAAGTTTTCCCTTCTGTTCCAGAAAATCACCCTTCCATTTCGTATATGACCTTAAATTTTGCTGCTAATTTCCTAGGCTTGGATTCGGCAGCTACTCCCTTTGGTTTGAAAGCAATGGAAAGTTTACAAGAACTCAATCCGGAAAAAGACAAGGCGAGCGATGCGCAAATCATGTTCATGTGTTTACATGCCTCTGGTCTTACTTTAATTGCTACGTCTATTATTGGCTATCGTGCGGCAGCGAATGCGAGCAACCCAGCCGATGTGATGCTACCCTGTATTATTACGTCATTTATTGGAACTATTGCCGCTTTTTTAATCGTAGGGATTAAACAAAAAATCAATTTCAAAAGCGCTTCTTTAGTAGTCTCATTAATGGTATTAATTGCCGCGATTATTGGTTTGTTATTCTATGTGAACCAATTGGATTTAATTGGTAAAAACTATTTTACAAGCAACCTTTCTGCCTTAATTTTGATTGCAATCATTGCTTTTACCTTGGTCTTTTCTTTTGTCAAAGAGAAAAAATTCACCGAAGCCAACACCACCGTTTTTGAATCATTCGTGGTTGGTGCTAATAACGGAATCAAAACAGGAGTCGTTATTTTCCCCTACGTTTTGGCGATGTTGGTAGCGATTTCTTTATTTAGAAATAGCGGTTTGTTTGAAATTATTAGCAATTGGATTGCCTTTATTTTCTCTAATATGGGTGTCAATAAAGAAATTACCGATGCACTTCCTGTAGCCATGTTACGCCCATTTAGTTCGGCTGGATCCCGTGGTTTTTTAATCGATTCTATGAATACTTTTGGAGCCGATTCGTTAACAGGACGTTTGAGTAGTATTTTTCAATGCAGTGCCGAAAGTACTTTTTATGTGATTGCAGTGTATTTTGGCTCGGTCAATATTAAAAACACACGCTATGCATTAGGCACCATGCTTTTGGTGGATGTAATTTGTGTGATCACTGCCATTTTTGTGGCAAGTTGGTTCTTTTAGACCTCTAATCCTGCAAAGATCAGAAGCTCAAAATACTCACACAAAGTATAGTAATTTAGCAAATTAATACAAGGGTAAATGTCAAACATTACGTAACTTTACTCCTCTAAAAATTCAATAATGGACTTTATATATCAAGACCCGTATCCTATTTTAAAAGACGATACACACTACAAAAAATTGACTGCTGACTTTGTAAAAGTAGAACAATTAGGAAATAGAGAAATTCTAACGGTTGATCCTAAAGGATTGGAATTATTAGCGCAAGAAGCCATGAACGATGTGTCGTTTATGTTGCGTACCGCGCATTTACAAAAACTGAATAACATTTTGAACGATCCTGAAGCAACAGATAACGATCGTTTTGTGGCGTACAACTTATTGCAAAATGCCGTGGTAGCCGTAGAAGGGCAACTGCCTTCCTGTCAAGATACCGGAACGGCGATTGTGATGGCTAAAAAAGGCGAAAATGTATACACAGGAGCCGATGATGCCGAATGGTTGTCGAAAGGAATATTCAACACCTACCAAAACAAAAATTTGCGATACTCTCAAATTGTTCCCATTTCGATGTTTGAAGAAAAAAACTCAGGATCCAATTTGCCGGCACAAATCGATATTTATGCTAAAAAAGGAGCCTCGTATGAGTTTTTGTTTTTAGCAAAAGGAGGAGGTTCTGCTAACAAAACCTTTTTGTACCAACAAACTAAATCCTTGTTGAACGAAAAATCAATGGAAACTTTCGTTCGCCAAAAAATCAAAGATTTAGGAACATCTGCTTGTCCTCCTTATCATTTAGCGTTGGTCATTGGAGGCACTTCTGCCGAAGCGAATTTGGCCGCTGTCAAAAAAGCTTCAGCAGGTTATTTCGATAACTTACCTACTTCAGGAAACATGGCAGGTCAGGCTTTCCGTGATTTAGAATGGGAGAAAAAAGTACTAGAATTTTGTCAAGAGAGTTCTATTGGAGCTCAATTTGGTGGAAAATATTTTGCTCATGATGTACGAGTGATTCGTTTGCCACGTCACGCTGCTTCTTGTCCAGTTGGATTGGGAGTATCGTGTTCTGCCGACAGAAATATCAAAGGGAAAATCACTAAAGAAGGGATTTTCTTAGAGCAATTGGAAACCAATCCGCAACAATTTTTACCGGCAACGCCGCCGCATTTAGAAGCACCAGTTGAGGTCGATTTGAACCGACCAATGGCAGATATTTTAAAAGATTTGTCACAATACCCAATCAAAACCCGTTTGAAATTGAACGGGACTTTGATCGTAGCGCGCGACATCGCGCATGCCAAAATCGCAGCATTATTAGATGCAGGTAAACCGATGCCAGACTACTTTAAAAACCATCCAATTTATTATGCAGGACCTGCTAAAACACCAGACGGAATGCCATCTGGAAGTTTTGGACCTACAACTGCTGGCCGTATGGATGTGTATGTAGAAGAGTTCCAAAAAGCAGGTGGTAGCATGATTATGTTAGCCAAAGGAAACCGTACCAAACAGGTAATGGATGCCTGTAAAACGTATGGCGGATTCTATTTAGGTTCTATTGGAGGTCCAGCTGCTATTTTGGCTCAAGACAACATCTTGAAGGTAGAAGTGGTAGACTTTGAAGAATTGGGTATGGAAGCGGTGCGTAAAATTACCGTAAAAGATTTCCCAGCATTCATTATTACTGATGACAAAGGGAATGACTTCTTTGAGAACTTATAACCTACTTTATAAAATAAAAAACCCGCTATATTTAGCGGGTTTTTTATTTTATTGAAATAACAACGGAGCAAACTCTGATAAGTAATCACGCCAGTTCGACCAAGTATGGCCTCCAGAAGTTTCGTGATACTCGTATTTGAATTGTAAGCTGTCTAGTAGTTTACGGTATTCGTTAGATCTTTCAAAAAGGAAGTCTGAGTTGCCAATGCCGATCCAATACAATTTATATCCATTGTCTCTTTGTGCTTTTAGTTTGGCAGTAAAATCAACATACACTGCTGCTTGCGAATCTTTGGGTTGTAATAGGGCCGAAGAAAATACACCAACATAATCGAAGGTGTTAGGATTATTTGCCGAGATGACTAAACTGTGCATACCACCCATAGAAAGTCCTGCAATGGCACGAGCTGCTTTTTCTTTCTTTACACGATAATTGCTTTCAATAAATTGAATTATGTCTCCAAAAGCCGCCTCCGTTTTACCTGCAAAAGTAGCGGGACGCATAAAAATGGGTTTCACAAATCCTTCACTAGATTCACCTGGAGTGGCGGTTTGATCTGCATTACCATTCGTCATTACCACGATCATCGGCTTTGCTTTGCCTTGAGCAATTAAGTTGTCTATGATTTGCGCTGTACGGCCCAATTCCATCCAAGCGTTTTCATCGCCACCAGCACCGTGCATTAAGTACAAAACAGGGTATTTTTGTTTACCATTCTCATATCCTGCAGGAGTATAAACAGTCAATCGACGCGTACTTTCTAGTTTTGGGGAGTGGTACCAACGTTTGGCCACCGTTCCGTGAGGCACATCGGTTACTTTGTATAAGTCGGCTTTTCCACCACCTACTAAAAATACGTTGACTACTGTTGATACATCACGAATTAAAAACGCATTATTGGGGTCGAAAGCTTTAACGCCATCCACATAAAATGAATAACTGTACAATTCTGGATTGAGCTTTTTGGTAGTTAAGGTCCAAATTCCGTCTTCTCCTTTGGTTAATAAACCGCCTTCAGGAATACAGTCTCCTTGTACTTTTACTTCTTTGGCATTTTTGGCATCCAATCGAAAAGTAACGGTATTATCTACGTTAATTTCTGGCGAAATGATTTCTTTCTTTTTAGAAAAGTCAACGTTTTCTTGGGCTTGTGTGCCAATGCTTAATAAGAGTAAAACTAGAATTAGTAGGGTTTTTTTCATTTTATTTTTGGTTTAGTTAATTAGCATTTCAGGAATTTCTCCTTCAATGATGAGGTTTGCTTCTGTGTTTGTAATTATATGTTCAACACTAACACCTGGCGCGCGTTCCAATAATTTGAATCCTTTTGGAGTTACTTCCATAACGGCCAATTCGGTTACGATTTTTTTGACACAACCAACACCCGTTAGCGGCAATGTACATTTTTTAAGAATTTTACTTTCGCCGGCTTTGTTGACGTGCATCATGGCCACGATGATATTTTCGGCCGAGGCGACTAAGTCCATCGCGCCTCCCATTCCTTTGACCATTTTACCTGGAATTTTCCAATTGGCGATGTCGCCATTTTCGTCCACCTCCATAGCTCCTAAAATAGTTAGATCGACCTTTTGACTTCTAATCATTCCAAAACTTAGAGCCGAATCAAAAAAACTGGCCCCAGCAAGTGTGGTTATGGTTTGTTTTCCTGCGTTGATTAAGTCGGCATCTTCTTCACCCTCAAAAGGGAAAGGGCCCATACCTAAAACGCCATTTTCTGACTGAAATTCAACAGAAATATCATCGCGCACATAATTAGCCACCAAGGTTGGAATACCAATTCCCAGGTTGACATAATAGCCGTCTTTGACTTCTTGCGCGATTCGTTTTGCGATTTGATTTTTATCTAGTGCCATTTATTTTCAAATTTTCAAATTGAATAATTTTCAAATTATTTTTTTCGAACGGTTCGTTGTTCAATTCTCTTTTCAAATTTTTCTCCTTGAAAAATGCGTTGCACAAAAATCCCCGGTATGTGAATTTGGTTCGGATCTAAAGTGCCGGCTTCGACTAATTCTTCGACTTCGGCAATGGTGATTTTTGCAGCACCTGCCATACACGAATTAAAATTACGTGCAGTTCCTTTAAAAATTAAATTACCTGCTGTATCGCCTTTCCATGCTTTTACAATGGCAAAATTGGATTGAAAGGCATGTTCTAAAACATGCATTTTTCCATTGAATTCTCGGGTTTCTTTGCCGTTTGCTACTTCTGTCCCATAACCTGCCGGAGTGAAAAAAGCTGGAATTCCGTTTTGGGCTGCGCGGCAACGTTCGGCCAAAGTGCCTTGCGGAATCAGCTCTACTTCGAGTTCACCAGAAAGCATTTGGCGTTCAAATTCGGCGTTTTCTCCCACATAGGAAGAAATCATTTTTTTGATTTGTTTGTGTTGTAACAATAGGCCTAACCCAAAGTCATCAACACCTGCGTTGTTGGAAATACAGGTCAAGTTTTTGGTTTGTTTTTGAACGAGTTCAGCAATAGCATTTTCGGGAATGCCGCACAAACCGAAACCACCCAAAAGGAGTGTCATATCATCTTCAATGCCTTGAAGCGCTTCTTGAACGGAGGATACTTTTTTATTAATCATGGTATTGGTATTAGGTCATGAAATGAAAAATAGTATTTTGATGGATCTAGCCCAATTGAAACCAAAACCCCTAGCCCCGACAGTAACGGCATCCTTTATGGCTAGGGTTTAGCCATAAAGACACAGTGAATGGCGGGATATAGCTCCTTAAACAAGGACTATAATTCGAACTCTTCGGTGCTTTGTTCGGTGTCAGTAGAATCTTTAACTACCGCTGCAGGGCGAGAATAACAATCTACTTTGATACCAAGATTAGCGGGTCTGTCGAAATCTTCTTTAGACACATTGAGCGTTTCGTCTTCGTAACATTTTTTCATGAAATAGCCCCAAACAGGTAAGGCAGCAGTAGCTCCTTGACCGTAAGTAAGACTTCTAAAACGCGCCGAACGGTCTTCGCAACCTACCCAAACTCCGGTTACTAAATTGGGCACCATTCCCATAAACCATCCATCGGATTGGTTTTGAGTGGTTCCGGTTTTACCGGCAATTGGGTTTTTAAACATATACGGATAGCCAGTCCAACGGTTGTCTCCGTTTCCACCCCCTTCGGTGCGCAAACGTTCTCCAGATCCACCTTCGGTTACTCCTTCTAATAATTTGATCACGGCAAATGCAATGTCTTTGTTCAATACATCGTGTGACTCAGGAACAGGTTCGTAAAGAACGACACCGCTTTTATCTTCAATTTTTCTTAAAAATTGAGGTTTCACATACACCCCTTGATTAGCAAAAGTACTATAAGCAGCCACCATATCTTGTACGGTAATTTCTACAGCGCCCAAGGCAATTGAGGGTTGTGCTGGAATTTCAGAGGTTACTCCTAATTTGTGAGTCAATTCGACTACAGCTTCAGGACCTGTTTTGTCAATTAATTTGGCTGAAACGGTATTGATGGAATTGGCCAAAGCTCTTTTTAAAGTGACCATACCTCTGTACTTATTATCTGAGTTACGAGGCTCCCAATCTTCGGTGACGTTGTGTTCTCCTTTGCGAATCATAAACGGCCCATCTAAAATAGAATCACAAGGTGACATGCCTAATTGCTCGATAGCTGTAGCATACACAAAAGGTTTGAATGTAGATCCAACTTGTCGTGCACCTTGTCCTACGTGGTCGTATTGGAAGTATTTGTAATTGATACCACCTACCCAAGCTTTAATATTTCCGGTTTGTGGTTCCATGGCCATTAACCCTGATTGTAAGAAGTGTTTGTAATAACGAATAGAATCCAAAGGCGTCATAATCGTGTCTCTTTCTCCTTTCCAAGTGAAGACTTTCATCTTAGTTTTTTGCTTGAATGAAGCAATGATTTCTTCTTCGCTTTTGTCATTGGATTCCATGATGTTCCAACGGGCGGAAGCTTTCATGGCTTTTTTTAGAATACGATCCGTCTCAGCTTGTGAAATATTGACAAATGGTGCGTTTTTATTTTCTTTGGCTTGTTCGAAGAATTCTTCTTGAAGGTTGGCCATATGCGCTTCTACCGCTTCTTCAGCATACAATTGCATGCGCGAATCAATAGTAGTGTAAATACGCAAACCGTCTTTGTAAATGTTGTAATCCGAACCGTCTGGTTTTTTATTTTCTTCTACCCATTTTTTCATGTATTCTCTCAAATATTCTCTGAAATAGGTAGCAGTTCCGTCTTTGTGACTTTCTAATTTGAAGTTTAATTTGATTGGTAAACGTTGTAATTGTAGTTTTTGAGCTTCGGTAATGATTTCCGCTTTTTCCATTTGCTTCAATACTACGTTGCGTCTATTGGTTACCCCTTCGATATTTTTAACTGGGTTGTACAAACCAGAGTTTTTAAACATTCCAACTAAAACAGCCGATTCAGTTATGGTTAGGTCTTTAGGTTCTTTCGAGAAATAAGTTTTGGCTGCCGAGTTTACCCCTACCGAATTGTTTCCAAAATCATATACATTACAGTACATGGCAATGATTTCGTTTTTGGTGTATTGTCTTTCAAGGCGAATGGCAATAATCCATTCTTTTGCTTTTTGGATAATACGGAACGGTAAAAACTTTGAACCTTCTCCGTGAAATAATTGTTTGGCTAATTGTTGGGTTAGTGTACTGGCTCCTCCCGAAGTTCCAAAACTCAATATAGCTCTTAAGGTTCCTCTACCATCAATTCCAGAATGTTCATAGAAACGAGCATCTTCGGTTGCTACTAAGGCTTGAACTAAATTTTTAGGCAAGTCGGAATACTTTAATTGGGAACGGTTTTTTTCAAAATATTTTCCAATTACTACTCCGTCAGCAGAAATGATTTCGGTAGCTAAATTAGAATCTGGATTTTCTAAGTCTTCAAACGATGGCATAGAACCCAAAAGCCCCCAAGAAGCAAATAGGAAAAATAAGGCAATGCCTCCTAAACCATAAAAGAAATATTTCCAGAATAATTTGGAATAATATTGAATGTCTTTTTCAGAATCTGGTACCTGATTTTTTTTTCTATTGATAATCGCCATACTGTTTTTATTCTTTATTTTCAATTCTAAAACCTACGTCTGTAATTCCTTCAAGTTCCTCCACACCAGGCACTTTCCCTTTTTCGCGAACGGCTTGTTTGATGTATACTTTGTATTTTCCTCTAAATTTTACTTTTTCTTTGTAGAATAATTTACTCTCTTTGATATCCGTAAATCCTTCTCCTAATAAGGTTCCGTCTGGATTGGCCATTTGGTATTCTAAAGTATCTACTTTGGTAAAACCGTTGGGCAATTCTAAGGCAACAATTAAGAACAAATTATTGAACGGATAGTTGTCATTACTTCTCAAATTGACAAACAAATCATAGCGTTTAGTCGAATCCAATTCGGGTAATTCAAAAGTAACCGTGCTGTCCTTGTGCCAAGCACTACCCACCGAATGGTATTCGTCAAATACTCTTTTTTTATCACATGAAAAAAAGAGAATTCCCATTAAAAGAAAAACAAGACTATTTTTTATCCTCATTTTTAGTAATAATTATCGGTTTTCTCGGCTCTCCACTTTTTTGATTTGGATTCGGGCGCTTGTTATTGTTCGGCCTGTTGTTATTATTTCCCGATGGTTTATTATTGTTGTTTGGATTGGCAGGTCTATTGTTTCCTGGATTTCCTTCAACACCTTGTCTCGGTTTTTTGTTCGGTCTTTTCTTTTTCTTAGGTTGGTCAAAACGAGTTAAACTCTCTTGTCCCATCGCATTGTTGAAGTTCTTTTCTTGTTCGTCAACGGTTTCAATGGCAAAATCCTCTAATGAAGAAACTTTGTTTTTCAATTTGTTTTCGGCAACAATTTCTTTAACCTGTTCAATATTTAACACATGCCAATTGGCAAAATTATTGGTATAAGCAAACCACATTAAGCCTTTGAAAATATCTTGTTTTTGACAAATAGCATCTCCTTTTTCAGTTACTAATTTGGTGTCAAAATCAGGAAAATCTTTCAAGGCATCCATGTAGGTGTCTAACTCATAGTTCAAGCAACATTTCAATTTACCACATTGACCTGCTAATTTTTGCGGATTCAAAGACAGCTGTTGGTAACGAGCTGCGGAAGTGTTAACACTTCTAAAATCAGTCAACCAAGTAGAACAGCACAACTCTCTTCCACAAGATCCAATTCCTCCTAAACGAGAAGCTTCTTGACGGAAACCCACTTGTTTCATCTCGATTCTGGTGTTGAATTCTTTTGCAAAATCTTTAATTAACAATCGGAAATCGACTCTATCATTGGCAGTGTAATAAAAAGTAGCTTTAGATCCGTCTCCCTGAAATTCAATATCCGAAATTTTCATTTCTAATTTTTGTTGAATTGCTAGTTCGCGCGCACGCACTTTCATCGGCTCTTCTCGATCTCTAGCAGCTGACCAAATATCAATGTCTTTTTGAGATGCTTTTCGGTATATTTTCAGAATTTCGGGACTTTCAGGATTCACTCCTTTTTTCTTCATTTGTACTTTAACTAATTCGCCAGTTAAAGTAACAATTCCGATATCATGTCCTGGAGAAGCTAGGGTAGCTACAATGTCTCCAATGCTTAAGGTGAGTTTCTCCGTATTGCGATAAAATTCTTTTCTTCCATTTTTAAAACGGACTTCCACACAGTCAAAAGGAGCTTCGCCGTTAGGCGCACTCATATTCGAAAGCCAGTCAAAAACCGTTAATTTGTTGCAGCTATCGGTGCCGCAAGTCCCATTATTTTTACAACCCTTTGGTGCACCACCATCAGAAGTTGAACAACTTGTACATGCCATAATTTATATGTAGTGTTGCAATGAATGCAACTTAAGTTCTTAAAACGAATAAGGTGTAAAGATAGTATTTTTTAGTTTTAAGTTTATAGGGTTTTTGTGAAAGAAAAAATCCCATTTCAGTTACGAAATGGGATTCAATTTTTGCTGTTTTACAGCTGTTAATTTTGCAATTTGAGATACAATTTATCAGACAATCGCACTCTAAAAGGCACTTCAAAAGTTACTTTATCACCTTTTTTAGCAGTTGAATTTTCGGTTCCATTGACTAACATTTTATCAAGAACGATTTCTTGATTTCCGGTTGTTGGTCCAGAAACGATTAAAGTATCTCCAGTTGTAAACTCATTATTTTCTATTGCGAAAAGTCCCACTTGTGCTTTGACAAAGTAATGTTCTACTTTGCCTAAAAGCATTTTTTTCACTTTAATTTTTTGACGAATATCATTTGATTTTGAGGCTGTTGCCAAAGCCGTATCGGACAATTCTCCAGAATGTTTGAATTTTAAATTCTCTGATTTCCCTTTACGGAATACTTTGTTGCCCACCTGTTTCCCGCGACGTAGTTTTATTTGTTCGTCCACAGGAAGATGAATCGTTTCTTGACATTCGGTTGAACAACAATTTTCCATCGCTGCCTTACATTCGTCACATTGAATGAATAATAAATGGCAGCCATCATTGGAACAATTAGTGTGATTGTCGCATGGTTTTCCACATTGGTGGCATTGTGAAACAATATCGTCTGTAATTCTTTCGCCCAAGCGATGGTCAAATACAAAGTTTTTCCCAATGAATTTACTTTCTAAGTTTTCTTCCTGGATTTGTTTGGCATAGTTGATAATACCGCCTTCTAATTGGAATACCTTTTTAAAACCTTGGTGTTTGAAATAAGCCGATGCTTTTTCGCAACGAATCCCTCCGGTGCAATACATCACCAAGTTTTTATCTTCTTTGTAATCTTGCAATTGCTCATTGATGATAGGCAAACTTTCTCTAAAAGTCTCTACATCTGGTGTGATGGCACCTTTGAAATGGCCAATTTCACTTTCGTAATGATTTCTAAAATCGACTACAATCGTGTTGGGATCGTCTAAAATTTGGTTAAATTCTTTTGCTTTTAAGTGTACACCAATGTTGGTTACATCAAAAGTTTCGTCATTCAAACCGTCGGCCACAATTTTGTCGCGCACTTTTACAGTTAATTTCAAAAACGAATGATCATCGTGTTCTACCGCTACATTCAAACGAATGCCGCGCATAAACGGATAGACTTCTAAAGTGTCGCGAAAAGCTTCAAAATTTTCGGCTGGAACACTCATTTGAGCATTGATGCCTTCTTTGGCTACATAAGTTCGGCCAAGGGCGTCAAGGGCATTCCAAGCAACGAATAAATCGTCTCTAAATTTTTTAGGGTCTTCAATTTTGGCATACGCATAGAAAGACAAAGTAAGTCTTTGTTTGCCGGCTTGATCTATCAGCTCGGCTCTTTCTTCTGCGCTTAAGGTGTTGTACAGTTGCATGCTATAAACGTTTAAGTGAGAAATATGTTGCCAACTCTAAATGGAAGAGTTGCGGTGCAAAGATAATTTGAAAATTTGATAATGTACCAATTTGAAAATAAAAAAACCATTAAGATATTAAGCTCTCTTAAGTTTTACCTTAAATTTTCTTAATTTCTTAATGGTTTAAAAAAGCTTTTGTGACTTAGCGTCTTTGTGCCAAGTCTAACAAAACTCAGCGTAAGCGTCTTGTAAGTTTTCTGCAATTAATTCGGCTGGGCGACCTTCAATATGGTGACGCTCTAACATATGAACTAATTCACCATCTTTGAATAGAGCCATACTTGGCGAAGAAGGAGGAAAAGGGAACATGTGTTGACGCGCTGCATCAACTGCTTCTTTGTCCACTCCTGCAAAAACCGTAATCAAATGATCTGGTTTTTTAGCACCTTCTAAACTCATTTTTGCTCCTGGGCGTGCGTTTCTTGCAGCACAACCACAAACAGAATTCACCACTACTAAAGTAGTTCCTGCTCCTTTGATAGCATTTTCAACAGCCTCAGCAGTATGTAAATCTTGAAAACCAGCGTCCACTAATTCGGCTTTCATTGGTCTTACCATTTCTTCTGGATACATAATTTGTTATATTAAATTAATGATATTCGGTATTTGATTATTAAAATCTGGGGCAAAGATAAATAGAAATCTGCTCTTAAATAGGAATCAAATCATAAAGATTTGTTATCGTTGGATAGTTATTTTACAATCGAAATAGGCGTCCTATTAAAGCTTGGATAAATATGCTTTTGGGACATTTCCATATCACTTGCAAATCTTCCCAAAACGAAGTTTCTTCATCTAAAAATTTTAGGATCAAAGGGGCATTTCCCTTTTCGAAAAGGGCAGAGAAAATAGCCGATCCTGTTTCGTTTTTTTGATCTAAAATATCCAAAAGCAAGAGATCGTACCACCAGAATTTAGTCTTGGAATGAAACATTCTGCCATCGGTACGTGTTTCCATAAACGAAACCAATTCGCTTGATTTCTTGTGTGCATTTTTAAAAGTAAATCCCGTACTGGCTTTGGTCCAACCGCCAGCAGTCCCAATATTAATTACATTTTTGGTATTGTGTTTCCAAAAAGGATAAGATGTCATGGGAATAGTACCCATTTCCTTTTCGACAATCGTGTAGTGAGTGATTCCTAATTGTTGAAGATACTTTTCAATTTCTGCTTCGTATTCATCCTTTGAAAGCAACTCTTTTGAAAACAAAGTGTATTCCAACAAGGCTTCGGTTGGCGATGTTGGTAAAATATACATAAAACGAGTGTTCCCTTTTTGTTCCACCGAAAAATCCATAAAAGTAGCTAGTTCCGGATTGAAAACAGGCGTTTCGGTTTTAATAAACCAGCCTACAAAATGCTGTTGTAATAATGGATATTTAGTCTGATTGCTAGCTAAAGAAGGATTATAAATCGAATTGAAAAGCGTAGTACACGAAAAACTTTGACTTTCGGTTTTGACCAAAACAATACTGTCTGATTCTTCTATTTCGAAGACTTTTTCTTGGACAAAATCTATATTTTTTTGTTTTGCAATTAAATTCAACACCTGATTGTAAAAATCCAATCCTTGAATTTTGTTGTAGTGATAGGGATGTAGGTCTAAATTTTTAGTAAAATCACCATTAGCAAACACCACCGAACCCCATTTTTTTGATATTGAATTTTCCCAAACGGTTTCTTTTTGGTCCCAAAAACACCAAGTTCGGTCATTGGTCTGTTTGGTGTTTTCATCTAAAAGTAAAATGCGTTTGGTTTGAAATTTTTTAGACAATACCATTTTATACACCGTCATCAAAGCGGATAGGCCTGTGCCTGCAAAAATGTAGTCGTATTGTTTCATGTTTAAAAATTCAATAAACACCAAAAATAAGAGTATTACAATTGAAAAAATGATAAATGTAGTAGATTTGCAAAAAAAATAATTATGTTTCAAACTGTAATTGATTATTTCGAGAGCATTGATCCGGTATTAGCGGCTTTGTATGCAACACTTTTCACTTGGTTTTTAACGGCTTTAGGCGCTTCTTTTGTTTTCTTTTTTAAAACCATGAACCGAGTGGTATTAGATGGAATGCTTGGGTTTACAGGCGGTGTTATGGTGGCGGCTAGTTTTTGGAGTTTGTTGGCACCTGCCATTGAAATGACTGCTGGTGAAGGATTTATTAAAGTGATTCCGGCTTCGGTTGGATTTTTTCTAGGTGCTTTGTTTATTTTTGGATTAGATAAAGTATTGCCCCATTTACATATTAATTTTCAAGAATCAGAAGGGGTGAAATCACCTTGGCAACGAACTACATTGTTGGTTTTAGCCATTACTTTACACAATATTCCCGAAGGTTTAGCAGTAGGGGTTTTGTTTGGCGGTGTAGCTGCCGGAATTCCGGAAGCATCTATTGCAGGTGCTTTGACCTTAGCTATCGGAATTGGAATTCAAAATTTTCCAGAAGGAATTGCTGTTTCAATGCCGTTACGCCGAATGGGAATGAGCAGAAGAAAAAGTTTTATGTACGGACAAGCTTCGGCATTAGTAGAACCAGTTGCGGGAGTTTTAGGGGCTGTAGCAGTTACTTTTTTCACGCCGTTGCTGCCATATGCTTTAGCATTTGCTGCTGGCGCAATGATATTTGTAGTAGTAGAAGAAGTGATTCCAGAAACGCAACAAGATAACAACACCGATATTGCCACCCTCGGATTTATTGGTGGTTTTATTGTAATGATGATGCTGGACGTAGCTTTAGGTTAAGCGCAACCACAATCGCCATTACCACAATTTTTAGCCGATTTTTTCTTCCAAAAATACTTTCGAATCAAAAAAGAAAGGGCTAGAATAAGTATTCCAAAAGCTAGAATTTCTTGAATCATAATCCGTTATTTTAGGATTTGAAAAGCGATTAAAGCAACAACATAGGCTAATCCACTCATAAAGATTAATTGCCCTAAAGGCCATTTCCAAGAGTTGGTTTCTTTTTTTGTAATGGCAATGGTACTCGCACATTGCATCGCAAAAGCGTAGAATAATAATAACGAAATTCCTGAGGCAAAATTGAATATTTTTTGACCGGTTTCAGGATTGATTTCGGCTTGCATTTTGTTTTTGATTGTATTGTCGTTGTCACTATCTCCCACGCTATAAATCGTAGCTAGTGTTCCCACAAAAACTTCTCGTGCTGCAAACGAGCTGATAATAGCTACGCCAATTTTCCAATCGTAACCCAAAGGAGAAATCACAGGTTCAATGGTTTTACCCATTAATCCGATATAGGAATTTTCTAATTTTTGTGAAGCGATCGCATTTTGTAATTCAGCTGTATTTAATGGTTTTTCAAGGTTTTTCTCCAATACAATTTTTTCAGCATTGCGAAATTTATCACCGGGACCATAAGAAGCCAAAAACCACAACACAATGGAAATGGCTAAAATGATTTTTCCTGCGCCAAAAATGAAGGCTTTTGTTTTCTCAATTACATTGATCGCTACGTTTTTAAACATAGGCAATTTGTAATTGGGCATTTCAACCACAAAGTAGGTTTTGCCTTTGATTTTCAAAATGGTGTTTAAAATATAGGCAGAGAATATCGCCATTCCAAAACCCAAAAGGTACAATAACATCAAGGTTAATCCTTGCATATTGATGATTCCAAAAACGCGTTCATCAGGAATTACCAAAGCAATTATAATTGCATAAACAGGTAGTCTTGCCGAACAAGTGGTAAACGGGGTTACTAAAATTGTAATCAATCGTTCTTTCCAGTTTTCGATATTTCGTGTGGCCATAATGGCCGGAATAGCACAAGCGGTACCCGAAATTAATGGTACAATACTTTTGCCTGACAATCCAAATTTGCGCATGATTTTATCCATTAAAAAGACGACGCGACTCATATAGCCACTTTCTTCCAAGATAGAAATAAACATAAATAGAAATGCTATTTGCGGAATAAAAATAAGGATGCCTCCAATACCAGGAATGATCCCTTGCGCAATTAAATTAGTCAATACGCCAGCAGGTAATTTTTCACTTGCCAAAGCGCTCAAGGAAGCAAAAGCACTATCGATAAAATCCATTGGAATTTTAGACCATTCAAAAATGGATTGAAAAATTCCGAAAAGGATAAAAAAGAAAATAGCATAGCCCCAAACTTTGTGAGTCAATACACGATCTAAAATAGAACGAAAATCTTTGGCAATACTGGTATCAATTTTCAATCCTTCTTTCAAAACATCATTGATGAATTGATAGCGTTTTATGGTTTCTTTTTGTTGTAATCGTTTTAAGTCAGAATGGGATTTGGTATACGAATTACGAATTTCGTTTCGATCCAAATTCAAGAAGTTGACGTCTTGTGTAATCACCAGCCATAATTTGTACAGCAATTGATTTGGGAAGGTTTTGCGTAAGGTTTCAAAGTATTCCTCGTCGATGATCGAAGCGTTCAAACAGGGTTCTTTCGGAATCGATTTATAGTTTACAATCAGTTGCTTAAGCTCGTCAATTCCAGTTCCTTTTCTGGAACTCACCAATGCAATTTTGGTTTTGAGTTTTTCTTCCAAATAAGGAATATCTAAAGAAATTCCATTGTGTTTCATTCGATCAGCCATATTAATAACTAATATGGTAGGAATTTCTAAGTCTTTGATTTGTGTAAAAAGCAGCAAGTTGCGTTTTAAATTCTCTACATCAGTAACTACCAAAGCCACATCAGGATAGAGTTTGTCATTTTTGTTCAACAGCAATTCAATCACCACATTTTCATCAATAGAACTTGCATTCAAACTGTAGGTTCCAGGTAAATCAAGAATGTTGGCTTTGTAATTATTAGGTAATTTGCAAAAGCCAATCTTTTTCTCCACCGTAATGCCGGGATAATTCCCCACTTGCTGGTTCAATCCAGTGAGTTGGTTAAAAACCGAAGTTTTCCCCACATTAGGATTACCAATTAGCGCTACGTTGATGTTGTGACTGCTTAGCATTAGTTGTTTTCGATTAAATCAACTTCAATTTCCTTGGCTGTTTCTATTCGAATAGCAACGTGTGAACCATTAATATTCAAATAGAGCGGATCGCCAAAAGGTGCTATTTGTAGTAATTCAACGACATTACCCGGTAAACAACCCATCTCCAATAATTTCAAAGGTACCGCATCAACATCAAAGTCCTTGATGATGGCTTTTTCGCCTTTTTTAAGTATGTTTAGAGTGGTATGCAAACCTTATTTAGATTGAATTAAGATTGCAAAAGTACAGATTTTAATAGTAAACCAAATGATAATTATCATTTTTATACTAAAAAATCAATGGAAAGTAGTTTTATTGTTCGGATAAAAAAGCAATGTCTTCTATGAGTCGTTGCACGTCTTCTTTATTGGTTCCGTCATAGAAACCGCGAACGCGTCTTTTTTGGTCCACCAAAACAAAATTTTCAGTGTGAACCATATCATACAACTCTTCGGGTTTACCCAATTTTACGGCTAAATACGATTTACGCGCCATGGCATAAATGGCTTTTTTATCGCCTGTAACTAAATTCCATTTGCTATCATTCACATGGTGTTTGATGGCATATTGTTTTAAAACGGGCACACTATCTGTTTCGGGAAAAACAGTATGTGAAAGCAACATTACATTTGGATTATTCCGAATGGCTTTTTGAACTTCTTCTAAATTGGTAGTCATTTTTGGACAAATCGAGCCGCAAGTGGTAAAAAAGAAATCAGCTACATAAATTTTACCTTCATAATCCTTTTGGGTTATGGTTTTTCCGTTTTGGTTCACAAAAGAAAAATCAGCAATGGTGTGGTATTTACTTTTATACTGAATCGTACTGTCTACTAATTCTGGATTTACATCAGCAGGATTATATATAGGCAAGGATTTGGCAGGTTTCAATGCCGAATAAAACAAAGAAATCGTAATGATTGAAAAGACAATTAATCCTCCAAAAAAGAAACGATAGTGGTGTAGAAAAGCTTTCATTTTCAAAATTTGAAGCAAAAATACGAAAATCAAAAAGGAATTTGCCACAACGAATGGTTTAAAAAGGGTATTGTATTTCAAATCTTTAAAAATTATTCAATAGATTTGTTTGTCACTAAAAATTATAAACAATGAAAAAAATAATTTCGAATGCTGTTCTTTTCGTGCTTCCAGCGTTAATTGCTACTTCGGCTGTCCAAGCCCAAGATAATACGGCAAAAAAAGAGCCGGGAATCAATGTCAATTTCATGGATAAAAAAGCAATGTCTTCTATGAGTCGTTGCACGTCTTCTTTATTGGTTCCGTCATAGAAACCGCGAACGCGTCTTTTTTGGTC
>JACCDY010225305.1_pt1 | contig 18712 bp, 18 predicted proteins | sample 7446391 | NCBI WGS metagenome assembly JACCDY01 (sample SAMN15323451, study PRJNA562643) | freshwater metagenome | isolation source: river surface water | place: USA:Blue River Watershed | collected 2017-08-18
GCAGACGGCTTTGCAAGAGCTCTGCCGTTTTCTTAGGAAAGGAAACCACATGAAGAAGGGTATGCGCCTAGTCGCAGCTGCTGCTGCAGCTTCGCTCGCAACCGTCGGACTGGCTGCCTGTGCTCCATCGACCCCTGCCGGCGACGGCAAAGTCTCCATTTTTGGTGGCTATGGTGAAGCTGACGCAAAGGCATTTCAAGAGACACTAACCGAGTTCGGTGACGCAAACGGCATCGAGATCACCTTCACTTCACTTGCATCGTTCGACACGGACATCAAGGTGAAGATCGAAGCTGGTCAAGAGCCAGACATCGCACTTTGGCCACAGCCAGGTGGTCTAAAGGGTCTAGTTGACAACCTAGTACCACTAGACGAGGTATTCGACGTCACCAAGGCGACCTCGACCCTAGTTCCAGGTTGGGACACCCTAGCTCAGGTTGACGGCAAGATCTACGGTCTTCCAGTGTCAGCCAACATGAAGACCCTAGTCTTCTACAACCCATCTGCATTCGCTGCAAATGGTTACACCGTTCCTACCACCGATGCTGAACTTGTTGCTCTAGAAGAGCAGATCAAGGCTGACGGCACCGGTTACCCATGGTGTGCAGGTATCGAGTCTGGTGGAGCCACCGGATGGGCCTTCACCGACTGGATGGAACAGTACGTTCTTGACTTCCACGGTGCAGACGTTTACGCACAGTGGATCGCAGGCGACATTGACTTCGCAAGCCCAGAGGTAGCCAAGGCTGCTGAAGAAGTTTCGAAGCGTCTACTCGCTGAGGGTCAGGTTAACGGTGGCGGTGTCGCAATGGCATCTGACTCATTCGGTAACACTGCTCCTCTATTCGAGACCGGTGGAAAAGAGAAGGGCCAGTGCTTCATGCTGCGCCAGGGCTCGTTCATCAGCGGTTTCTTCCCTGACAACATCAAGGAACAGCTTGCTGCTGAGGACTACACCAACGCAGACGTGTTCCCACTACCTGCTCCTGAAGGTGCCAACGCCGGTGTTATCGGTGGTGGAGACCTAGGTGCTGTGTTCCAGGGTCACGTTGACGCTGACGTAGCCAAGGTTGCTGAGTTCATCTTCAGCGACAAGGTGCTAACCAAGATGGTCTCGAACGGTGCAATCTCGCCACACAAGACCTTCGACCCAGCGCTTTACCCTAACGCCCTAAACCGCAAGATCGGTGAAGCTATGGCTGCTGCGTCAGTCTTCGGCTTCGACGGTTCAGACCAGATGCCAGCAGAAGTAAACGCTGAGTTCTGGGCTGCCGGCACCGACTACGTTGCAGGTCGTATCACTTGGGAAGAAGCTGCTGCTCGAATCGACAGCAAGTACTAACCAAATCGACTCCCAGCTCTCGTAGCTGAGAATCAAAGTGGATGCCACTGCCGGGGAGATAATCTCCCCGGCAGTGGTCTTCCTAAACTAGATCCACCAAGCAACACAAGACACACCCGCATCAACTGGCTGTAAAGCCCACACCAATCGGAGTTCAAATGGGCGACATTCTTTTTGGCATCATGGCCGTACTGCTCGGAGCCGGTGCCACCTACGGCCTCTACTGGCTGCTAGATAAGCTCGTCAGTATTCTTCCGGCGAAGCTCGCCGACAAGTTCAAGTCGGTATCGTTTCTTCTTCCAGCAGCCGTTCTGGTCATCCTCGTACTTGTCATGCCTCTGTTTCAGACCATCATCTGGTCGTTTATGGACGACGATGGCAAAAAGTTTGTCGGAATCCAAAACTTTGTAGATCTTTTCTCGTCGGCCGAGTTTCTCAGCATTTTGCTTAACAATTTCTTGTGGGTTGCTGTCGTTCCTGCTGTTACGGTATCGCTCGGTGTTTTATTCGCTACTCTGGGCAACCAAGTTGGCCCCACTCGCGAGAAAATTTTAAAGTCGCTCATCTTTATGCCGATGACCATCAGCTTTGTCTCGGCTTCCACGATCTGGGCTTACATGTATGTTTATGTGCCACCGGGTCGCCCCGAAATTGGTCTCTTAAACAGCATCGCGAGCGCTCTGGGACTCGAATCGCAACCTTGGTTGCAGATCGATGCCGGTCGTCTGAACACCTTCTTGCTCATGGCAGTCATCGTGTGGCTGCAGGTTGGTTACTCTATGGTCATTATTTCGGCTGGTATCAAGGCCGTGCCCGAAGAAACCATCGAGGCCGCTCGTATTGATGGTGCCAATGGTGCCCAAGTATTCTTCAGAATTATCGTGCCGCAAATCTGGTCAACCATCATGTCGGTCTTCGTGACCGTCCTCATTTTGGTCATGAAGGTGTTCGATATTGTTTTGGCAATGACCGGCGGTAACTTCAACACCAACGTTCTGGCTTTTGAGTACTACAAACAATTCTTCGAGAACTCAAACGTTGGCCCGGCGTCGGCCGTGGTCACCATCTTGCTTGTGCTGATCATCCCGCTGATGTTCTTGCAGATTAGAACCGTGCGCCACCAGGAGACCATGCGATGAAAACTGTTCTGAACAAAATCCGCAAGTTCAAAATTGGAAGCACGCTTGCCCTGTTGTTTTTGACTGCCATTTGGTCAATTCCGACGGTAGGTCTCTTGATCACCTCACTGCGTCGTCGTGATCAGGCAGAGACCTCACCGTGGTGGGATGTCTTTATTGACCCGCTGAATCAAGCCTGGTCAATCGATGCCTACTCAAAGTCGCTTGAAACTGGAATGCTTGATTCGCTGGTGAACACTCTGGTGGTCACCATCCCAGCAGTTATTTTGCCTCTATTGGTTGCCGCAAACGCAGCCTTCGCCTTCACCTTCATCGAGTTCAAGGGTCGCGAAATCTACTTTGCGATTCTGGTTGGGCTCATGATCATTCCGCTTCAGTCAGCTCTGATTCCAGTGTTGCGCGGAATGGTTGCATTCCAGCGAGCTACCGGCATTCAGCTAACCGGAAACTATCCGAGCGCCTGGATCATTCACTGCGCGTTCGCACTACCGTTGGCAATCTACATTTTGCGAAACTACATGTTGTCGTTGCCGGTTTCGCTAATTGAAGCGGCACGTGTTGATGGTGCGAGCTACTACCAGATCTTCTGGCGCTTGGTCATGCCGATGTCGGTGCCTGCACTGGCTTCTTTCGCAATCTTCCAATTCTTGTGGGTGTGGAACGACTACCTAATCGCCTTCATCTTTGTTGGTGAGCAGAAGTCGGTAATGACCTATCGCTTGCTCAGAATGCTCGGTCAGTATGGCGAAGGCTGGCAAGAAGTTGCCGCCGGCTCGTTTATCTCGCTGGCCCTTCCGCTAATCGTGTTCTTCGCACTACAGCGTTACTTTGTTCGCGGTCTAACCGCGGGTGCTGTTAAGTAGCAAAGCTTCACACTTAGAGGCGGCGGGTCAATTTGGCTCGCCGCTTCTTTTTATCTGGCCTCACCTATCGCCATGACCGGCTTGGCGATAGAATTCAAGAGACTCGGATGCGGTCACAGTTGATCCCCGAAACTACACAAATCTCGAAGGTTGAACCGTGACTCCTGCCGAACTCTCTGCGGCTATCGTGCGCATTCTTGGCACGCTTCAGGCTGCCGGAGACCTTCCTGCCGGGGACTTGCCAACCGAGGTTGTCATCGAGCGCCCAAAGAACCGTGAGCACGGCGATTGGGCTACCAACATTGCCATGCAAGCCGCCGGCCGCTTTGGCCAGAACCCTAGAGCCCTTGCCGAAAAGATCGCTACCGAGCTAGCCAAGACTGAAGGTATTTCAAAGGTCGACATCGCCGGGCCAGGCTTCATTAACATCACCGTTTCTGCCGCAGCAGCTGGAGCAATCGCAAAGCAAATCGTTGAACAGGGTGCCGCCTTCGGTGTTGGTTCGGCCCTTGCTGGTTTGAACATGAACCTAGAGTTTGTCTCGGCTAACCCAACCGGCCCAATTCACATTGGTGGCACACGTTGGGCTGCGGTTGGCGACTCGCTCGCCCGCATTCTTCAGGCGCAGGGCGCATCGGTGACTCGTGAGTATTACTTCAATGACCACGGTGCGCAGATTGACCGCTTTGCACGCAGCCTTCTAGCCGCAGCACGCAATCAAGATGCCCCAGAAGATGGCTATGCCGGCGCATATATCGACCAGATCGCCTCGCGCGTGCTGGCCGAAACCGCAGAAGATATTCTCAGCCTTCCAGAAGCAGAAGCTCAAGAGGCCTTCAGGGCCGCTGGCGTCGACCTCATGTTTGACGAAATCAGAGCATCCTTGCACGACTTCGGCGTTGACTTCGATGTCTTCTTTCACGAAAACTCGCTCTATGAGTCAGGTGCGGTTACGAAGGCAATCGCGCGTTTGCGTGAGCTCGGGCACATTTTCGAACAAGACGGCGCTACCTGGTTGCGTTCGAGCGAGTTTGGCGACGACCGCGACCGAGTGATTATCAAGAGCGATGGCGAAGCCGCCTATATCGCCGGTGACTTGGCTTATTACCTAGATAAGCGTGGCCGAGGTTTCGATCGCTGCATCTACATGCTTGGTGCCGACCACCACGGATACGTGCCTCGAATGCTGGCAATGTGCGCAGCCTTCGGCGACGAGCCCGGCGTCAACCTCGAAATCATGATTGGCCAGTTGGTCAACCTAGTGCGCGATGGCGAACCGGTTCGCATGTCGAAGCGTGCTGGAACCGTTGTGACCATGGAAGACCTGGTTGAAATCGTTGGCGTCGATGCAGCACGTTACGCGCTGGTTCGTTCGTCGATCAACTCGCAGCTAGACATCGACTTGGCTCTGCTCGAAAAGAAGACCAACGACAACCCGGTCTTCTATGTGCAGTATGCACACGCTCGAACCGCGCAGGTTGCCAACAATGCAGCCTCGCTTGGCGTTGACCGCAGCGAGTTTGAGCCGGCTCTGCTCACCCACGTGAGTGAAGAAGAGCTACTCGCCAAGCTAATCGAGCTGCCGAGAGTCATGGCCACCGCCGCCGAGTTCAAAGAACCGCACCGCGTGGCTCGTTATCTAGAAGAAGTCGCCGGTGCCTATCACCGCTGGTACGACAACTGCCGCGTTACACCGATGGGTGATGCTCCGGTTGAAACCATCCACCGCACCAGATTGTGGCTAAACGATGCTGCTGGCCAGGTCTTGCGCAACGGTCTGAACCTGCTTGGCGTCAGCGCCCCGGAGCGCATGTAACCATGACGATCTCACCCGAATGGCTAAAGCAGCCCAAAGACCTAAACCACGTGGATGCTGCACTCTGGCCAGCGAACCTGACTCGTTCGCACCACGGCGAGTTTGAAATTGGCGGAATCGGCGTTACCGATCTTGGCGCGCAGTTTGGCACTCCGCTATACGTGATCGATCAAGACGACTTTTTCGCTCGAGCTACCCGCGTCAAGAACGCACTGTCATCGGCTGCCGAATCAATCGGCACCAGCGCCAAGGTGTACTACGCCGGTAAAGCATTGCTCACCACCGAAGTTGCCAGCTGGATCGCCGAGCTTGGGTTGAACCTAGACGTGGCATCGGGTGGTGAACTTGCCGCCGCTCTAGCAGGGGGAGTCGAGCCGGCTCGCATCGGCCTACACGGAAACAACAAGTCACTCGCCGAAATCGGTCGTGCGGTTGCCGCCGGCGTCGGCGCGATTGTCATCGACAGCGAGATCGAGCTTGAGCGCATCGCATCCACCGCCCAGGCACAGGGCCGCGTGCAGCCTGTGCGCCTGCGCGTGAATGCCGGCGTGCACGCACACACCCACGAGTTTCTTGCAACCGCTCGCGAAGACCAGAAGTTCGGCATCGCGCGTGCCGAGGTGCCAGAACTTGTTGCGCGCATCCGTGCCGAAAAGCACCTCAAGTTTCTCGGTCTGCACTCGCACATCGGTTCGCAGATTTTTGAGGCCGAAGGCTTCATCGAAGCCGCCAAACGATTGCTCGCTATTCAAGCTGAGCTGTTGAAGTTTGGCGAAGTACCTGAGCTGAACCTCGGTGGCGGTTTCGGAATCAACTACACAACCGCCGATGACGCTCCGGCGATCGAATCAGTCGCCCAGAAGATCGCTGATGGGGTATCCGCCGAGTGTGCAGCTTTGGGCATTGACGTTCCGGTGCTGGCCTTTGAGCCAGGCCGCATCATCGTCGGCCCAACCGGTGTGACTCTCTACACCGTTGGCACCATCAAAGATGTAGCGCTCAGCGAAGAGGGCGAAGGAGTCGTTCGCAAGTACGTCAGCATCGACGGTGGCATGAGCGACAACGCCAGGCCTAGCCTCTATGACGCTGCTTACACGGTGCGCCTAGCTTCTAGATCGAGTAGCGCTCAGCCATCGTTGGTTCGCGTCGTTGGCAAACACTGTGAGAGCGGTGACATCGTGGTTCGCGATGACTATCTGCCTTCTGACGTCGCCAACAACGACATTGTTGCGGTGGCGGCAACAGGCGCTTATTGCTCTTCGCTTTCGAGTAACTACAACATGTTGACCCGCCCACCGGTTGTGGCAATCAGCAATGGTCAGGCACGATTGATTGTGCGTGGCGAAACCGAGGCAGATTTGTTCTCTCGCGATTTGCGCTACCAAGAGCTTTTGAATTCACTAACGCAAAACGGCAAGGATTAACCGTGATTGACTATCGACCGCTTCGAATTGCGCTTCTCGGCGCTGGCTCTGTGGGAGCCCAGGTTGCTCGACTGCTGCTCGAGAACAAAGCAGAACTCGCGGCCCGCGTTGGTGCCGAACTCGAGCTCATTGGCGTGGCCGTTCGCGACATCAACGGCAAGCGCTCGGCCGACATCCCTGCGCACCTGCTAACCACCGACGTGGAGTCGCTCATCGTTGCAGCAGACATCGTCATCGAAGTCATGGGTGGGCTAGAGCCAGCCCGCACCTACATTTTGCAAGCGCTGAACTCTGGTTCAGACGTGATCACAGCGAACAAGGCGCTACTTGCCACGCACGGCACCGAACTGTTTGAGACCGCCGAACAGGTTGGCGCTCAGCTCTACTTCGAGGCTGCAGTTGCGGCCGCGATTCCAATCATTCGCCCTCTTCGAGAGTCGTTGGCCGGCGACAAGGTAACCCGCATCATGGGTATCGTCAACGGCTCGACCAACTACATTCTTGACCGCATGGATACTGCTGGGCTCACTCTCGAAGCCGCAATGGCCGAGGCCACCGAACTTGGCTACCTCGAGGCCGACCCATCGCTCGACGTTGAGGGCTATGACGCTGCACAAAAGGTCGCGATTCTCGCTGCCCTTGCCTTCCACACCGAGGTTCCACTCGACCGCGTTTACCGCGAGGGAATCACCAAGGTAACCAAAGAGCAGATCACGGCTGCACGTGAAAACGGCTACGTAATTAAGCTTTTGGCTATCGCTGAGCGCATCGATGCCGATGGTTCGGGCGAAGAGGGTGTGAGCGCACGCGTTTACCCTGCGCTAGTTCCGCGCGAGCATCCACTTGGCGCAGTTCGCGGCGCATTCAATGCAGTATTCGTCGAGGCCGAGGCAGCCGGTTCTCTTATGTTCTATGGAGCGGGTGCGGGTGGCGTTCAGACCGCTTCGGCAGTGCTCGGCGACCTTGTCTCAGCAGCCAAGCGTCACGTGGCCGGTGGCCCAGGTTTGGCCGACTCGGTACACGCCAACCTTGAGGTGCTGCCGATCGAGCGCATTTACACTCGCTACCAAATCACCATTCAGGCCAAAGACCAACCGGGTGTGCTTGCACAAATCGCAAACATCTTTGCAGACCACGGCGTTTCGGTTGAAACCGTCGAGCAATCGGTGAACCCAAGCGAGCCTGGCAAGACACCAACCGCTAGTCTGATGGTTGGAACACACGAGGCCACCGATGCCTCGCTATCTTCAGTTGTCAACTCTCTCGCCGCCAGCGAAGCCGTCGAGTCAATCACCTCAGTAATTCGAGTGGAAGGTCTCTGATGGCACATCAGTGGCGCGGCGTCATCCGTGAATATTTCGATCGACTAGATGTCGACGCGAACACCCCGATCATCACGCTCGGCGAAGGCGGCACTCCGCTCGTTGAGGCTCCGGCTCTGGCGAAGCTCGTTGGCGCAGCTCAGGTGTATCTAAAGGTTGAGGGCATGAACCCAACCGGGTCGTTCAAAGACCGCGGAATGACCATGGCGGTTTCGAAGGCTGTTGGCCACGGCGCCAAGGCCGTTATCTGTGCTTCGACCGGAAACACTTCGGCCTCAGCCGCGGCCTACGCAGCCGCAGCCGGCATTGCCTCGGTTGTGCTTGTGCCAGAAGGCAAGATTGCCCTCGGCAAGCTAAGTCAGGCCGTCGCACACAAGGCGCAAATCTTGCAGGTTCAAGGAAACTTCGATGACTGCCTCGACCTATCGCGTGGACTTGCCGACAACTACCCGGTTCACCTGGTCAACTCGGTAAACCCAGACCGTATCGAGGGTCAAAAGACTGCCGCGTTCGAGGTTGTCGAGCGCCTTGACCGCGCCCCAGACATCCACGTTCTGCCTGTTGGCAACGCCGGAAACTACTCTGCCTACTTCAAGGGCTACCTCGAAGAGTTCAACCGCGGCATCATCAAGACCGTGCCAAAGATGTGGGGTTTTCAAGCCGACGGCTCTGCACCGTTCGTTTACGGCACCCCGGTCAAGAACCCAGACACCATCGCAACCGCGATTCGCATCGGCAACCCAGCCTCTTATGAGTTGGCACTGAGCGCTCGCGAATGCTCACTCGGCATGTTCGGCTCGGTAACCGACGCTGAAATTCTGTGGATGCATCGCTTCTTGTCTCAAGAGGTTGGCGTGTTCGTCGAACCGTCGTCGGCAACCGGAGCCGCGGGTCTACTCAAGCAGGCTCGCGCCGGAGAAGTGCCGGCTGACTCGGTAATCGTGGTTACCGTTACCGGTCACGGATTGAAAGACCCGATGTGGGCGCTCAAGACCGAGAGCGGCGAAGAGATTGTTCCGACCATCGTTCCTAACAACGCAGCCGAAGTTGCCGAGAGGCTTGGGCTCGCCTGATGTTAGAACTCGGTCGTCGCGTAACGGTAAAGGTTCCTGCCACCTCGGCAAACCTTGGTCCGGGCTTCGACACGCTTGGCATGGCGCTTTCGTTCTATGACGAGTTGGTTGTCGAAGTTGTTTCGACACCTACTTTTGTAGAAGTAATCGGCGAGGGTGCTGGCGAGGTGCCAACCGATGAGACCAACTTGGTTGTTCGCTCGATCGCACACACTTTTGCCAAATTTGGTCAGCCGATGCCAAGCCTGCGCCTTACCGCGCACAACAATATTCCGCACAGCCGCGGAATGGGTTCATCTGGTGCAGCCGTGGTTTCTGGCATCGTTGCAGCCAAGGGATTGCTTGCCGGCATCGTTGAGATTAGCCCTCAGCAATTGCTCGAGCTTGCTACCGAGCTAGAGGGTCACCCAGACAACGTCGCTCCCGCACTTTTCGGCGGACTAACCATCGCGTGGGAAGACGAGACCGGCCCGCACCACAAAAAGCTTTTCGTGCACCGCGGAGTTTCACCGCTTGAGCTCATTCCAGCCACCAAGATGTCGACCTCGCTGGCTCGATCGCTACAGCCTGAGTCGGTGCCTCACGACGACGCCGTGTTCAACGTTTCACGTTCGGCCTTGCTAATCGCGGCTCTAACCCAAAGCCCTGAACTTCTGCTCGCTGCGACCGAAGACCGCCTACACCAGGACTACCGAGCTTCAGCCATGCCAGAGACCGAAGAGGTGGTTGCCACCATGCGCGAAGCTGGTCACGCAGCCGTAGTTTCGGGTGCCGGGCCGTCGGTTCTTGTGCTCTCGAGCGACCCCGGTCAGCGCATCCAAGCAGCCAAACTTGCCGCAGAGAAGTTTCCACAGTGGCGCGCTCTTTTGCTTGCCGTTGACTTTAAAGGTGCTACTGTTGTTTTGCACCAAGATTCAAATGCAGGTAACGGCGGCCACTAGCCCCGACTGCGATTGGTGAAATCCTCGCAAATGATGCGATCACGCTACAAGGCGTGTTAGCGGGACTACCTCTAAACAAGAAACCGTCTTCCGCGAAACCTCAAGAAAGAGTTACTAAATAAAAATGGATGAAGTCCAAAACCAAGACCAGCCGGTTCGACGTTCACGTCGTGTAACCGCAGAAGCTGGCAGCGCGCCTATCGAAGCTGCCGCACCAGCAACCACCGAAGCCAAGGCTGCACCTCGTCGCCGCGCCAAGAGCGACTCAGCCCCGGCCGAGTCAGCCCCAGCTGCCGACAGCGCACCTAAGTCGAGCGGTTCAAGCGAAGGCGACAACTCGAGTGAAAACTCGGGCGAGCGCACTGGCGGCGGTGACCGCAACCGCAACCGTAACCGCAACCGCGGCGACCGCAATCGTGACAACGGTGGCGAGCGCGCAGAGGGCGGCAACGAAGGCTCGAGCAACTCGAACGACTCAGGCGACAGTGACCGCAACAGCGGAAACAACAACCGCAACCGCGACCGCAACAACGACCGTGACTTTGACGACGACCGTCGTGGCGGCGGCCGTGGCCGTGGCCGCAACCGTTACCGCGATCGTGGCGACCGTCGTCGCGGCGGCAACGGAAACGACCGTGAAGAAGCCGAGCCAGAAATCTCACCAGATGACGTGCTAGTTCCAGTAGCGGGCATCCTGGATGTTCTAGACAACTACGCATTCGTGCGCACCACCGGCTACCTACCGGGCCCGAACGACGTTTACGTCTCTCTCGGCCAGGTAAAGAAGTACGGTCTGCGCAAGGGTGACGCTGTGGTTGGCGCAATTCGTCAGCCACGCGAAGGCGAGGGTGTTGGTCGTCAAAAGTTCAACGCCATCGTTCGTATCGACTCGGTCAACGGCCTAACCATCGAGCAGGCTCAGGCCCGCGTCGAGTTCGGCAAGTTGACCCCGCTCTACCCACAGACCCGTCTGCGCCTAGAGACCGAATCAAACAAGCTCTCGACTCGAATCATCGACTTGGTTTCGCCAATCGGTAAGGGTCAGCGCGGCCTTATTGTTTCGCCTCCAAAGGCTGGTAAGACCCTGGTTCTTCAGGCAATCGCCAACGCAATCGCAACCAACAACCCTGAGGTTCACCTCATGGTCGTGCTTGTTGACGAGCGTCCAGAAGAAGTTACCGACATGCAGCGCACCGTAAAGGGTGAGGTCATCGCCTCAACCTTCGACCGCCCTGCCGAAGACCACACCACCGTTGCCGAGTTGGCTATCGAGCGCGCTAAGCGCTTGGTCGAGCTTGGTCACGATGTTGTAGTTCTTCTCGACTCGATCACCCGTCTGGGTCGCGCCTACAACCTAAGCGCACCTGCCTCGGGCCGTATTCTCTCGGGTGGTGTCGACTCGTCGGCGCTTTACCCACCAAAGCGTTTCTTCGGTGCTGCTCGCAACATCGAAGATGGCGGCTCACTCACCATTCTTGCTACCGCTCTTGTTGAGACCGGTTCAAAGATGGACGAAGTTATCTTCGAAGAGTTCAAGGGAACCGGAAACATGGAACTTCGCCTGTCGCGTTCACTCGCCGACAAGCGCATCTTCCCAGCTGTCGATGTCAACGCTTCGGGTACCCGTCGCGAAGAGATGCTCATGGCTCCAGACGAGACCAAGATCATCTGGAAGCTTCGCCGCGCACTTGCCGGTCTAGAGCAGCAACAGGCCCTCGAACTCGTGCTGAACCGTTTGAAAGAAACCTCGAGCAACGTCGAGTTCTTGATGCAGGTTCAGAAGTCGATGCCGGTGCCTTCAGGTTCAGACGGAGAGTAAATGCTTGACTCAGTCCAGCCACTGCTGGCTGAACACGCGGCTCTTCAAGAGCAACTCTCTGACTCCGCGGTTCACGCCAACCCGGCTCTTGCCAAGAAGCTAAACCGACGCTACGCCGAACTTAGCGCAATCGTTGCCGCCTACAACGGCGTAAACGAACTGCGCGATGACCTCGCCGCGGCTAAAGAGTTTGCCAAAGAAGACGAATCGTTCGCTGCCGAGGTGCCAGGTCTCGAAGAGAAGCTGGTTGCCAACACCGAAAAGCTTCGCCGCCTGCTGATTCCTCGTGACCCAGACGATGGCCGCGACGTAATCATGGAAATCAAGGCCGGCGAAGGCGGTGCCGAGTCGGCACTGTTCGCCGCTGACCTGCTTCGTATGTACATCCAGTACTCCAACTCAAAGGGTTGGAAAACCGAGATTCTCGATAAGAACGAGAGCGACCTAGGTGGCTACAAGGATGTTCAGCTGGCGATCAAGTCAAACACCACCGACCCCGCTCAGGGGGTTTGGGCTCACCTGAAGTATGAGGGTGGCGTGCACCGCGTTCAGCGCGTGCCGGTTACCGAAACTCAGGGCCGCATTCACACCTCGGCCGCTGGAGTTCTTGTCTTTCCAGAAGTCGACGAGCCCGAAGAAGTCGAAATCAGCCAAAACGATCTTCGCATCGATGTCTACCGCTCATCTGGCCCCGGTGGTCAGTCGGTAAACACCACCGACTCTGCAGTTCGCATCACCCACCTTCCAACCGGAATCACCGTGGCGATGCAGAATGAAAAGTCTCAGCTGCAGAACCGCGAAGCTGCCATGCGAGTGCTGCGTGCGCGCATCCTCGCTGCCCAGCAAGAGGCGATCGAAGCCGAACAGAGCGCTGCCCGCAAGTCGCAGGTTCGTTCGGTTGACCGCTCAGAGCGCATCCGCACCTACAACTTTCCAGAAAACCGCATCGCCGATCACCGCACCGGCTACAAGTCGTACAACCTTGACCAGGTCATGGATGGCGCGCTTGAGCCAGTAGTTCAGTCGGCAATCACCGTTGACGAAGAAGCTCGTCTGGCGGCTCTCGGAAACAAGTAACCGATGTCGCTCGCTGCACTGCTCGACCGCACCGAAGCCTCGTTCACCGAAGCAGGCATCGAAACACCACGAGTTGACGCAGAACTTCTAGCGGCGTGGATGCTCGGCATCAGCCGTGGCGAATTGCAAAGTGGCCTGATCACCAACTCGGTGGCGTTCGACGAAGCGCAAACCTTGCAGTACGAGGCGCTTGCCGCCCGTCGTGCCGCGCGTGAACCGCTGCAGCACCTCACCGGTGTCGCACATTTTCGCAACATAACCCTCGAAGTCGGCAAAGGCGTTTTCGTTCCCCGCCCAGAAACCGAGTGGGTTACCGGACTCGCAATCGATGCGGTCAAAGCCTGTGCCAACGACGAGCCAATCGTCTTCGATCTCTGTGCTGGTTCGGGTGCCATCGGTCTAGCTATCGCCACCGAAGTTCCAAATGCTCGAGTAATCGGCGTTGAAAAATCGGCGGATGCCTTCGGCTACACCAGCCGCAACTACGCCGAACTTGCCCCTACCAACGGTCGCGCCATCCTTGCTGATGTAGCCGACACCCCGCACGATCTCGACGGGCAGGTTGATGTTGTGATCAGCAACCCGCCTTACATTCCGGCCCAGATGATTCCGATCTACCCAGAGGTAGCACTGCATGACCCAGGGCTTGCGCTCTATGGGGGAGAAGACGGCCTAGACGTGGTTCGCGTGGTGGCAGATGTCGCCGAGCGCCTGCTACACCCTGGCGGAACCCTGATCATCGAGCACGCCGACATGCAGGGCGAAGCGGTTCGCCATTTACTATTAGAGAAGGGTTGGACTCAGGTTCGCACCCATCAAGACTTCAACTCACGGGATCGTTCGGTTTCGGCAATTCGAAGCCACTAGAGACAAGCGAAAGGCAGCCATGGAACGCATTTATGACTGCTCGGTAGACACCGACCTTCTGACCGGCATGAGACTCGCAAAGGCTTCGCTTGGCCGCCACGAACTCGTCGTACTTCCAACCGACACCGTCTATGGCATCGGTTGCGACGCCTTCTCGGCCAAAGGTGTGGCGGCTCTGCTGGCCGCAAAGGGTCGCGGTCGCCAGTCGCCACCGCCGGTGCTCATTCCAAACATCGCCACCATGCGAGCGCTCGCCGAGGTTGTGCCAGACGCAGCTCTTGCCCTTGCAAACACTTTTTGGCCAGGCGCGCTAACCATGATTCTTCGTTCTCAGCCTTCGCTCACCTGGGACCTAGGCGAGACCAAAGGCACCGTCGCGCTGCGCATGCCAGACCACAAGATTGCCTTGGCTCTGCTCGAAGAGGTTGGCCCACTCGCGGTTTCGAGCGCTAACCTGACTGGCGAACCAGCTGCCGTTACCTGCGCCCAGGCCGAAGGCTACTTGGGCAAGAGCGTCAAGGTTTACTTGGATGGTGGGCCAAGCCCGAAGGGTGAAGCGTCGACCATCGTTGACCTAACCGACCTTCGCTACGAAACCGATGCCAAGGGTAACCAGGTTGAAGTTGGCAAGATTCGAATCGTGCGCAAGGGTGCGCTATCGACCGCAAAGATTCGTTCAGTAGTCGGCGACCTTCTCGAGAGTGACGCCAGCTAGGTGCGCGCCTATTTTCTGATGTTCTTGGTCGCGGCGGTGGTGACCTATCTGGCGACCCACGTGGTTCGCCGAGTCGCTGCCAAGCGCAACCTGCATCTTGAAATTCGTGAGCGCGACGTGCACAAGGTTCCAACACCACGTCTCGGTGGGCTTGCCATGTATGCCGGTTTCATGGTCACCATGCTGGTGGCCTGGCCATTGGGTTGGTTTTCGACCGTGTTTGCTAACCCTGGTCAGGTATTTGCCATCGTCGGAGCAATCACTCTGATGACGGCGGTTGGTGTGCTCGACGATCTCTATGACCTCGACTGGACCCTAAAGTTAGCGGCCCAATTCATCGTCGCCGGCCTAATCGCTTGGCAAGGCGTGCAAATCGTTTCGCTACCAATCTCAGGCCTAACCATCGGCTCTTTTGGTATCAGCCTCATCGCCACCGTGTTTGTGACCGTTCTAATCATGAATGCCGTGAACTTCATCGATGGCCTTGACGGCCTCGTTGCCGGTGTGGTCTTCATCGGAACATCCGTGTTCTTCGCCTACAGCTACCTGCTCGCTCAGCAAACCTCTCCAACCAACTACTTCAGCTTGGCCGGCCTGATCTCGGCCATCGTTCTCGGAATGTGCGCAGGTTTCTTGCCGCACAACTGGCACAAAGCAAAAATCTTCATGGGTGACAGCGGTGCTTACCAACTAGGTCTGCTCATGTCCATTTCCGCACTGACGGTTACCGGACAGGTTGACCCTGGAACGGTAACCCGCAACGACCTGATCCCAGCACTGATTCCGCTGATTCTGCCGCTGAGCATCCTCGTTCTGCCGCTGCTCGACTTTTCTCTCGCAGTGGTTCGTCGCCTTCGTGCTGGCAAGTCGCCGTTCTCGGCAGACCGCAAGCACCTTCACCACAGGCTGCAAGATTTTGGTCACAGCCACCTCGGTTCAGTTTTGGTTTTCTATTTCTGGACCGCTCTGGTTTCGATCACCTGTCTGCTGTTCTTCTGGCTGCCGAGCATCCAGGTTCTGCTGTGGTTTTCGCTCGGTCTGCTAGCCACCTGTCTTTACACCTTCTGGCCCGGAATCTCACGCCGTCAACAAAAGAAAGCTGCCGATGTCTAAATCAAACGCACGCCCAACAAACGTCAACGAGCTTTTCAAGCAGGTGCTGCTGCAAGGCACCTTGCTCGGTGCAGCCATCGCCACCTTCGGCATCTCGGTTGGCTTTATCGTGGCCGGCGAGCCTGGTTCGGCGAGTGCACTGATCGGTGCCGCCATCGCCATCGTTTTCAACGGGATGACCGCACTCAGTGTGTGGATCGGTGGCAAGTTGCCGCTCGGCGGTTTTTATGGCGTCGTGCTCGGTGGTTGGATCGTCAAAATTGTGTTGTTCATCATTGTCATTGGCTTACTTCGCGACGCCGAATTCATTCACGGACCGACCCTGTTCTTTACGCTCGTGGCATCGATTCTAGGTGGCTTGACCATCGACGCTTTGGCGGTTCTAAGGGCGCGCATTCCGACCTTCGACGCGTAACTTTTCACTCTAGCCAGAGGCTTGGTGGCGGAGTCGAAAAAAAGTTGCCAAAATCGGCTAAGTCTGGCTTTTTTGCGGGATTTTTTTGAATTCTTTGCTGTTAGACTTTGAGTACTCACCCAGCGATTTTTCGGGTGAACCACACTGTAAATCGCCGCAAGGGTGAACCTTGCCCCGAAACAGGAGTTGCAAGCTGCTTACTAACGCCTTGAGCCTGCTCATTACGGCTTCGTCATCCGAAGAGTCTGACGGCGGCTTCCACGCTCCTTCAATCGACGAGTTTTACCCAGAAATCATCGCGTTTGCAGACACCCCATTTGCGTTGAACCGAATCATGCTCATCCGCTTGATTGTGGTTGGTGTGCTTCTAGTTCTGTTCTCTATTTTGGTCAGCCGATTCAAGAAGGCTCAGGCCACTCAAAACTTCGTTCCTAGCCGCTTTCAGTTGATGGGCGAGATCGCTCTCAACTTCGTGCGCACCAACATCGCCCACGAGCAGCTAGGCAAAAAAGACGGCGACCGCTTCTTGCCGCTTTTGACCACCATTTTCTTCACCGTGCTCGGCATGAACATCACGGGTATCATTCCCGGCTTCAACATCGCCGGAACCTCGGTTATCGGCCTACCGATCGTTTTGGCACTGGCTGCCTACGTAACCTTCATCTACGCGGGTGTTCGCCACCACGGGATTAGGTTCTTCAAGGTTGCAACGATTCCTGCTGGCGTTCCGGGCGCATTCTTGCCGCTGGTTTTCATCATCGAGGTACTGTCTACCTTCATTCTTCGCCCGGTGACTCTGGCTCTTCGTTTGACCATGAACATGATCGCCGGCCACTTGCTGCTCGTGCTCTGCTTCTCGGCAACTCAGTTCTTCTTCTTCAACTCCGAAGGTGTTTTCAAGCTCTTCGGTGCCGGCACCTTCCTGTTTGGTTTCGCCTTCACTCTCTTCGAGATTTTGGTGGCGTTCCTACAGGCCTACGTTTTCACTCTGCTAACCACCGTCTACATTCAGTTGTCGTTGGCAGATGATCACTAAAGAGACTGGCAACCGCCAAGCTCTTACTCCAGAAGGGAAATAAAAAATGGAAAGCACACTAATCGTTGCAGATCTAGCCTCACTTGGTTACGGTCTCGCAGCTATCGGCCCTGGTATCGGTGTAGGTCTAGTTGTTTCAAAGACCATCGAGTCAATCGCTCGCCAGCCAGAGCTAGCCTCAAAGCTTCAGGTCACCATGTGGCTTGGTATCGCCTTCACCGAAGCCCTAGCGCTTATCGGTCTGGCAACCCCGTTCATTTTCTAGTCTCTAAACCAAGTAGAGGATTCACAGCGTGATTACAAACATCCTTATGGCTGCAGAGGGCGAGGCAAAAAACCCGCTTCTGCCAGCTACCTACGACATTGTTTGGTCGTCGGTTGTTTTTGTGATCTTGCTCACCTTCTTCTGGTTCCGAGTTCTTCCTAACTTCAAGAAGACCTTGGATGAGCGCACCGAAGCTATTGAAGGACGCCTGGCTGCTGCCGAGCGTGCTCAAGCTGAAGTCGCTGAGAAGACTGCCGAAATTGAGAAGGCTCAAGAAAACTCACGTGCGGAAGCATCTGAGATTCGTGAGCAGGCTCGCGCCGAAGGTGTCGCCATCTTGACTGAACTCAAGGAACAGGCGAACCTAGAGGCCGCTCGAATCACAGCAACCGCCAAGGCTCAGATCGAAGCAGAGCGCCAAGCCGCTCTTGTTTCGCTTCGTGCCGAGGTTGGTGCACTGGCCATCGACCTTGCTTCGCAAGTTGTTGGTGCCAGCCTCAAGAACGACAAGGTCGCTACCGGCGTTGTCGACAGCTTCTTGAGCGAACTCGAGTCAAGCGACAAGCCGGCAAAGGCAAAGGGCAAGGCTAAGAAATAATGGCAAGCTCCACCAGACAAGCGTTGGCCGCAGCCAAAGAAGCGATTTCCCCGCTTCTAGGCAAAGCCGACCTTAGATTCGCAGAGGAATTGTTCACCATCGGTGCAGCAATAGCCTCTTCGATTCAGTTGCGCAACCTTCTCTCTGACCCTTCTGGAGAAGAGAAGTCAAAGCAGGGAGCCCTCGCCGCAGTGTTTGGCAAGGCCATCTCTAAAGAAGCTTTGGCATTTGCCAACAAGCTGTCTGGTTTGCGTTGGTCGAAGGGTTCTGACCTTGTGTCGGCCTTCGAGCAAATGGGTGTCTATGTCGTCGCCTCAATTGCGAGCCGCGACAAGGCACTTGCTGAGCTAGAAGACCAGCTCTTCGCAGCCCGAAGCATTGTCGACTCAAGCCAGGAGCTGCAGCAGGCGCTTTCATCGCGTCAGGCTTCGGTCGAGAGCAAGGTTGAGCTCGTCTCGACTTTGTTCAAGGGCAAGTTGAGCGCAGCATCCGCTCTATTGGTTCGCTTCGCAGTCATCGGCTCGCGTCAGCACAAGCTGAGCGAGGTTCTAGAGGGCTTCGGCAAGCAGGTTTCTGCAGTTGCCGACCGTCTGGTTGCCACCGTGACTGTCGCTGCACCATTGAGCGCAGCTCAGCGCAAGCGCCTGGAGTCGGCTCTTTCGGCCTCTTACGGAACTGAACTAAACCTAAATGTCGAAATCGACCCAAGCATCCTCGGTGGTGTGAAGGTTCAGGTTTCGGGAGAAATCATCGACGGCAGCGTTGCTGCCCGTCTAAACCAAGCAAAGTTGCAACTCGCCTAGGCGAACTAAGACCAACCGGGTTTCGGCCCAGAAGATGAGGAACGAGATGGCAGATCTAAAAATCAGCCCGAACGAGATTCGTGA